>SMTZ1_10005185_pt1 | contig 38369 bp, 40 predicted proteins | sample DeeMarSWOR136_30_FD_25667 | JGI IMG/M metagenome (IMG submission 25667)
AGCCGTAGGCAAGAAGGTGGCTTCGGCCACACCGGTCTTTAAAGGTGACGGCTTCGTAAAAAGTCCATCTGCGGCGTTGCGCCTCATCTTTAGTCACTACAGCGTACTAGTAGGTACGCCTCATTCCTAAAGTTTCGCGCGCCTTGCATCTGGAGCTTTTTACTGTGCCGTCTGATTTATGGCTTTTTACGAGATCATTAATACGTAAGTGAAAAGCTTAAAAGGCTGTTCATGGAGAGATGGGTCGATAGCTATATGAACTACATAACCGTTGAGAGAGGACTGTCTAAGAACACCCTCGATTCGTACAGCGGCGATCTGGTTCGGTACATGAGTTTTTTGGGGGGATTGGGCATCGTCGAAATCGGAGAGACTTCAAAGCTAGAGGTGATGGCTTACCTGCTCTCTTTGCGGAGACGAGACCTTTCCTCTAAAACGGTGGCCCGATCTATTTCCGTTTTGCGAGGATTTTATCGGTGGTTGGCCGATGAGGGGATACTACGAGGAAATCCATTGGAGGATATGGAATCCCCGAGGACGATTCGATCCCTACCGGGAGTACTTTCCCTGGATGAAGTCGATTCACTGCTGAATCAACCCGACCCCTCCAATCCCATCGGGATGAGGGATAAGGCCATGTTGGAATTACTGTACGCGACGGGGTTGAGGGTATCCGAGCTAACCAATTTAGTCCTGAATAATATTAACTTTGAGGCGGGATATCTGGTCGTCATGGGCAAGGGGGCCAAGGAGAGGATTGTTCCCATGGGCCAAGAAGCTCTCCATTGGCTAACGAGGTATCTGGAGGGGTCCCGCAAAATACTCCTCGGGAACAACCGGAGTCCACTTGCCTTCGTGAGCCAATGGGGGAAGGGAATGACCCGGCAGGGTTTTTGGAAGACAATTAAGAAATACGCCCTTATGGCTGGGATTCGGAAGACCATTTCCCCCCATACCCTCAGGCATTCCTTCGCAAGCCATCTCCTGGAAGGTGGGGCGGATTTGCGGTCAGTCCAGAGCTTGCTGGGACACGTGGACATCTCCACGACTCAAATTTACACCCACGTGACCCGGGAAAGGTTGAAGAAGATCCATGCTCGATACCATCCCAGATCGTGATCGCCACCGTTCGCTGAGGGGGAAAGGGAATAACCTCAGCCTTCGAGATAGCAATGGAGGTCATTACTACCCACATCAACGCCGATTTCGACGCTTTGGCCTGCATGTTGGCGGCTAAGAAGCTCTATCCTGAGGCGATTCTGGTTTTCCCGGGCTCCCAGGAGGGGAGCTTGAGGGATTTTTTCGTCCGATCCACCATTTACGTATTCGAGGCCGAACGGATGAAGAACGTGGATCTGGATCGAATCAGCCGTCTCATCCTCGTCGATACTCGACAGAAAAGCCGAATCGGGAAGTTCGCTAAAATCGTAAAGAGGCCTGCATTGGACATCCACATCTACGATCACCATCCTCCCTCTTCGGATGATATTAAGGGCTCGGTAGAAGTGGTGAAGGAAATGGGATCTGCTATCACCTTGATGCTGGAGGTTTTGAGGGAGAGAGATATTGATATAACCTCCGATGAGGCGACGGTAATGATGCTGGGAATTTACGAGGATACGGGCTCCCTCACCTTTTCCTCGACAACGGTGGACGACTTTCATGCCGCCGCATATCTACTGTCACAGGGTGCAAGTCTCAATATGATATCGGATATGGTGACCAAGGAGCTGACGGCGGAACAGGTTTTTCTTCTCAACGACCTGATCCAGTCCGCTACTAACTATACGATAGGGGGCATCGATGTAGTTATCGCCACGGCCTCGGCGGATCAATACGTCGGTGATATCGCCATCCTCGTTCATAAATTAAAGGATATGGAGAATTTGGATGTGCTTTTCGCCTTGGTTCGGATGGAGGATCGGGTCCACATGATTGGAAGGAGCCGGATCGAGGAAGTTAACGTGGCGGAAATCCTGTTGGAGTTTGGAGGAGGTGGGCATGCGACGGCCGCTTCGGCCACCGTAAAGGATTTGACATTAATCCAGTGCGCGGAGAAATTGGTGAAGGTGCTTCAGGGGACTATTGAAATGGGGAAATTCGCCAAGGACCTCATGACCTCTCCGGTGAAGACCATCCAAGCCGAGAGGAGGCTGTCCGAAGCAGGGGATCTCCTCACTCGGTATAATATCAACGTATTGCCGGTGATGAGGGGAAGGAAAGTGGCGGGGTTGATATCCAGACAGGTCATCGAAAAGGCCTCATTCCATGGGCTTGGAGATCGCCCGGTCAAGGAATACATGAGCACGGAATTTTCGGTAGTCGATATGACCACTCCCCTAACTAACGTTCAACGCCTTATCGTGGGCAACAATCAGCGATTTTTGCCCGTAATGGAGGGAGGTGAACTTTTGGGGGCCATCACCCGGACGGACGTCTTAAGGGCCATTCAGGAGGATTTGGTGGGACGATCCGATTCCCCATTCCCCCTTGAGGTTCACAAGCTCTATGCCAGGAAGAAGATGATCACGAAGTTGATGGAGGAGAGGCTTCCGTCGAAGGTTCAAGACATTCTCCGGGAGTTCGGCAGGGTTGGGGAGGATTTGAGCTGTCCAGTATATGCGGTGGGAGGGTTCGTTCGGGACCTTTTGCTGAGAGACCATAACTTAGACGTGGATATCGTAGTGGAGGGGGATGGCATCCGATTCGCAGAATATTTTGCCGAGAGGCATCCCTGTAAGATCAGGATTAACCGGCGGTTTGGAACGGCTGCCCTCCGTTTTTCGAACAACCTCAAGGTTGATATAGCAACAGCTCGGTTGGAATACTATGATTCTCCCGCTGCCCTTCCCACAGTGGAACTCAGTTCCATCAAGAAGGACCTCTATCGAAGGGACTTTACCATTAATACCCTGGCCATCAAATTGAATGGGGAGGAATTTGGCGAACTGGTCGATTTCTTCGGCGCCCAAAGGGATATTAAGGATAAGGTAATCCGGGTACTTCATAACCTGAGTTTCGTCGAAGACCCAACGAGGGTTTTGCGTGCCATTCGCTTCGAGCAGCGGTTTGGCTTCCAATTGGACAAACAAACCCAGAATCTGATTAAGAATGCCGTGAAGATGGGATTTCTGGATCGCCTTTCGGGGCGAAGGATCTTTACCGAACTGGTGCTCATCTTCAACGAAGAGGATCCAATTCCCATTCTTCGAAGGATGAGAGAACTGGACCTCTTGAAATCCATCCACACCAAAATCCCCTGGGAGAAGGAGAGCGAGAGCCTGTTAGAGGCCATAAAGAATGTCATATCCTGGTACGACCTGCTCTTTTTGGAGGGAGAGTGCGAAAAGTGGCAGGTCTATTTTTATGGGTTGATGGATTCCCTGGCGGAGGAAGAGGCCTTGGATGTCTGCCAACGACTTTCGTTCTCCGAGAAAAACAAGGAGAAGATCAGAAACGGAAGGACAGAGGCCGAGAAGACCCTGAGGGAGATTGCGCGAAGATTGGATTCCAGGAGAAGGATTCGACGAAGCGAAATGTATGAGCTCTTGGAACCCCTTTCAACGGAGGCGAAGCTCTTCATGATGGCCAAGACCACCAAGAAAGAGACGAAACAGTGGATCTCCCTTTTCTTTACAACGCTTCAAGGGCTGAAACCCTTATTAAAGGGGAGGGATTTGATCCGATTGGGTGTTCGTCCAGGACCCATCATGAAGGAGATATTGGCCAATCTCCTGAGGGCTCGTCTCGATCGACGCATCAGAACGAGGGACGATGAGGTCGATTACGTGAAAAGGACCTATATAAATCAAAGGGGAACAATTTAGTCCGATGTCCTTTCCCCCAAGGGCGCCCTATGGATTCAATAATTCAAAGAATATCCATCTCTGCCATTCCGATTTTGTTGGCCATCATCCTTCATGAGGTCTCCCATGGATGGGTCGCCGATAGGCTGGGTGATTCCACCGCCCGATACTCGGGGCGAATAACCCTAAACCCCGCGGCCCACATCGATGTATTCGGCACCATCATTTTGCCGCTGGTCCTGCTCATTTCAGGCGGGTTTATGTTCGGGTATGCCAAACCCGTTCCCATCAATCCCTACAATCTGCGAAATCCGAGGAGGGATATAATTTGGATATCCCTCGCCGGCATATTGACCAACTTGGCCTTGGCGGCCGTTTCCGGCATGCTCTTTCGGCTTGTTGCCGCCGCCTCCCCGGGTTCATGGAGCCTCATCGCAATCCCCCTCGCGATGATGTTGAGGGTCAGCGTCATGATTAATCTTATCTTGGCCGTCTTCAATGCGATTCCCATTCCCCCCCTTGACGGAAGTCGGGTTTTGGCCCATCTTCTTCCCCCGGAACAGGCGGCGGTATTTTCGAAATTGGAGCCTTTTGGATTTATCATCATATTGTTACTTTTCTTTACGGGGGTGATCGATCTAATCTGGCCCATTATCGGATTCTTTATGGAACTTTTTTTGGGTCCTTAGTATGATGATATAGGGGGAATGCATCGGTATATTCAATGATTACTGCAGATCCATACACGGTAAAATTGGAGATTTTCGAGGGCCCCCTGGACCTTCTCTTGCACCTCATCAGACGGAACCAGGTAGACATATATGATATTCCCATCGCCACGATCACAGACCAATACCTGGATTATCTCAGCATGATGAGGAGTCTCAACTTGGATGTTGCCGGCGAATTCCTTTTGATGGCGGCGACCTTGCTCCAAATAAAATCGAAGACATTGTTGCCATTACCGCCCGAAGAGGAGGAAGAAGAGGGGGAAGACCCGAGGGCAGACCTGGTGAACAGACTATTGGAATATCAGAAATATAAAGAAGCGGCTGCTCGATTCCATGAGAGGGATATGTTGGATAGGGATATCTTCGTGCAGGGAAATCAAGCAGAGGCATCTGAAGATAGGGGACTAGTTGAGATCGGGGTATTCGAACTGATCGAGGCCCTCAAGGATGTTTTGAATCGGGCCTCTATCGAAGCGGCCTATGATATTACCCTGGATCGGATAACGATAGAGGAGCGGATCGCCCAAATTCTGGAGGCGGTCAAATTGGAAAGGAGTGGACTTCTCTTCTCGTCGCTCTTTTCCGGGGCATCGTCCAAGGAGGATATTATTCTCACCTTCCTTGCTCTCTTGGAATTGATCAAAATGAGGATGATTAAGGTATATCAAAGGACTCCATTTGGACCGATAGAGATTTTCGCCCTCTCGGAAGGGTAGGGGAAATCCATGAAAAGGATTGTTATCATTGTTGGTTTATTGATTGTGGCCGTGATAATAGACCTTTCGGCCACGGAATTGCCCCAGGTGAAGGAACTGATGGTAGTGGGGTCTGGGGAAATGGTTGCGGGGAACGTCGGGAGGGCCCGTCAAGATGCAATCCTAAATGCTCTCAAGGAGGCGGTACGGATCTCTCTGCTGGAGTTTATTCCAGCATCCATGCTTGAAGAGAATATCGTTACGCTGAACATGGAGATCTTCAGCCGGGTGACCCAATACGTGCAAACCTTCAAGATCCTCTCCGAGACAGGGAGGGATGATGGGCATGAGGTATTGTTGCAAGCTCAGGTGGACCTCCATAAATTGAAGGATTCGCTTTCGGCTCTGGGCTTATTGGGGGAGAAGGTCGTCCAGGAGGAGATTGTCCGCATCCGAATGGTCCTCGCTGAGGTCTCTCGGTATCCTTGGTATAGGGAATTTGAGGATTTCCTGAGGGAAGGGCTTGAATTCGTCAGGGGGGTTCAACTTCGGTCCGTGATGACAGGAGAGTTCACCATGGACATTGAATTAGCCGGCGATATCCAATCCTTTCTCGATGCTTTGACGACAAAGGAATTTGAGGAATTCTTCCTGGAGATCCATCAAACCCTTGAGGGTCAGGTTATGGTTCGTTTTATGCCAAGGGAAGCATCAGGGTCTTAAAAGCCGCTCGCTTTTGTTTATTTAGATTGACGTCTTTGTAATGAGTTGATGCGAGGAAAGGAGTATCCCATGAGAAAGCATCCCGTATTGTTAGGTCTCATTATCATTGGAGTTATTTTAGGCGTCTTCCTCATATCGCTCTTTTTCTTAGGTCGGTTTGGAGAGGAAAGGGCCTTCGTCCTTGGGGAAAAGATCGCCGTCGTGGATATTAAGGGGGTGATCACCAGTTCCAGGGGCATCGTTGAGCAGATCGAAAAATTGAAGGAGGACGGCGATGTTAAGGCCATCATTTTGAGGATCAATTCCCCGGGAGGCGGCGTCGGGCCTTCACAGGAGATTTATCGGGAAGTCTTGAGAGCCAAGGAGAAGAAGAAAATCATCGCCTCGATGGAATCCGTGGCCGCATCGGGTGGGTATTATGTTGCCTGTGCTGCGGACATCATCGTGGCCAATCCGGGAACCATTACGGGGAGCATCGGTGTGGTGATGGAATTCTCAAATGTAGAGGATTTATTGAAAAAAATAGGATTACGGAGCTACGTGATCAAAAGCGGGAAGCATAAGGATATCGGGTCCCCGTTAAGAGAAATGACCTCTGAGGAGAAAGTAATCCTTCAGAGCGTTATCGATAGTGTCCACAGTCAGTTCGTTCGGGCGGTCGCGGAGGGAAGGAATATGGAGGAAAGGAAGGTAAGGCGGATCGCCGATGGCCGCATTTTTTCAGGGGAACAAGCCAAGGAATTGGGGTTGGTTGACCGGCTTGGAAGCCTTCAAGACGCCATCGAAATGGCGGCCGAAATGATCGGGATTGAAGGGAAACCCGTGGTGGTTTACCCGAAGAAGAAATTATCCCTCTACGAATTGCTCTTCAAGAAATCCCTCCGCCTCATTATGGATGAGGTTTGGCAGAGGGAGTACCGGCTCAGCTACTTGATGTATTCCTCGTGAACCTTCTTTATGTCCTCCCAGGCTTCCCTTTTCTTGTGGGGATTCCTCAAAAGAAAGGCCGGATGAAAGGTGGGCATCACCTTGATTCCGCGGCACAAAAAAAACCGTCCTCTCAAGTTGGAAATCTTTTCAGCACTCTTGAGCAACGTTTGGGCCGCAAAGGTCCCCAGGGCGCAGATGATTTTTGGCTGAATGATATCTAGCTGTTTATAGAGAAAAGGCTCACAGGTAGCGATTTCGTCCTGCTGAGGATTTCGATTATGGGGAGGCCGACATTTAATAATATTGGTGATATAGACCTCTTCCCTCTTGAGGCCGATCGCATTGATGATTCGAGTTAAGAGTTGCCCGGCCTTACCGACGAAAGGCCTTCCCTGTCGGTCTTCATCCTCTCCTGGACCTTCCCCGATGAATACCAATTGGGCCTTCTCGCTCCCGTCACCGAAGACGATATGTCGACGCGTTAGATGAAGTTTACACCGTTTGCACTCCCCCAGCTCCCTCCTCACCTCGGTTAAGGTGGGCTGAGGATGAGGGATTTTTCTCGCGGATCCAGGGAGAAATTCCGCGCCCAGACTTCCTTGATAGGCTAGGTAATGCCTTAAATCTCCTATGAGTTCGATGAATTGTCTCTTTAATAGGGATCTTTTTGCCTTATCCATGAAATTCCTCATGGGCTCGGTTTCACTCCATACCATGATACGTCTACGAATCCCACCTGTCAACTTGCCTTCTCGACCCTGATCCACCATCAAGGCATCATCTGCGGCGTTGCCTTCGATCGCTCCTCCTTGCGGCGTATTGCTCCATACGCCTCAGTCGTCGCTCCTCCATAACCTGCTGATTTCAGTTTTGATACCTAAATTAGGTGGTGGATTTTGGTCGAGATCTCTGATCCCCACCGGATCAAGGCTGAGTGGAGGGAGGGAAGAGGTGAGAGGGAGAGAGGCAAGAGGTAACAGGAAGTGAGAAGTAAGCAATAAGAGATGAGAGTTAAGAGGGTAAGGTTACGCTTGAGGTTGAGGAAAAGAGGGTGCTGCTATCGGATACCCCTTTGGGTTATTCCGCTTACGAAAAAGTTACCCCCAGCGGCGTTAATCAAAGGGAAAAAGACGTTTATGATGACCTCAAGCAGGTTTCGACAGGATTATTGAAATCGACCCGGACCTCGCCAGATCTTTCTCATTACCCATGTCGAGGAGCTTAAGGACATGATGCCCGATGTTTGGAGCGTTGAGGAAGTATCAGATGGCTTAAGTACGGTGATCACAGAGCTTTGACGGCTTCGTAAAAAGTCCATCTGCTGCGTTGCCCTGTATCCTTCGTCATTGCAGCGTACTTCTATGTACGCCTCATTCCTCAGGATTTGCGCGCCTTGCATCTGGATCTTTTTTCTTTGCCGTCTGATTCCGACTTTTTATCTCATAGAGTAAGATCACCGTCCTTGCCCAGAGCGCCATATGTTGTTCAACCTTGCCGAAGTTTATTGGTGGAATCACCTTCAGCCATCATTTTTGAGAGAACTTTCCTTTCGCGGGTTCCCGGAATAAACCCGGTCAGCGTTGCTTTCAATACCCTTTGGCCATCCTGCTTGGTAAATATCCCCTCCGCCCTGGCAAAGTTCCGCTCATCTATCTCTTTGATAGTTACCCTACAGGTAATCGTTTCACTGATATAGATCGGACGGAGGAACTGGAACTCCATTCCAGAAGCGAGCCATCCGATCTGTCCGCCCAACTCACAGATCATGCTTCCAACCAGCAATCCGTGACAGATGAGGCCTGAAAATCCCTTAACCTGGGCAAAGCGTTCCTCATAGTGAACTGGGTTATAGTCCCGGGTGATGTCACCAAAGACCTCGACGTCCCTTTTGGTGAATGTGCGTGTAAAAGTAAAAATCATTCCTGGACTGAGTCCTTGCGCTGCGTGTTGTCTCCATTCGGACATATCGGCTACCTTTCCTTCAGGGGGTTATACGGTTTTGGACCGTTCGCCCCCCTTCGATAAGAGCCTTCATGAAATTCAACTTCTTTTACCTCAAACAATTCTGGTGGTCAAGGTATTATCCTGACCCTGATCCACCATCAAGGCATCATCTGCCGTTCGACAAGCTCACGGTCCTGAGCAAGGTCGAAGGACTCACGGCCCTGAGAAAAGCCGAAGGGCGGCGTTGCCTTCGATCGCTCCTCGGCGCCTTGCATCTAATACCTTCCTGGTGATCAGGAATACTCCATAACCTGCAACCTGCTGATTTCAGTTTTGAACCTAAATCAGGCGGTGGATTTTGCCTGATAGAGGTTGGAGGAACGTCCGCCTGCGGCGGACTTGAGGCTGAAGGCCAAGAATATTTTGTTTTGTGCATCAGTCCTTCATTCCTCAGGATAAACTCAGTGATTCTCGAGCTTGCCCCGTGGAGTGGCGGCAAGCCTACTCCACAGGGCGAGCGCTCCTGAACAAGAAATAACGCTTTTCCGGGTTTTATGCCCACTATTCCAACATTCCATCAATTTAATTCTCCAAAAGATTGCGCTCAAAAACAACGGAGTCCCTCTGAAAAAACTCAGGAAACTCCAGGTCGAATATCATTGAAAAACCCATCCTAATATCTTATATTGTTATGAGTTTTTGTTTTCTCATGAAGGCATTGGATCAATTGACGGGGTATTGAATATGAAATGTCGCAACTGTGGAGCGATCAATAGGAAGGATTCAAAATTTTGTAAAAAGTGTGGTTCCAACCTTAACATGAACCTCGCCTGTCCCCGTTGCCATTGTGATAACCTTCCGGATGCGTACTACTGCACTCAGTGTGGAACGAGGCTGTCTATTCAAAGAAAGCCCAAGGGGACCCAAAAGCGCTGCCAGAGTTGCGGCTATTTTAACGATGTTGATGCCGCTTACTGCTATTATTGCAATCAGAAGATACTGGAGGATTACCCGGAATAGGCCTTTTAGCGCCCCCAGGAATGGCTATAGTGGGGTAGAGGTTTTTGCAAGGACAAATAGAGGGAAAAGGGGTGATAAGGAGATGAAGGGGAAATGGATTTATCCGCTCGTTCTTCTGTTCTATCTTTGGGGATGTGCGGCAAGCCGTACCTTTTGGATGGATATCCGATACCTGCCAGGACCCTCGGGTGAGCAGGCGGAGCGGAAACAGGTCGTTGCAGTCAATGACTTCAAGGACCTCAGGAAAGATAGTTCCCAACTTGGGGCTTGGACTCGGCCCAAGGGTCGACTGGATACTTTTATGACCTCCAAACCTGTGGATCAGGCGGTCACCAAGGCTATATCGGACTATTTCCTTTTCCGGAAGTATCGAGTTATTAATTATACGGGCTGGGATTTGAGCCCCGAGAGTCTTTCCGGTATTCCGGCCGATTTAGTGGTTGGGGGGGATATTATCCATCTGAAAAGTGAAGCCTGGACCACCGTACGAACGAGGGTGAAAGTCCACGTCCAGCTTCAGATTCACGTGGGCAAAGTAAGGGAGAGGAAGGTATTGAGCCAAAGAATGGAGATCTCGAAGGAGATAGTAGGGGTTACATCGAGGCCGGAAAACATCGAGGAAGCGCTCAATAAGGAACTTTCGGAGGCCATTGACAGGGTCTTCCAAGGCATACTGTGACCTCCCGACTTTCCAAGGATTAGGGTAATCATATGGAGCGGAAGTATTTTGCCTCGATGTTCATCATCGGTCTCGTTGTCCTATCCTTCTACCTCTTCTATGTGGTTTTCTCTCCTTTTTTGGTTCCCATTGTCTGGGCCATCATCCTAGCCATTGTATTCTACCCCGGTTACCAAAGGTTGAACCATCGGTTGAAGGGGAGGAGATCCCTCTGTGCCCTATTGATGACGGCCCTTGTTGTGTTACTTATCGTACTTCCATCTACCTATATCCTTTCCATGTTGGCCAACGAGGCAATAAACGCCTACGTCTTTTTCGAAAGGGGATTGGAAACGGGCCGATTTCAATCGATTTTGGAGGTGAAGGATCACCCCATTATCCAGGGGTGGTGGAATCAGCTCAACCAGTATGTTGACCTCTCCGAAATCGATCTTAATTCCCTTCTGCTTGAAAACTTGAGAAAGGTGAGCACCTTCGCCATCAACCAGACCTCGAGGGTCATAAAGGGATTCTCTTTTATTATCATCAATTTCTGCTTGGTCGTCATTTCGTTATACTATGTCTTCAAGGATGGTGATCAATTACACAGGAAGATCCGCGAGGCGATCCCTTTGGTTCCTGAAGATAGGGGTTTGCTTTTCTCTCGTTTGGAGGAGATGGTCTACGCAACCCTATACGGCGGGATATTTGTTGCCCTTCTTCAAGGTTTTTTGGGAGGATTGGCCTTCTGGTTTTTGGGGCTCTCGTCTCCGATTTTTTGGGGTACGGTTATGGCCTTTCTCTCCTTTTTGCCTATCATTGGTCCCGTTTTCGTATGGGGGCCAGTCGTCACCTACTTCTTCTTTCAGGGGTCGTTTTTAAAGGGAATTGTGCTTCTGGTCTGGGGAGGAGCCGTGGTGGGCCTATCGGACAATTTTTTGCGCCCGATCCTCATCAGCAAGAGAACAAAGCTTCATACCATTCTATTGTTCTTCGGGGTACTGGGTGGAATAAAATGCTTCGGATTCCTGGGATTAGTTGTAGGTCCCTTGGTGGTGTCCATCTGTATAACTATCCTGGATATCTATTCGGAAAAGGCAGCCCAAACTGCCCCATCGGAGATTTAGATGATCCGGAGGCAAGGAATGAGGAAAGCGCTGGTCCTTTTTCTGGTTCCCGTAATTCTCATCGGATGTGCAAAATTGGCCAAGGATGTGAAGGCGCCCGAGAAGCCCTTGATACTACTGAAGGAAAAAGATGTCCCCTCCTTCAATAATGATTTGGACAGGGGATCATTGAGGGTTGCCATCAGTCGGAGCATTGAATTTTTCCGGAGGCTGCCGGAAGATCACCTCTTCGAGTACGGAGAAGATCGATACTCAACCGCTCACCTCATCAAGTCCATGGAGACTTTTTTGTATCTCCTGGATGAGGCCGAGGATATGGAAGAGCTGACCGATATGATCCGGCAGCGGTTTAACGTTTACCAATCCGTTGGATCGGATGGGCGGGGAACGATTCTCTACACCGGGTATTACGAGCCCATCCACAGAGGGAGTGTGACTCCCAATGGGACGTATAGGTGGCCCCTGTATAAGAGGCCGAACGATTTGATTGAGATCGACCTGGAACTCTTCAGCAGCAGGTTGAAAGGGGAGAAGATCAGAGCCCGTTACGACGGGAGCGGGGTTGTGCCCTATTACACCCGGGAAGAGATCGATAACCATGGAATGCTATCGGGAAGGCAATTGGAGATCGCTTGGTTGGAGGATTCCATTGATGTCTTCTTCCTTCAGATCCAAGGATCAGGGCAGGTCCTTCTGGAGGATGGGACCACCCTGAGGGTAAACTACTCGGCATGGAATGGAAGGCCCTATCGAAGTATTGGGGCCCTATTGATCGATAGGGGGATTATAAAGAGGGAGGAGATGAGCATTACCCGGTTGAAGGAATATTTACGGGATAACCCCAGCCAGAGGGAGGAGATCCTAAATTATAATGAAAGCTACATCTTCTTCAAGGTGGTGGAACAGGGGCCATTGGGAAACATTGAGGTTCCACTCACCCCTGGTCTTTCCATTGCCACGGATTCCAGATTGTTCCCCAAGGGTGGCCTGGTTTACATCTGTGCCGAAAAGCCCATCATCGACGATTCGGGTACCGTCATAGGGTGGATTCCCTTCTCGAGGTTCGCCCTCAACCAGGATACAGGGGGTGTCATCAAGGGGCCGGGGCGGGTAGACCTTTTTTGGGGAAGCGGAGAAGAGGCGGGGATTCCGGCAGGACATATGAAAAACGAGGGGAAGCTCTATTTCCTCGTCGAGAAATAATTTCCTGGTTTGCTTGCCATCAATTTCGGGGATCTGTGATTCTTGAACAACCCATGTCATATTGGCATACCCGCAATATTCAAAGAAATTAAAAGGGATATATTTAATGAGAGCATAAGCCGGGAACATGCCTTTTTAGTCTCACCTTAACCTCCACTATCTCCTGGCACCTTTACCATTTCACCCAGGTAATCCATCCCCTTTCTTCACATACATGTGCCACCCCATTTATTATTCGGGTAATCATTGGAGAAAACCGTGCTTGAACGTATTTTTGTTGGATTCTTCTCGATTGGCATATGAATTGCTTAGTAATTTATGTCAGGCCTTCCAAGATGGCGTGATAGCCGTGCATTTCCCTTGAGCAGGATTACGCTTCGAAAAGAGCATAAGTCACTGTGATTATTTTTCATACGAGTTGATAAATTTTGTCATCGGCTTACGGGTAGCGGGCGGGATCATATGCAACTAGGTTCTAAGGAGGAGGTCGATGAGGTTCAATATCGGGGATAAGGTTCGCCATCGGGGTCTCAGGTGGCTTTGGGGAACAGTAGAGGAGATCTACGAGGCCTCAAGAGGCCATTCCGATGACGGCCGCTTCTATCACTATAAGGTATCCCTCGGGAAAGGTAACTACTACATCGATCGAGGAAGTGAATGGGAATCTATTCCAGCAGGAAAGGAGAATTCGGAAGTCACTTCCGATCGTGGGGTCAATTTCGAGGACTCCGTACCGCCTGATTCGGACTAACCCCTTCGAGTTTATCCCTTGCCAGTTTAAAGGGGGTTTTGCTATAACCTCATTTTCGTGTCCACCATTTCCCCAAGTTTTGCCTTAACGGGCTCTTGCCCAAATCCCTTTCACTCTCTGAAAAGAATTTCTGACCATTCTAAAGTTCGCTTCACTAAGAATGGTTACCAAAAATTCTTTAATGTTCGCTCCAGGGGATTCGGGCAACCGTCCCTTAACAAATTACCCCATTCAGCCTCGTTTGGGTACTGCCGTTGTGCGGTGCTGCGGCGAAGACACTGGTATTGCGGTGTTGCTGTGCTGCAGTGTTGCGGTCGAAAAATAGTGCTTTGGTGTTACAGCCCTGCAGTGGTGCAATTGAGAGGGGGAAAAGGTCTGAGGTGAGAGGCTAGGAATGAAGAGTAAAGAGTGAAGAGGAAGGGGGGGTAGGCAGGGCAAGGGAAAGGTGTGTTTTGGATTTTTCCTCCTTGATGGCTCTTGTCCCTCAGATTGCACTCAAGAACAACGGGTCCGCCTCCAAAAAATCAGTAAACTCGAGTGGATTTTTTGTTGACTTAAGGGGAAAGATTTTATAATATATTAGTCATTGAAGTCAGGGGACTGGGACCGAAATTTTTTTTTATCAATTTTCCGCTTTTTTGACTTGATCTTCTCGGTAAATGCCTATATGATTACGGTAACACTGGAGAGGGGGATAGAATCTCAGAGAAAGGAGGGGTGAATGGTTATGACGCGAAATTTTCCCTTTGCGAGGGTATTCGCAACCTTGGCTGTTACAGCATTTGTGGCTATCTTCGCCTTCGGCTGCGCCACAACTGAGCAAGTTAAAAAAGCTCAGGCAACTGCTGACGAAGCCCTGAAGATGGCGCAAGAAGCAACGAGTAAGGCGGATTCGGCAGTGATTAAAGCTGGAGAATGTGAGGAGGCTGCAAAGCGGGCTAATGCCGCTGCCGAAAAAGCTAGTGCTGAAGCCGATCGTTCAGAGGCTGCAGCTACACGGGCAGTCGCGGCTGCCGATCGTGCGGAAGCGGCTGCCGATCGTGCGGAAGCGGCTGCCGATCGTGCGGAGGCAGCTGCGAGGAAGGCTGCGGCGGCCTTTAAAAAGCGCATGATGAAATAGTGGTGTCGTGGACCTTAAGGGTTCATCGAGGTTTAGGGTTTGCCGATAAACTCCCTTCCCACGAGAAGGATGGGTTTATCGGCAAACTCATTTTTCCCTCTTACCTTCGTAATATCAACGGGAATCCCCGTGCGTTCCACCAGGGCGATGGTGAATTTCTTAAGATTTACCCGTTGTTCCAGTCCTTCCTCTTTTAATTGAGCGAAGCCGTAGCGGATGAGGTTGGGGATTTGATGATAGATGTCCTCGTGGACCTCAACGGAGATCCTGTTGTGTCTAAATCCGAATTTGACGGGTTCATAGATGATCTCCACCGGCATGCCAATTCTGGCGAAAGGATAGAGATTCTCGATATCCTCCGGATAGAGCCTAATGCATCCATGACTCACCAAGCGGCCCACTCCCCAGGGGAAATCGGTACCGTGGATTCCATAGCCATTGAGGGAGAGGGAAATCCAATGGGTCCCGAGGGGATTTTCCGGCCCAGGGGGAATAGATACTCTTCCATGTTTCCTCCGGAGACTGGGTGGAATGTGCCACGTGGGGTTCTCTAATTTACCGGAGACGTGAAAGATCCCAAAGGGGGTTCGTCCATTCAATACCCCGATTCCTACGGGATAAGTCTTGACCATTTGTATGGATTTGATGAAGAGATAGAGCCTCATCTCCGGGACATTAATGACAATGCCTTCGTGCCGGGTTTGGGGGAGTACCCACATGGCGGGGATTTTGAGCTTTAACCCCTCAGGAGGAATCCATGAATCCAGTTCCCGATAAAGGGACTTCAGTTCCCAGAAGCCGAGACCGAATTTCCTCGCTATGTCGAGTAATGTCTCTTTGGGCTGGATGGTGTGATTTCGTTCGCTTCCTACTACTGTCAAAGCTCGTGAATCGGTATCGTCTTTCCCCTCAGGTATGAAATAAGAAAAGGCCCCCGAGGCCGATAGTGAGGATGGGAAGCCAAGGGAGGAGACGAAAAAGAGAATGATTGCGAACAGAGATTTTCTTGCTTTCATTTCAACGATACATCATATACTATCACGGAAATTCCTAAGCTTCCAGAGAAATTTGTTCGGAAGGTTTCCGAATTCTATGGTTTGGATTATTGTTGATGTGAAAGGGGACGAGGTATGAAAGGGAGGGGAACAATCCATTACGGGTGGATCGTAATAGCTATGGGGACCCTTACAACGATAGGGGCCCACGGGTTTGGCCGAATGGCCTTTACCCCGATTTTGCCTCACATGATCGACGAATTGAATTTGACCTACACTCAATCGGGAATTTTAGGCAGTGGGAATTTCTTAGGGTATTTGACCTTCGCCTTCATCGGTGGTTTTTTAGCGGCGAAATATGGAACCAGAATCATTATCTCCTGCTCATTGGTAGTGATGGGACTCACCATGATTTTGACGGGCCTTTCAGAGAGTTTCGAATTCGCTCTCATGATGAGGATTTTAACAGGCCTGGGAAATGGAGGTGCCTTTGTTCCGGCAATGGCACTCGGTTCTGCATGGTTTTCCATTGAGAGGAGAGGATTGGCCACGGGTATCGTGACAAGCGGAATTGGCTTGGGAACCTTGGTCTCGGGTTTGATCGTTCCGTGGATTTTGCAGGTATATGGGGGAGAAGGCTGGCGATTCTCTTGGTACTGGTTGGGCGGAGCCGTTTTGGTCATCGCTGGCATTTGTGGCTTATTCATCAAGAGTCGGCCTGAAGAGATTGGATTATCCCCTGTTGGGTCTCAGTCGCCGACGGAAGAACCCCCTTACCGAGGAGGGTCGAGTTCTCTGAGTTGGAGGTTGATTTATAGGGTAAAAGAGGTATGGCATTTAGGGATCGTCTATTTCATGTATGGGTTTTCTTATATCATTTATATGCATTTTTTCTCAGTCTATCTGGAAAAGGAGATAGGTTTGGCCCCAGCCCAAGCCGGTATGTTATGGGCTTGGGCTGGTGGCCTCAGCATATTTTGCGGGATCGTATGGGGAGGTATTTCCGACCTCATTGGGAGAAGGTATGGGGCAGCTTTGGCCTATGTGACATTAGCCCTTTCATATTTCGTTTTCGCCTTTTATAAGTCCATGGTGGGATTTACCCTCTCCGCGGTCGTTTTTGGGATCACTGCATGGAGTATTCCCACCATTATGGCCGCAGCAGCAGGAGACTATGTCGGGCCGAGGTTGGCCCCTGCTGGACTGGGTTTTATTACCCTGTTTTTCGGAGTTGGGCAGTTCATTGGCCCATACGTTGGAGGCCTTTTCGCCGATATGACCGGTTCCTTTAGCCTTTCCTTTGCAGTGGCTGCCGGTGTTTCTATGGTCGGGACAGTGGGATCCATTACATTGAGGAGGCCCCGGGCGGAGGCCTGAAATCATAAAAAAAGTTTGACAAAAAAGGCTCAAATCAATAATGTTGATGAGGAAGAATCTGGAGAAGGTGTTATCTGCCAGGAGGGGCGGTTATGAGCGAAAATCAAGTCGACAGGAGAAGGGGTGGGCGGAGGCAAGCCGATATCTTCATCAGGAACCTATCGGATGAGCTGGATATTATCATCGATATCCTTGATGGTAAACTCGACGCTACCGCAAGGGAAATCCTGGAGGTGAGAAAACTTCAGTTTCAATTGGGTCGGAGAAGAGATGATCGGGAGACCGAAGCAGAGATCATGAGGAAACTGGAGAAGATATCCAAAGCCCTCTTGGATTTGGGCCAATCACGAAGGTGAACTCTCAAGGTTCTTGAAGTTCGATTCCCTGATCATTTCTCATAGCAGATAGTGTCTTCATGGGGTTTGGCTTTGAGCTGATGTAATCATGGACGAGTTGGAACTGAGTCCTTCGGTTCAGAAGTTGGGTTACGAACATATTTAGACTTCGCCTGAGCTCGGTCGAAGCCCTCAGGACTCAGTGCTGAGTGAGCATTTACTCAGATCCTGCTCGAGAAAATACGTCCTTGTATTTGCGAATCGAAGCACTGAACAATCTATGGAAAAAGGGATAACCTTGAGGATATCCAGTTCGAGAAGGTGCTGGGGAAAGGGAAGAGGGGTTCGGGATACGTTCGTCGACCTTATGTCCGTTGTCTCAAGAAGGGGAGTAATATGGAGTTGGGTAAGATTAGGCAGACAGTGAGATCCCGATTCGGATTTGCCGTGGCCATCGCCGTTATCTCTTTTATCGCCATCTTCGGTTTTGGATTTATGGCTTTCATGGCAGAAAGGGATATCATGATCAAGAATACTACCATTCGGGGATATAGTATAGCCAAAATTTTGTCCATCCTGAACGAAGATGCCGCCGTCAATCAAGATCCGAAATTATTGGAGAGGTATGCAGGGGAGATTGGAAATGAAAGGGATATTGTCTTGATCGAGATCACCAAGGGGGATAAGCTCATCGCCAGATATCGAGACAACAGGAGGATTTCCGAAAGGAACATTCGGATGGTCTCCCACCCATTAGTTTTCCATGGGGAGAACGTAGGAGTTACCGTGGTTGGTTTCTCCATTGAGCAGGCCAACGACAATATGTATGAGATCAAGAAAATCACCATAATTGTGGGGATACTATCCCTCTCATTCTTTATTAGCTACTTCATCTTACTGTTATGAGACATTTGGGGGAAAATGGGGGAATCAGATAGATAAGCTAACAGAGGTTCAGCTGGAATTGCAAGAGGTGGGATGTCCCCTGTGTAATAACACTCGGCTGGACCTCGTCCTGAGGCGCGATTTAGGTTAGGATGAATGTATTTATACGGGTAAATGCCTGCATTGTGGAAACATCTTTGAGGGGAATACGAGAAGTAAAACCGTGGAGGAATTGGAGCTTGCATTGGAGGATAAGTTAAAGTCGAAGGGTTGCCCCAAATGTGGGGGCATGGCCTTCAAGTGAACTTTCGTTGTGATTTGGCCTCTCAGGATTGTTTTGACGCCCTGACCTGTCAAACCTGTGGCCATGTGTTCGTGGGAGAAAGATAGGTTGGTAAGCGATGAGCTTTACGAAATCTTGAGGGGATCAAAGGGAGATGTTCGAGGCTGTTGTCATTTCACTCAAATCATACGGGGTACCAATATCCCCTCAGTTTATGGATGAAAGGGCGGATGGTCATTTTTTCCGTTTGTGTGTTTTCTTTCATATCAATAAACCAAAATTTATTGACATCAAAAAGGAAGAGCGTTGAATGTGGGACCTCGTTTGGTCGCAAGAGGAAAATTTCCCCATAATCCGGATGGCTAATCGTTGGCCCCGTTACCTTTTCCACGTTTTCCTGATACCGCTTTTGCGTCGCGTTGTTACTGCCGAGGTATGGCTGTTTTGAGACATACCGTTGATCCATTATTTCCTCTCTCTTAAGCATGGTCTTCACCCCTTTTGGAAATTCCACGTTCGCCGTGAAGCGTTGAATGGTTAACGTTCCCTTTTCGAGATTGATTGTCGTAGCTCTACAAATAGCAAAACGCATGCCACCAACCGAAGGGCCAATATTATGGGAATTCATGCTAATCAAGGGATAAAATGCCGCGCTGAACGGCCGAAAAAGAGAAAAATCCGCAAAAAGTGACATTTTTTGTCAAACATTACCAATACATGAATGGATTTTCCTTATAGAGCAATACGCTCAGTTGACCCCAGGGCAAAACTTTGCAATAATTACCAGAACGAGCGCTTTGTGAGTGTTAGGGAGAGGAGAATTGGGGCGTTATGTTCTTCCCCTTCTCTTTTTGCTGGATTTCTTCGGATGTGTCGGTGTTTTTCCCAAGAAAACCATGAGAGGGTTCGGCGTCGATGTTTCCTTACCACAACTGGTACTGCATGCTGAAAGGTACCCGTTGATCTCCATGGAAAAACTGGTCCTCTGGGACAAACCGGGGACTGACCCGAGATTCGGATCGGGATAAGAGTTATGGGACGATGTAAATTCGCGAGGACGGTGAGGAGGCGGTCCTCAGATAGGGCAAAGCATCCGGCGAAAGGAGGAAATGGCATTTCCGTTGGTAGAGGTGAAATCGAAGGCGGAGCGAAGGGGGTGACTTGGAGATGGACAAACTTGTGGATAAAGGGAATATTGATTTAAACGAGGTTTTTGTCGGGAATGGCAGGGATTTAAACCGAATATTTCCCGATATCACCCTCAAGAGATTCCTGAAGGACATTGAGCAACATAAGAGGGAAGTGAGGATGTTTCTCAAATCCCTGGAGTTTGAGGATGAGGGGAGTGGGTAATGAAAGGAAAAAAAGACATTCGGTGTCCTAAATGCGATTACCAATTTCCAACCTCTCTTTGTAATTCCTGCGGTGCCGAAAATTTGAAGGAATCTTCTTACTGTTGCCGATGTGGAATGGAGCTTGTTGAACTTGTTGAAAAGGAGACTTCCATTGATTGGGAAAATAGGAAGTTGTGCAGCGACGGAGCCTGCATCGGCGTCATCAATGAACAAGGGGTCTGTAAGGAATGCGGGAAGCCCTACAGCGGCGAGCCCGAATGAAGGGGGATGGGATGAGGAGGAGCAGGACACGTATCTCTTCTATCCCAGGTTGTGTGAATAGGGAGCGAATATTGACAGGGAAAGGATAAATGATTAAGTTATTATTAGGTGTTTTGGCGCGCTTAAGGAGGATTACATGATAGTTGTACCCAGTGGTGCTGACAAGGGAGACAGGGAGAAGGAGGAAAAAATCCATGTTCCCGGGGAGCTTCCCATTTTACCGTTGCGAGGAACGGTCCTTTACCCCGAGCTGATCTTGCCCATCATGGTCGGCAGGAAAAAGTCGGTGAAGTTGATCGATGACGCCATGGAAAGGGATAGAATCATCGGGGTCGTAACTCAGAAGCGATCGGAGATCGAGGATCCAAAGGAGGACGAGCTTCACCAATTTGGTGTGGCGGCCCTTATCCTCAGGATGATTCGGGAATTGGATGGCAGCCAGCGGGTCATTGTCCAAGGCGTTTCAAGAATACGAATACAGGAGTTTATTCGAAGGGATCCCTATTATACGGCGAGGATCGAGGCGATTGAAGAGGGATCAATAAAGGGCGTCGAAGTCGATGCGATGATGATGAACTTGAAGGGCCTTTTCCAGAAGGCGATTGAATACGCGCCCTATCTTACCTCGGAATTGGGGACGATGGTTAGTAATATTAAGTCCCCGGCTATTTTAACCGACCTCATTGCCTCCAACTTGAACATCAACGCATCGGAAAAACAACGGCTTCTGGAGATGGTCGATGTCCAAGAGAGGCTCAACCAAGTTCATCTGTTGTTGAACCGGGAGGTTCAAGTTTTGGAATTGGGCAATAAGATCCAATCTCAAGTTAAGGAGGACATGGATAAAACCCAGAGGGAATACTATCTTAGGGAGCAAATGAAGGCCATCAAGAAAGAGCTGGGCGAGCTGGATGAACACACCGCCGAGACTAAGGAATTGAAAGAACGGATAGCCAAGGCCAAGATGCCACCGGAGGCCTTGAAGGTGGCCGAAAAGGAGTTAGATCGGCTTTCGAAAATCCCTCCTGCTTCGGCCGAATATACGGTTGCACGAGATTTCCAATGCCAGGATTATATTAGAAGAGGATCATTACAACCTTGAGAAGGTTAAGAAGCGAATCTTAGAGTACCTGGCCGTGAGGAAACTGAAGGACGACATGAAGGGGCCCATCCTCTGTTTCGTCGGGCCTCCGGGGGTTGGGAAGACCTCCCTTGGGAAATCAATCGCCCGGGCGATGGGCCGTAAGTTCGTTCGAATCTCATTGGGGGGAATAAGGGACGAGGCGGAGATCAGGGGACACAGAAGGACGTATGTTGGGGCCTTGCCGGGAAGGATCATCCAGGGACTCAAAAGAGCCGGTTCCAATAACCCCGTCTTTATGCTAGACGAAGTGGACAAAATCGGGATGGACTTCCGGGGTGACCCTTCATCGGCCCTGTTGGAGGTTTTGGATCCAGAACAGAACTTTTCTTTTTCGGACCACTACATCGATGTGGGGTTCGACCTTTCCAAAGTGATGTTTATCACCACCGCTAATGTCCTGGAAACGATTCATCAGACCCTAAGGGATAGGATGGAGGTGCTTGAGTTGCCGGGATATACCGAATACGAGAAATTGATGATCGCTAAGGAGTTTCTCATCCCTAAACAGCTGACAGAGCACGGCCTTTCGGAGGAGCATATAGAACTTCAGGACGATGCCCTTACCACCATCATCACCTCTTACACCCGGGAAGCGGGAGTGAGGAATCTGGAGAGGGAGATTGCCTCTGGGTGCAGGGGGGTTGCTAAGGACGTGGCCGAGGGCAAGAAGGAAAAGACGATTATCAATTCGGATGCCCTCCATAAATTTCTGGGCCCGGTGAAGTTTTTCCCAGAGGTTGCTGAGAGGACATCCGAGGCGGGGGTGGCTACAGGCCTTGCCTGGACCCCCACTGGGGGCGATATCATTTTCGTCGAGGTGACGAAGATGAAGGGAGAGAAGGGGCTGACCCTAACCGGACAATTGGGAGATGTGATGAAGGAATCGGCTCAGGCAGCCCTGAGCTTCGTTCGAACCAAGGCCAAGAAGTTGGGCATAAAGGAGGACTTTTTCGACAAAGCCGACCTGCATATCCATGTTCCCGCCGGAGGTATTCCCAAAGATGGCCCCTCCGCAGGATTGACCATATTTGTCGCATTAACCTCCCTGTTTACCAACAGGCCTGTTCGAAGCGATATCGCCATGACAGGGGAAATAACCCTTAGGGGATTGGTCTTGCCCGTGGGAGGGATTAAGGAGAAGGTCCTGGCTGGAAGACGAGCTGGGATCAAAACGATTATCCTGCCCAAGAAGAACGAAAAGGACCTCGAGGAAATTCCCGAAAGGATCAAGAAGGAGATGGATTTCAAGTTCATCCAGAAGATGGATGAGGCCGTGGCCATGGCCCTTACATAGAGATTTTCCAGGGGGAAGTCCTTCTCCTCTTCCGCTTAAATTTACAAGATGGGTCAACTATTGGCCGCAGGAGGGTTTTCTGCTTTACGATCCCTTTAGCATGTTCCCCGCAAGTGCTTCCTTGTTTTTCCCTTCATGGGGATGGGATAGTATCCCAGATTTCAAATGAACCCCATGGGAGGGAAAAATATCCTAACCCAAGGATCTTTTGACATCCCTTTTCATGGTTGCCGATCTGAAGGGAATGGAGCCCGAAGAGGTGGCCCAGAAGACCATCCAAAAGGCCCTTGAGCTTTTCGGATTGGGTCTGGCGATTTGATGGGAGTCTCGTGCCCCTGTTTCTTATCAGGAGAGACAACGAGGGATCCCACCATTGTGGTCTCTGCGAGGGGTTTCCATGCGGGCATGAAGAGTCTCTCGACGGTGAGGAGGACACGAGAACCGCCGTCGGTTGACTCACCATTCCATTCCATCTATAATATTTTCGACGTTTAATGTGAACCCGCAAGGAGACCCCAAAAGGGTTTTTTTGTTTTTTCCGGCGATGTAAGAAATAGCCATACGGAGATGGTAGCACGTCATGGATTATCCTAAATTGAGGGGCGTCAATGCCTTTCCCACCCCAATTCAGGGGGAGCAAATGATCTGTATTCAAGACCCCCAAGGGTTCAGTCAAAGGGCAGTATTCCTTCCGCTCCCCCTCTTCTTTATCGTAAGCCTATTTGATGGGAAACACTCTATCCTCGACATTCAGGCGGAATATATGAGGAAGTATGGGGATTTGATATACAGGGAGAAGATCGAGGAGATCATCGAGGAGTTGGACGCCCAGCTGCTGCTGGATAGCGACCACTTTAGAAATACGCTCGAGAAGGAGAAGGAGGATTTTCGGTTGTCCCCCATAAGGGAGGCCGCTTTCGCCGGGACGAGTTACGATTCGGATCCCATTACATTGAGGGGGCGGATAGAGAAGTATTTCCTCCCCCCCGACGGACCCGGTGAGCCGCGCATGGAGAATCCCTCGGGAATGCTCAAGGGAATCATCGCCCCACATATCGACTTTCAACGGGGTGGCCCATGTTATGCTTTTGCCCATAAAGAGGTGGGGGAGAGATCTAACGCAGATATCTTCGTGATCCTGGGGACGGCCCATTGCGGGATGAAGAATTATTTCGGTCTGACCCTCAAGGATTTCAGGACCCCCTTGGGTGTGGTGAAGGCCAACAAGGCTTTTGTCGAGGCATTATCGAAGGCATGCCACTGGGACCCCTTCGAGGATGAATTCGTCCATAAAAGGGAACATTCCATAGAATTCCAGTTGATCTTCCTCCAATATCTCTACCCAGGCAAACCGTTAGAGATCGTCCCCATATTGTGTCGGTCATTTCATGAGGCAATCGAGCAGTCCATCTCCCCTCGAGAGATTCCCCAAATCCGTGAGTTCATAGAAGGCCTACAAGGGGCAATCAGGTCCATTGATCGAGAGGTCTGTCTGATAGCTAGTGCCGATTTGTCCCATATCGGGTTGCAGTTTGGCGATGGAGATCCCGCCTCCTCTATGCTGAGTGAGACGAGGGTATGTGATTTAGAAATGTTGGCCTACGCTGAGAAAATGGATGCCGAGGGGTTTTATGATTCCATTCGAAAAGAAGGCGACCGTCGTCGAATTTGCGGGTTCCCTGCTATCTATGTCTTATTGAGTATCAACGGGGTCAAGAGGGGAAAGCTCCTGAAGTATGCCCAGAGTCAAAACCCGGAGGCTCAGTCGGCGGTTACTTTTGCCAGCTTAGGCTTTTATTGAACGCGGCCCTTGATATGAAGGGTTAGGTATGGTATGAGAGAGGACAAAGCGGGGTCAATCACCTATGATCAAAACGGTCCAAATCCAAACAAGGGCCAGGACGGAGTTCATTGATATCATCGGCAAGGTTCAAGATGTTGTCCGTGAATCCAAGGTTCGGGAAGGGATTTGTTATCTCTTTGTTCCACACACAACGGCCGCTGTCACCATCAACGAGAATGCCGATCCCAGCGTCCACCAGGATATCGTAATGGAATTGAATAAGGTCATTCCCTTTGATGATCAATATAGACACATGGAGGGGAACTCCGCCGCCCACATAAAGGCAAGCATTATCGGGTTCTCTGAAACGGTCTTCATCGAGTCGGGAACATTGCTCTTAGGGACTTGGCAAGGGATCTATTTTTGCGAATTTGATGGGCCAAGGAGCAGAAAACTTCACGTGAAGGTGATGGCCTCGAATTAGGCCCCCGAGCGATATTTCCGGACGTTGAACGGGATTCCATTGGAATGGAGGCTATGGAGAGGGAGGAACAATCCTTATTGGAACAGGCGGAAGAGATATTCCGGGGGGAGCCTAAGCTGATCCGTCTACCAGATACCGGTAAGGCCGTCTTTGTAGGGGATACCCATGGCGACCTGGAAGCCAGCAGATCGATACTGGAAAGGTATCTCTCTGATCATCAGAAGGTGGTTTTCCTGGGAGACTATGTCGATCGAGGGGAGGCCTCCCGGGAGAATATCCACTACCTACTCTCGATGAAGTTACAGCATCCCAAGGATGTCATCATGCTCATGGGAAATCATGAGGGATATATCGTAAAGGAGTTTTACCCCGCCAACTTTTGGCTTAACCTTACCGATGGGGAGAGGGAGCGGTACGGTCAGACCCTTGCTCAGCTTCCCTATGCCGTTGCGACCCCTAACGGGGTAATTGGGGTCCATGGATCCTTGCCCGACGTGGAAAGGCTCGAAGATATCAATGACATCGAAACCGGAGATGAGAATTGGGATCAGATCATGTGGGGGGATTTCCAAGACCGGTCGGGAAATGATCTGGGTGGGTTTTGGGGGCGTCCTCAGTATGGGCGGGATTACTTTTATCGGCTCATGGATCAATTCGAAAGACAGGTACTTATTCGATCCCACCAACCCAACGCAAATCCAATTATGTTTAAGAAGCGGTGCTTGACCATCTTTACCTCTTATGCCTATCTGCCCATCAGGACAGTAGCCATAGTTGATCTGGCTCAGGAGAGGGTGGAGAGCATCGACGACATCGTGCTGGAGATGGTCTGATTCCATGGGAAGATCTCCCATTTGCGGGGAATGGGGATGAAAAATGACTCCGGAAAGGATAAAGGTCATCTCCTTTGATCTGGATGGAACCCTGGTAGAGCCAGAATTTAACGAATGGGTATGGGGTGTGGGGATCCCCCAGCTCTATTCCGAAAAGAGAGGGATGTCCTTTGATGAGGCCAAGGAGGTCGTGGAGGGGGAATACCGCAAGGTGGGTGATGGGTCCTTGGAGTGGTACGATATCAAGTATTGGTTCAATTTTTTCCAGCTCAATGCCCATTGGAAATCGTTGCTGAACCGTTTCTCCCATAAGATCAAAACCTATCCTGAGGTCTCAAAGGTGCTCCAAGGCCTGTTTCCCGACTACAGGCTCATTATCATTTCCAATGCCGCACGGGAGTTTATCGATATCGAAGTTGAAATGGCAGAACTTCGGAGATATTTCTTCCGGATTTTTTCGGCCACCTCCGACTTCGGGCAAATCAAGAAAACCGCGGAGTTTTACGGACGTATATGTCAACTCCTCGGAATCAACTTCCAGGAGATATTGCATGTGGGGGATCACTGGGAGTTCGACTACCTCGCTCCAAAGGGACGGGGTATCAAAGCCTTGCATATCGATCGGTCGTGGAGCCGTAATGGAGATGATGTGATCAGGAGCTTAGAGGAGGTGGGACAGAAGTTGGGCTTGCGGGGATAGCGTGCCATGTCCTCCTGGATTATGAAATTCCCTAAAATCTGAGGGATTTCGCTTCATAACGTAACAAATCAGAAGGGAGGGTTTTGCATATGAAGGGAAAGAGATGGGGTTGGGTCACATGGTTCGGCTTTCTGCTCCTCTTGGACTACACGGTACCCTACAAGGTACTTTCAGGGGTGAGCAAGTTCCATGGGGCCTTCCTTTTTTGGAACCTCTTTGCAATAGCGGCCATCGTCTCCATATTTGTCCTCCTGTGGAAGTGGAGGGATTAAAGGGAGGGGAACATGAATTCTTCGTACATCATGCTCGTCGTTGCTGTCTATATCGCCTTGGGCACGTGGATTGCCTGCATGTCCCGGAAAGGGATGGGTGCGGGGATTACCGAGTATTTTTTGGCGAATCGTACGGTGGGGGGATTTGTTGCGGCCCTTACATACAGCGCCACAACATACAGCGCCTTTATGATGGTGGGTTTGGCCGACTTCACGTATAAGTGGGGAGTGGGGGCCCTGGGGTTTGAGCTGACGTACCTTTCGGGTTTGATTCTTGCGGTCTTCTTCGCTCCGCGGTTTTGGCTGGTGGGGAAGAAGTATGGATATGTTTCCCCGGCTGAGCTCTTGGGTGATCGATATCAAAGCCAATGGGTTTAATCTTTCTCATTCCCTATGCAGCAGTTCAACTGATGGGCATCGGGATTCTATTGGAGGGGCTATCGGGAGGGGCTATCCCCTTCTTGGTGGGCCTCGTCTTGGCAACCCTACTGGCCATCCTCTGGGCTTGGATAGCGGGCCTGAGATCAGTAGCCTGGACAGATAGCCTGCAGGCCTTGATCATGCTGGTGACATCGGTCCTCGTCCTGCTTTTTGTGATTTATCGTTATTTCGGAGGCTTTGGGGGCTTTTTCGTCAAACTTGAGACGGATTACCCCCAATGGTTGACCGTTCCCGGGCCGGGCTTTTTCACCTTGAAGGCCTACATTGGCCTGACGCTTCCCTGGTTTTTCTTTTGCATCTCCAACCCACAAGTCAGCCAGAGGCTCTTCATCCCCAAGTCAATGAGTGCCATGCGGAGGATGCTGGCTGGATTTCTTATCTTCGGATTCATCTATACCTTAGTCTCCGTGATGTGGGGTCTTTCTACCAAGGTATTGAGCCCGGGCCTTACGGGAGCCGATAAGGCTACCCCAACTCTTCTCTCCCAACCCTTCATCCCAGATATTCTGGCCCTTATCGTAATGGTGGGGATTTTGGGGGCGGCCATCTCCACCATAGATTCTATCCTCCTTACCCTGTCTTCCATGTTTGCCCGGGATTTCTACAGAGGGGTCAGGCCTCAAGCATCGGAGGAGATGGAGCTGCGGTTAGGGAAATGGGTGATTCCGGTGATCTCCGGGGTGGCCATGGTTTTCGGTGCGTTAAGGCTGGGGCCCATCGCCACACTCTCCGTGGCGGCCTCGGCGGGGCTCCTCATGACGGTCCCGGCCATATTCGGGGCCTTCTTCTGGAAAAAGGGCACCGCCGCAGGGGCCATTTGGAGCATGATTATCGGAGGGGTGGTCACGGGGTTTCTCCAATTTTCTGGCATTAAGCCTTTGGGGCACTGGCCGGCGGTATGGGGAGGACTTGTTTGTTTGGTTGCCTTCATCGGCATCAGTTTGCTGACAAAGCCTCCTATGGAAAAGGCGGAGGAGTTTCTGAGTTATCTGGAAGAGGGGCTCAAGGAGAGAAACGCTCTATAGTGATGGTTTCCATCCCATCTGCGCTTCAGTCCCCCCATGTCCAGACGCCATTGTTGTTGAGGCTGTAATACTGGTCGTTCAATATCCTTTCGTGTAACTGCTCCTCCCTGGCCAATTTCTTGAACATATCCTTCCCAAGGGGATCGGCGGTTTCCTTTGCCATTTTGAGGTAATACTTCTGGGCCTTCCTCTCCTCTTTGATGGCAATGGAAAGGGCATCCAGATCATCAGGTTGAGGCCCCACCTCCTTCTCTATGGACAAACCCGTGCTGATCTTCTTTCCCTTAGCGGAAAATATGGTTCTGGAGTAGTCGATCCACTTTCCCTCTCCCTTCAGGGAATCATAGAGGTTCTTGAGGTGAAGGAAATGATTCCTTTCAAAATCGGCCAACTGGGAAAACATGTCTCTTCCCTTCGGGTTTTCCGTTTTCTGGGCTGCTTTGGAATAGAAGTTGTGGGCATCCATCTCGGCCTCCATGGCAGCCTTAATCGCATCGAGTGCACTGCTCTTCTTTGATTTCACCTTTCATCCCTCCGACAGGTATTGTGGACCAAGGGTATGCGCCTCCAATTTCGATTTATCAGATTTCTGAAAAGGTCGTTCTTCGCTGGCCAAAATATTTCTCCCCAGAGAGAAAACCCCAGAACCCGAAAAATCTTGATTCTCGCTTCCAGCTCGTCTTCCCAATTTTCTATACATCTCTTATTGTGACATGCAGGTCGCAATAGGAGGACACCGTCGAACTGCAATACGAGAAGGTGCCTTTAGCCTTTAACCTCTATCCTCTATCCTCGCCCCATCGGGGTGAGCCCCAGCACCGCAGCACTGCAACACCCCTTTATCCTCTCTCCTTCAGGGTTCTGTTCACTGAAGCCTTTCCAACCTCAAAGGCCTCTCGGAGCGCAGTGGGATGGGTCCGGATATCCCCCTTGCCCTCCACGCCCTTGAAAAGCAACTGTCCTGCGAAATCCAGCCCTAAAGCGTCGAAAAAATATTTCACGGTGAGCATAGCACCGTCAAAGAGCTTTGCCCCCTTAGTGGCGCCCACTGAAACAAAGAATCCTTTTCTCCCCCTTCCTTGGTCCCCTGGTGCCGGCTTCAAGCGATACTTTCTCACCCATAAGGATTGAACGCGGTCTATGAGGGCCTTTGTCCACGCCGTAACTCCGTAAAAGAAAATGGGGGAAGCCAAAATGATCCAATCCGCCTCCAAGAGCTTCGGGTAGACTTTCCCCATGTCGTCATCGAGGACGCACTCTCCCGTCTCATCACACCCGTGGCATTCTATACAGGGGGAGAACTTGAGCTCGGAGATAATGATCCTCTCGATTTGCGCACCCCCCTCCTCTGCCCCCTTGAGCATTTCTTCCAGCAGTAAGTCCGTATTTCCCCCACGCCTAGGACTTCCGAAAAGTCCGAGAACTATCACGTTATCCCCCATCCCACTCATTCTCCCATCCTATCCCATTTTGCCGACCGTGCATCCCTTCGGAGTATATAGATCATAAGAAATTGAGACGAAACTTTCAAGGCACACCTGCGTCAAGCCTTCTTATGTTTGAATGAGGAGTTAAGAATTACATTTGAGACTTAATAGGTGGGAGGTGAGAGATTAAGGTTGAGGTTAAGGTTAAGGCTAAGGCTGAGAGGAGAGGCCAAGGAATATGCAGTATGCAGTCGGGAGAAAGAGCTCCTGCTTATCCCCCTGGAATGATCAGATATCGCTCGAGGTTTCGCAATTTTTTCTCGCCGATCCCCCTAACCTCCATCAATTCCTCCATATTCCGAAAGCCTGCGTTCTTAGATCGGTAATGGATGATCCTTTGGGCCAACCGGGGGCCGATGCCAGGAATAAGGGTCAGGTGTCTTTCCTCCACCTCATTGAGATTTAACCGGATGGAGAAGACGATGCACTTCTCCGGTTCCATTCGGGCTAACTCTATGGTTAGCATATTCTTTGCATTCCTTACCGCGACGATCTTGGAGCCTGCGCCAAGGGTGTTATTGAGTATGTGGGAATTGCTGATTTTCCTCCCTCCGATTCCCCCCGCCTTGAGCAGCGCCTGCTCGACGGTCGGTTCCCTCGGAAACGAGTAGATGCCGGGATTGGGAATTTGCCCCACGAGCTCGATTTCGATGCTCAATGGATTCCGCTGGAGAATATTACCAGGACTTGACTTTTCAGATATGGTGATAAGAAGCGAGGCCACAAACAGCAGGGAAGCCAAGGATAGTAGAAGCCAGCTCTGTGTGGAGGAATAGGTCCTCATGGGGTTGGCATGGAGCCGTCTTTGGTAAAGGGTTTTTTATCCAGCTGAAAGGCCTCGTGCAGTGCCCTTACCGCCAATTCGGTGTATTTCGATTCGATAACACAGGAGATCTTGATTTCCGAGGTGCTGATCATCATGATGTTGATCCCTTCCCGGGCCAGGGCCCCGAACATGGTAGAGGCAATCCCGGAGTGACTTCTCATCCCCGTTCCCACAATGGACACCTTGGCGATATTTTCATCCGTGTTGATATCTTTGGCGCCAATTTGCCGTGCAATTTCCCTTACGATGTTCGTAGCTTTGTGGAGGTCGGTCTTCACTACGGTAAAGGTGATATCGGTGAGACCTTCTTGGCTCACATTTTGGATGATCATGTCCACCCTGATGTTGGCATCGGCTATAGCGCCGAAGAGTTTATGGGCGATTCCAGGTTTATCGGGGACCTTAGTGATGGTAATCTTGGCCTCGTTCTTATCGTAGGTGATCCCTGAGACGGCAACATTTTCCATTTCTTCATCCTCCTGGCAGACCAAAGTCCCGGTGTTATCGTTGAAAGAAGATCGCACGTGGACGGGAACGCTATATTTCTTTGCAAACTCAACCGCTCTTGTCTGGAGGACTTTGGTCCCCAAGCTGGCCATTTCCAGCATCTCGTCATAGGAGATTTTCTCCAATTTCCTCGCCTTTTCGCAAACGTTGGGATCAATGGTAAAGACACCATCCACGTCGGTGAAGATCTCGCATTCATCTGCCTTGAGGCTTGCGGCCAAGGCCACAGCCGTCGTATCCGATCCCCCACGGCCCAGGGTGGTGACATTACCTAGGTCATCGATTCCCTGAAAACCCGCCACGACGACGATCTTCCCTCCCTTGATGTCCTTCACGATTTTATCGGGTTTCACATTGGTAATCCGAGCCCTTCCGTATACGCTATCGGTTTTGATTGGAATTTGATACCCCAGGTAAGATTTTGCCTCGTGGCCCATTGATTTAATGGCCATGGAAACCAACGAAACGCTTACCTGCTCTCCGGTAGAGATCAAAACATCGAGCTCCCTCCCATCGGGAAGAGGTATTAATTCATTGGCGAGGTTGATGAGTTTGTCCGTCTCCCCCGCCATGGCCGAGACGACGACAACGACATCATTCCCAGCTTCCTTCGCCCGGATTGCCCTCTGGGCTACGTTTTTTATCCTTTCACCATCGGCAACCGAGGTACCTCCATATTTTTGAACGATCAAAGCCATTTTCTCCCCCGAGTGAGCTCTGCTAACAGAAGGGCCATTGATGGCCTCAGACGATAGCGCAGAACCATAAGCCGGTCACTGGCTGGCGGCAGCTGGTCTATCGGCTTTCCAACGGTCTATTTTCCTCGCGATATCCCGGTAGGGACGGCCAAACCCCCTAATCCTGAACTTGCGCCGATTCTCACCGAGGTGAGCAATTTCGACCATCAAGTGGTCCTCGGGGAGCAAGGGGAGGATCTTTTCGGCCCATTCGATGGCCGTTACCCCATCACCATAGAAATATTCCTCGTATCCCAATTCCTCCGTTTGGCCCATCTCTTCCAGTCGATACAGATCGATATGGTTGAGGGGAGTTCTCCCGGGGTATTCATTGATGATGGTGAAGGATGGGCTGGTTACATAATACCGGTGATCAACGCCCAATCCCATCGCCAATCCTTTAATCAAATGGGTCTTACCCGTTCCCAATTCCCCGCAGAGGCCGATTACATTCCCGGGTTTCAAGGTCTCCCCGATGAATTGCCCCAGTTGAATCGTCTCTTCTGGACCGGATGTGCATAAAATGGCACTTTTTCCCCTCAGGTTCTTGGCCACCCACTTTATCCCTCCAGAGAAATGCAATGAAATTCAATATAAAAAAAAATCAAGGGAAATGCAATATTTCTGAAACTGGAACTTCTTCATTTTTTGGGGAAAACCGTTGTCTTTACGCCCAATGTGCTGAGGCGGTACGGTACCCATCGAGGGTGGGTAAGAAACTTCATCTCTGAGACCTTGTCCATCTTATTTTGAAGATGAGGGGGGGAAGGGAGAGAAGGTTAGGCTTTATACTCGAAGTCTTCGGGTTTGAGACTTTCCAGCCATTCCTCTAAACTATCAGCGGGATCTCGGCTTTCTTTGTCAAGCACGGCGTCCTTTGTCCGATGGAGGACATCCTCCTCGACAAAAATCGGGGCCCCCGCACCCAGAGCAATTGCAATGGCATCACTGGGCCTGGAATCGATGGCGACCTGGTTTTCCTGGGACTTGAGATAGATGAGACCATAATACGTGTTTTCCTTGAGATCGTTGACGACTACATGACTAATCTTGCAATCAAGGACGTCAATGAGATTGCGGATGAGATCATGAGTCAAAGGTCTATGGGAAGAGGATTTTTTCAGCTTAAGGGCTATGGCGTTGGCTTCGAATGGGCCGATCCAAATGGGAAGGGCATGCTTATTTTCCAAATCCGTCAAAAGAACCACAAACCCGTTTGAGGATGGATCGAATGTGAGGAACTTCACCTGCATCTCAATCAACATCTTCTCCTCCCTTATTCCACCATTCCATCCTTCCAACAATCCATGTGGATAACACAATTTAATTATATTATGCTCACGCCATGCAAGAAATCAAGGCTTTCCTTCTGTGGGAATCATAACCCTTTGAGCGTGACCCACGTATCCTTATCCCCATAGAAGTGATTTCGGGAAATGGATATTTTGGGAACCGCTTCAAAACGAATCAAGCAAGAACTATACCAATCCATGTTGGGGGGACCAACGTCGATGGGGATTTCCCCCATAATGGGATAATTCTTGTAGCAATTCTCCCATTCACCTTCTCCTTCGGGATAGAGACTGAAGTTCCTGAGGGCATCGGTAATGACGAGTCGATTTCGAGTCAGAATGGCCTGAACCTCATACCATTTTGGCAGAGAAGATTCCACCATCGTTATTCCGATATATCCCGCACCTTCTCCTTCGACCAAAGATTTTATCCCCCGCTTCAGGAAAGTGAGCATCCCCCTTATTCCTTCAGGGGGTTCGCTAATGAAGACATCGAAGGCCTGCTGAAGATGATGGGGAAGAGATCGACTAAGGTCGGATTCCATGGTTTCGATGTTAAGACCAAGTTCCCCCGCCTTTTCCTGGATAAATCGGAGGACTTGTTTGTCGATATCCAGAACAAAAATCCTTTGACTCATTCCCAACATCCCCAGATACACGCTAAAGAGGTCGTCATCCCCAATTAAGAGGATTGCGCGGTCTTCCAGATCCCCCCTCTCATACATGAAGGAGGCTTTTAAGGCGAGATCCGGGAACGAAATCAATCCCTGATTGTAATTTGGATCGGGCATAGGCCTCCCAGCGAGCATGGAGGTGAATTGTTGGAGGGTTCTGTGGAACATTCCCTTTACGATGAGACCCTTTCCATTACAGAATTTACATCTCTGGTCCATACGGGAATGATATTCTCCACCTCTCAATAATTGAAACATTTTGGTGGATCTATCAAAATGAATTTTCCCTCCGGCCATAAGCCTCTTTATCGTCGCTACGAGGGCGGAGAGGGTTGAATCTTGGAGAGCTACCAATTCCCAAAAGGATTTGGAGCTTTCCTTCAGCGCTCTCAATATCTGTATTTCAATCCTCTCCACGGAACCTCGCCCAAATAGAATCACAAAGATTTTCGATATGCTACTGGATATCACGGGCATTGTCAAGGATAGGGTTGGCAGGTGTGTGGGCGAGATCTAAACAATCAAGCAATGCTTAGTCTGTTCAAGGACCCGTTAGCATCGGCCGCCGATTGGACGGGGAAAAGACTATAGTCATCCGCCTTTTTCCATCTCTTTAAGGACGTGGGGAATCTTCTCCAGTATATCGGTAGCGATCAGTGCCATCTCCCCCTTTTCATTGGCAGCTATGTCTCCGGCGAGGCCGTGAATGTAAGTTGCGGCGATAGCGGCGGATGAGACGGGAAATCCCTCACATACTAATCCGCCCATCATACCGGTTAGGATGTCCCCCGTACCTCCCGATGCCATCCCGGGATTCCCCGATGGATTGATGTGGATATTTCCATCGGACTGGGCGACAATGGTTCGGGAACCCTTCAAGACGAGAGAAACCCCATATTCAGTTGCGAAATTCCTGGATACCTCGACGCGGTTATCCTGAATGGCTTTGGAGGAGAGGCCGGTAAGCCTGGCCATTTCACCTGGGTGAGGCGTAAGGATTATGGAGGGTTCGACGTCCTTCAATATTTCCGGTTCAAGGGAGAGGGCGGTGAGGGCATCGGCGTCGATGACCATGGGGATACAAAGGGTCTTTACCAATTTCCGGACCAGTTGTTCGGTCTCATCCACGGTGGAAATGCCAGGGCCAATTACAAGGGCTTGCATCCCTTGACTTATCTCAACGATCTCATGGAAGGCGTCAAGACCAAGGGTTCGATATTCGGTTTCGGGCAAGGGCATGGTCATGGTCTCCGTCAGTTTTATCTCCATGATTTCATTCAAGCTCCTGGGAATGCCCAAGGTAACTAATCCAGCCCCGACCCTCATGGCGGCTTTGCAGGCCAGTGTGGCCGCACCCGTCTTGCCGACGGAGCCAGCGAGGACCAGGAGATGGCCGTAGTCCCCCTTATGGGTATCTGCGTGTCTTGGGACACCGAGGAGGTTTTGGATGTCCTCGTATTGGATGAGATGGGATCGAATGTTTTCTTCCTCTATCAAGTCCCACGGAATTCCGATGTCGATGACCTCAAGTTTCCCGACAAATTCCACCCCCGGGTGGATGAGTTGGCCTACTTTGGGTAAACCAAAGGTGGGGGTGAAGGCAGCTTTTATGCACGTGCCCAGGGGTTTGCCGCTCGTGGCGTCCAAGCCCGAAGGGATATCAATGGCCACAATGGGCTTCCCCGTGGCGTTTAATGCGGAGATTACCTCCCTGTAATATCCCTTGACTTCTGAGGCGAGGCCTGTTCCCAGTATCCCCTCTATAAATAGGTCGTGGGAAAGCAGGTTCTCTCTAATGGCCTCGAACTCATCGAGGGTCGCAAGCTCTTTTACCTCGATACCCTCCTTGGTCAATATATCCAAGTTGGTCTTGGCATCCCCCTTAATGGACGTATTCTCGGCGAGGAGGAAGATGTTTACCCTCAGGCCCCTATTAATCAGGTGTCGGGCGATAACGAAGGCGTCGCCCCCGTTGTTTCCCTTGCCCGCTATGACGGCTATCCTCTTCCCCGGCAAGTTCGGAATTCGACGAAGGATTACCTCCGTTGCCCCCTTGCCAGCATTCTCCATCAGGTCGATCCCTGGCACACCCCTTTCATGAATCGTCCTTCGATCAAGGGTCTTCATTTGATCGTCTTCATTTGATCGGCCGTTACCACTTTCATGTTTAGACCTCTAATACCACCTGGGCGACCCCATAATCCTTTTCGTGGGAGATGCTAACGAAAGCCGTCTTGATTTCCCGATCAGTGAAAAAACCACTGGCCTGGTTGTAAACTTTAAGAGAAGGCCGGCCCAAGGGATCATTGACCACCTCGATGTCGGTCCATTTGATTCCCCTCCTGAGGCCCAAACCGAGGGCTTTTAACATTGCCTCTTTAGCTGCCCAGCGAAGGGCGAAATGTTGCCCTGGGTTTGATTTGCCCTGGCAAAAGGCGATTTCCCCGGGCGTATACACCCTCTGGATAAAAAGGGGACCCCATCTTTCGAGCATTCTCTCAATGCGGCGTATTGAAACGATATCTACCCCGATTCCATAGATCATGGGATGTCCCCCAGGGGCTCCTTTATCAGTTCGATCATATCTCGAACAGCCCTATCCAATCCAACCAAGACGGCCCGAGCAACGATGCTGTGTCCGATACTGAGCTCTTCGATCTCCTTAATCTCGGCAATGCGTTTTACATTGAAGTAATTGAGGCCGTGGCCGGCATTAATGCCCAGGTCCAGTTCATAGGCAATGCTTACGGCATCCAGGAGGTTTTTATATTCCTTGTCTTCTTCGTCCCTCGTTGTGGCATCGCAATAACACCCGGTGTGGAGCTCCACGAAATCCGCCCCTACTTCCTTGGAGGCCTCGATTTGTTGTCTATTGGGATCGATGAACAAGCTCAGGGTAATTCCGTTAGCCTTCAATTGAGCGATGGTTTTTGTGAGGGTGCCCTTATTTCCCCCGACATTGAGTCCTCCCTCCGTGGTTAATTCTTCCCTCTTTTCGGGGACGAGGGTGACCATATGGGGTTTAGCCTCCAAGGCGATCTTGACCATCTCCGGCGTGGCGGCCATCTCCAGGTTGAGTTTGGTCTTTACGGTCTCCCGCAGGATATGAACGTCTCGATCCTGTATGTGCCTTCTATCCTCCCTCAGATGGACAACGATACCATCGGCCCCCGCCATTTCAACGAGAGCTGCAGCAGCAACCGGGTCAGGGTATTTTACACCCCTCGCTTGGCGAAGGGTGGCTACGTGATCGATATTGACTCCCAATCTGGTCATCTCTTCTACCTCCTCATCCTTGCAAATGGGTGTCTCGTCCCATTCTCTCCATCACCTGTCCAATGGTGTCCGTTAGTTCCTTGCCCATGTGAGCGATCTTTTCCTCATCTTCCCCCTCCAGCATAATTCTTAAGACTGGTTCCGTCCCCGAATAGCGGGCAAGGATCCTTCCCGATTTCCCTAGTTCCCGCTGGATGGCTTTAATTTTTCGACGGATGTTGGGCATTCTTAGGACATCTATTTCTCTATCAATCTTGGTATTGAACTGTACTTGAGGCAGAGGAACCATTGATTTTGCAAGGTCATCCAATTGCTTTTGTGTGCTCACCATAATCGATAATACTTGAAGGGCGGTGAGGATACCGTCTCCGGTCGTATTATAGTCGAGAAAGATGGTATGACCCGATGGTTCACCTCCCAGATTATGTCCTCCATTCACCATCTCCTCAACTACGTATCGATCTCCTACGGCAGTTCTGACGACCCGGATTCCCCGTTTGCCGAGGGAAAGATCAAGCCCCATATTGCTCATAACCGTCGTGACAACAGCCTTATTCTTGAGCCTTCCCTTATTGGCCATATCAGTGGCGCAAATGGCCAGAATATGGTCGCCATCCACCATGTTCCCATTTTGATCCACGAAGACTACTCGGTCCCCATCCCCGTCCAAGGCCATCCCCAGATGGGCTTGTTGCTGGGCAACAAGTTCGCTAACCCTTTGCGGACAGAGCGACCCGCAATCGAGGTTAATATTTTCCCCATCGGGCTCAACTCCTATGGGGATAACCTCTGCCCCCAATTCCTCTAATACGGCGGGCGCCACTTTGTAGGCCGCCCCATTGGCACAATCCAAGACGATCTTCAGACCATCGAGGGTTAAATGATTAGGGAAGGTATTTTTTAGGAAGACTACATATCTCCCCACGGCGTCTTCTATCCGGTACGCCTTTCCAACCTCCTCGGCCGTAGGCCGCAAGGAATCGATGCTATTGGAGAAGATGAGTTCCTCGATTTGGGCCTCAAGGGCATCGGGAAGTTTGAAACCATCCCTGGAGAAGATCTTGATGCCGTTATCGTAGAAGGGATTATGGGAGGCAGATATCACAACTCCGGCGTCGGCTCGCATGCTCGTGGTAATGAAGGCAATGCCAGGTGTTGGGAGGGGACCGACCAGGAGGACATCGACTCCCATGGAACAGATACCCGATGCCAATGCCGTCTCCAACATATATCCCGAAAGTCGCGTATCCTTTCCAATGACGATTCTGTGCCTTCCCTCACGCTCTTTAAAGATATAGGCCGTTGCCCTGCCGAGCTGCATTGCCATTTCACCCGACATGGGGTCCACATTGGCGATACCCCTGATCCCATCTGTCCCAAACAGTTTCCGCATCT
>SMTZ1_10000444_pt1 | contig 38366 bp, 28 predicted proteins | sample DeeMarSWOR136_30_FD_25667 | JGI IMG/M metagenome (IMG submission 25667)
GCGGTGTTTTCCTAACAATCGATCAAGTACTTGCTCCCTTGGGAACCATTATCAATGCAATTTTGAACAATATTGCTGCATTCGTAGCTCCAGCGGCTATTATTCTAGCAATTAAGGCAATAATCGGCATAACCAGAACAAAATAAATATTATATAAACCACTTCTAACTTTTTTTTATTTTTTTGTTAGAATATACGCTCTTATGTAAAAATCCTATAATATTGTAACCTGCGTTCTGTTATTTTGAACTACTGATTTTCAATAGTTATTTTTATATTAGCATTCATTTGATATTCCTTTGGTTCTTTTATGGAGTTAAAGTTAATTGACTTTCGACGTAATAATAATTGGATGTGGTCCAGCCGGGATATTCTCAGCTTTAGAATTATCCAAAAACACTGACTTACGAATTTTGATGTTAGATAGAGGTCCATCAATAGGGAAGCGTAAATGTCCAGCCAGCAGAGGTATGGAATGTGTGCGTTGTAATCCTTGCTTTCTATTGAGTGGATGGGGTGGTTCAGGAGCTTTTAGTGATGGAAAATTAACTCTGTCCAATGAGATAGGAGGCTGGCTCAATGAATATCTTGGAGATGAGAAGCTTTCAGAACTCATACAATATGCTGATAAGATTTGGTTAAAATTCGGTGCACCAAAGACTCTTTTTGGGGCAGATGAAGATAAAGTCGAGGAAATCAGAAGAAAAGCAACTCTGGCTGGATTAAAATTAATCCCAGATAAACTTCGTCATCTTGGAACTGAGAATTGCGCAAAGATAATAGAAAAAATGAGAAAACAACTTCAGAAAAAGAATGTTGATATTAGGACTGATACAGAAGTAAAAGGATTGCTAGTAAAAGATCATAAAGTGATAGGTATCAAAACAATTAAAGACCAAAAAATTATCGGAAAATATGTAATTGCAGCACCAGGAAGAGTTGGTGCTGAATGGTTAACAACCGAAGCTCAATTATTGGGATTAAAAACATTGAACAATCCAGTTGATATTGGAGTGAGAGTGGAGGTTCCTGCTACAGTCCTAGCTGATTTAACCGATGTGCTTTACGAACCAAAATTTATTTATTTTTCTAAAGCTTTTGACGATAGAGTACGGACATTCTGTATGAATCCTATGGGAGAGGTTATTACCGAATCATATGATGGCATAGTTACTGTAAATGGTCAAAGCTATGCAAATGAGAAGACTGAAAATACAAACTTTGCAATTCTGGTAAGCACAACATTTACTGAACCTTTTAGAGAACCTATAGCTTATGGCAAATATGTGGCAAGACTAGCGAATCTATTGAGCGGTGGAATAATGATTCAAAGGCTTGGTGATCTAGAGGTTGGCAGAAGATCAACTGATGAAAGAATAGAAAGGAATTTTGTGGTCCCAACACAGAAATCAGCAACACCAGGGGATTTGAGTTTTGTATTGCCTTACAGATATCTAGCAGATATTCGCGAAATGTTAAAAGCTATGGATCAAGTGTCACCTGGGATCTATTCAAAAAGCACTCTTCTTTACGGTGTAGAAGTCAAATTCTACTCTTCTAGGCTGGAATTGAATAATAGCTTTGAGACAAAAATCCATAATCTATTTGCTATAGGAGATGGTGCTGGAATAACTAGAGGTGTAGCACAAGCTTCAGTATCAGGTATAGCAGCAGCACGAGAGATAGAGAATAAAGAAAAATCAACTTGAGTTAGTTATTCAATTCATAATAATAAATCCAATGGGGCGGGCGGGATTTTCATAGCTCCTTAAAGCATATTTTGAACCCGCGATTTCCGGCTGACTCGCCTCAGTCCCGAGACCGGGATCCTAGACCAGACTAGACCACCGCCCCATCCATATGTATTAGTTATCTCTCAATTTAAAACAGAAATAAAGCATTTGTCATATTAGAACAAACTTGTGGATTACATAGCATAAGCTAGATTAAAAGTTGATATCTATAAAAAATGGAAAAGAATATTTTTGTTTACTTTAGGAAGCCTACCTAGACTTTCTTTTCTTAGTGTTATTTTTCTTTAAAAGAGTGAAACCCAATAGTCCTGCCAATATCGCTAAAGCTATTGTTGATATACCAAATGTGTACATTAAATATCTAGCACTATCCAAATCCTGTAATATTTCCAGTTGTGTATTTTGAAGATTCAATATCTCAGTTTTTGCAATATCAAGATCTTCACTCAATTCATCATTGTCATAGGATAGTTCTTCGTACCTTATGCTCAATGAATCATATTCTGTCTTGAGTTCTTCATACTCTGGTGTAGAAGCCAGAACATAGGTTAGTGAAGTTATTTTGCAATCTACAGATTCTCTCGATGTGGAGTAATATGGCTCGTAGTAGGGGGTATAATAGTATGGCTCATAGTAGTAGGGTGAATAGTAATACGGTTCATAGGAATATGGATAGTAGTAGTACGCATAAGGATATGTTGATGAGTAATTATAGCCATAATAATAGCTTGGATAAAAGGAATAATAGCTACTATAAGTACGAGGCCCTGTAGTCTCTGATACTTCACCTATTAAAGCCCCTCTTTGAGCATCTCCAGGTATTCTGAATGAAAAGCTCTTTTGGATAGTATCGCCCCTATCCAGACGAGAATTCTCTATGATAGTTTCACTAAAGATTTCACGGAGATCTCCTGATTTATCATGAACAGATACTTTGAAAACCATCTCTTTTACTCTAACATAATTTTTAGAATTTGCATTGAAATATACAGTTACTGAATTATCGGGTACCTCAGTGGCAGGAAATTCTAGTGTAATATCAAAATTTGATGTCGAGATATTAGATATCCCTGTTTCAGAAAAGCCAAAATCAGTCTTCATTGCAAGCGATAATATCATTACTAATATTAGGCTGCAGATCAAAATCTTTCTCATTTTAAACTCACTTTGCTTTAAAGAAAAGCTATTTGAGGCTAATTAGGTTTTCTATAATTAGAACACTCTTTCCTATAGATAGGCATCTGTAAATAAAACGATTTTTCAAAATTCCTCATAATTATTACAGAATTTATTCAGAATCTGACAATATTATATATCTAAAACATACAAGAAGTACAAATTTATTAGCGCGCGCACTTGTCTACTTTTTAAGAAATCCTTGGTGTGAGCTTTGTTTTCTCAAAGTAAAGTAAAGAATTCTATAGTCAATTTACTAAAAAACAATCTTGGATTACAAAGTAGAGAGAAAGTACTCATACTTACAGACATACCAACTCATAAGATTTGGAATGATAAATCTTTCATTGAATTGAATAATTTTGTTGAGAGATCAATTTTTGCCAAATTTTTCCACGAGTTCACATCAAAAAGTTTTCCAAATAATAGTATTGAATTCTATGCTTTTCCATCTATAGGCAGGCACGGTGCTAATCCAAAAAAGAGCATTGAAGAGAAAATGATAAATTCAGATGTAGTAATTGCGATGACTTCCTACTCTTTGACTCATACAGATTCATGCGAAAATGCAATAAAATCTGGTGTGAGAATTGCAAGTATGCCCTCTTTCTTACCTAGCATGTTTTACCCAGATGGAAGTCTAAGTGTAGATTATTCTAAGATGAGTAAAGTAACTATAAAATTGACCAGAATGCTTTCGAATTCTGAAGAAGCAAGGATCTATAGTGAAAAAGGGACCGATCTAGAATTCAATCTTAAGAATAGAAAAGCAAAAGCAGATACAGGAGTGCTTAGGGAAAAGGGAAGTCTAGGTAATTTACCTGCAGGAGAAACCTTCATAGCACCTCTTGAAAATAATGCTAAAGGAAATGCAATAATTCCTAAAGGATGGTTTCCAGGGCTTAAAAGGGATCTAGAGATCATAGTAAAGAAAGGAAAAGTCGTCGATTTTAACGGCGATAGTGAAACGATAAATCAACTCAATGAGATTTTATGTTTGAATGACAATGATAGCTTTTTTGCACCTAGAAGAGTAATAGCTGAATTAGGTATAGGTACTAATCCTAAGGCAAGATTAATTAATAATATACTTGAAGCCGAAAAAATAAAAGGAACCGTTCACTTCGCTATTGGAGACAACTCTCATTTCGGCGGAAAAAATAAGTCAGATTTTCATCAAGATTTTATTATTCCAAATGCAACTTTAATCCTAGATGATAAGAAGATCATTCATAATGGAAGGATTTTGATTAAGTAATCAATACACGAAATTTCTAAAAAAATGGGTATTTTTTAATGCCAGCAAATCTTAATGCAGAGGCCAAAGCAAAATGGAAAAAGTTCCTAGGAGAAAAAAGGCCGGAAACGAAACTTAAAGCATTGGAAGAATTTTACTCAGCTATACCGAAACATAAAGGGAATGAAAAACTTAGAGCTCAAATTAAAAGAAAAATATCTGGCTTGAAATTAGAGATCGAAAGTAAAAAGAAGCATGGTGCTAGAGCATCTTCTAATGATATATTTCTGAAGAAAGAAGGAGCTGCTCAAATTGTAATCTTAGGCTTAACAAATGTTGGAAAAAGCTCATTGTTATCTATATTAACCAATGCTAAACCACAAATTGCTAATTATGAGTATACAACTACAAAACCTACTCAAGGAATGCTTGAATTTGAGAATTTGAAATTTCAACTTATCGAAGCTCCTGCCTTGATACCACAAAATTCTGAAGATAAAGTCTGGAATTCTAGAATTCTAACTCTGGCACGTAACTCCGATGGTCTAATTCTAATGGTGGATCTTTCAAGAGATTGCATTTCTCAACTAGATTTTATGTTAAACTCATTAGAGGATTTTGGGATTTCAACTTATAGATCTGAATCGATGGTTGATATATTAAAAGAAAAATCACGTGGGATTCAGATTACAGTCTCAGGTCAACTTACAGATTGTAGTTTAAATGATGTCAAAAAGTTAGCATATGATTATGGTATTAGAAATGCAATAATAAGAATTTCAGGTAAAAATTCGTTAGAAGATATTGAAAATGCGATACTTGAGAATAAGAAGATCTATAAATCAGCAATTATAATAGCTAATAAATTAGATATCAAAATTGAACAGAATTCTAAGATACTACAGGGTAAGACCTTTAGAAAAATCCCTATCATAGCGGTTTCTTGCGATACTAAGAAAAATATTGATGAAATTGGTAAATTGATCTTTAGATCTTTGGGAATAATAAGAATATACACCAAAGAACCTGGAGAAAAAGCTTCTGTGGATATGCCATTTATTATGAAGAATGATAGTTCAGTAATTAAAGTCGCTAAAGAAATTCACAGCGATCTTTTTGAAAACTTTAGATACGCTCGTATCTGGGGTACAAGCAGCAAGTATCCCGGGGAGAAAGTGGGTAGAACACATACTTTGAAAGACGAGGATATTGTAGAAATACACACTAAATAATGCCAGTGCATGCGCTGACTAAAAGTAATACCCTATCAAAAAGTTAAGAAATTTGATTGATATGAAGGAAAAAAACAAAAGAATAATTCTTGATGCTATGAAGAAATTGGAAATACCATCAGAAGTTGAGGTGGTTCTTGAAAAGACAAAAAAAGCCCCTTTGCATGGTGTTTTTTCAATTTATGATTACAAAATTAGAGATGATAATCAAATAACTGATTTTAGGTATATTATTAGATACAGAAAATCCATTACTTCCGCAATTCTTAGGCAAGAATTGTGTCATTTAAAGCTCTATTTATCTGCATTACCAACTTTTCATTCAAGCGGAAATCAGAAAATTGTTGGCCAAATTTTAGACATTTTACATGAGGATTTTTACGTTGGCCTAATTTCCGCTTTGTTGTTTCGTGAGGATTATGAATCAAATTTAGAAAAGATACTAAAGAATGAACATGTAGAGGAACATTTCCACGAAGATGATGATTCAATTGCTTGGGTGTTAAGAAATTGTACTCTAAACAAAGCGATCTGTAAATCAATTGGATTTGATGATTATTATCAGAGATTTCATACGAAATTGGATAAAATATTAAGTTTAATCGAACCTGATTTGAGTTCATATTTGAAAGAACTTGAAATATATTTGGATAAGCTCCCTGTAATCAATGGAGGATTAAGACCATTTACTTCTGAAGAAAGAGATGAGATAATAAACTTCATGCTTTCCACTAATATAATTGGAAAAAAAGTTTTAAGGAAAATACATAATCATTAGATCTAAACCTATTCAGTAACGACAATCGCTTGTGTCGGGCACTGGATTTCGCAAGCTCTACAGACTATACAAGCGTCGTTGTTCACAACCACAGCCTTTTGCTCACCCGAAACATCTTGCATCTCGAAAACGGCAACTGGGCAAACACCTATACAGACACTATCTCCGTTACATTTTGCATGGTCCACTTCGACTTTAACCATATTCAAACCTCCGAAATTAATTTGGCATAAAGAATGCAAAATGAAAGTTAATATGTATTTCGGTCATAATTTCATATCAATTTTGGAACTCTTCTTTAGCATCTTCAATTATCTTATGATTGTAAAATAATTCTACACAAGTCATTGCAATAGCTTTTGAGGCTATTATCATGGCTTCTAATCCACTCTTTGATATTGTCGCTTCTGCAAATTCCCTTGAATGAAGCACAACATTTTTCGATCCAACTGACACAAAGGGATGGATTGTAGGAACGACTTGACTTACATTTCCAATATCAGATGAACCTTTCCCTTCATACTCATTCAATTCTTCCATTTTCGAACCCAAATCTATAAGGTTCTTTTCAAATATCCTAGATAATGTAATATTGGTTTTCATGCTTTCAAGCGAATTTGGAAGTATCTTGAAAGTCAATTTTGCTCCAGTTGCTGAAGCAGCGCCTTCAGCGCATGCTTTAATTCGTTTTAAAAGCAAGTTACTATATTCTCTGTCAGCAGATCTGATAAAGAAAAATGCTGCTGCTTTCTCTGGAACTATATTAGGTGCTTTACCGCCATTAGTAACAATACCATGAATTCGATGATCTCCCCTCAAATGCTGCCGTAGTGCATTTATTCCATTAAAAGTCTGGATTACAGCATCTAAAGCATTTATTCCTTTTTCAGGAGATGCAGCTGCATGAGCGGCCTTTCCTCTAAAGATAATCTCTATAGCATCCAATGCTAGAAATTTTGCATCAACTGCATTTTTTGGGTATGGATGGATTTCGATAACAGCATCTATATTATCAAATACACCATTATTGACCATTTTTACTTTAGATTTCGAATCCTTACTGCCTTTTGCTGTGCCTTCTTCATCTGGGGTGCCTATTATTATTAACTTACCATCAAGGTTTTTCATTGCTTTTGATACTGCTAGAGCAGCAGCTAAAGTACTTATTGCAATAAAATTATGTCCGCATCCATGCCCAATTTCCGGCAGAGCATCATATTCAGCTAATAAAGCTATGGTCGGGGATTCTGCGTTGCCTACAAATTCTCCTTTAAAAGCTGTTTCTATTTTCATGAAACAATTTTCAATTTTGAAACCATTCTTTTCAAGCTCCGATGTTAGAAACTTTGAAGCTTTGTATTCCCTTAGACCCAATTCTGGATTTTGATATAATTTCTTAGATAGTTCGTAATATCTTTCCTTTTCCTTATCAATTTCATTTATGACGACTTTCTTTATATCAGGCAACAATTTTGATCCACCAATAGAAACGAATTATTATTCTAAAATAGGCAACTCAAATACAAGAATACTGAATTTAGTATTAATTATATATATTGCAGACTATTGGCATACCAGTAATCTTATATTATCCTTTAAGCATGTTTTCTCTCCAAAAAGGTTGATATCTATGCAAAAAGATGAAAAATATGACTTATCAAGAAGAAGCTTTCTAAAGACTGTTGGTACTGCAGTTGTTGGCTTGGCAGTAGGTGCAGGGATTGGCTATGGAGTTTACCCAACAATCAATCCATCTGGAGCTGAGAAGACAGTCACTGTAACAACTGGAGATGGACCAGGAGGAATCACTTCTATTCCAGTTGAAGGTAAGGAGCCTCATGAAAGGTTAATGAATGCAATGAAATTTGTGGCTGAGAGGGATGGTTTAAAAGGAAAGAATTTAGTGGTAATGCATCCTGGAGGAGGTTCAGCATCTTACGACGCAGTTAAAGATGAATTTGAGAGCGAAACAGGTGTAATTTTCGAGCACTCTGAGGTACCTTTGAATGAGATATTCGATAAGGCAATGTTGGAGGCGGTCAGCAAATCTGGTGATTACGATCTATTTAGTATACAACCTATGATGATTGCTGACATGGCAGAATCTGGATTAATAACTCCTCTTGATGATTACGTAAAATGGTTTGACAATCGCTTCCATGGAATGCCAGATGGGTATGTATATCCACTTGACCATATAATGGCAGAGTACAAAGGTAAAATATATGCGGCTGTGCAAGATGGCGATATATTTGTGAACTACATTAATACTGATATGTTCAATGATACTAATGAACAAGAGGGTTTCGAACAACAATACGGATATCCATTAATGGCCCCAAAAACTTGGGAAGAATACATTCAAATGGGAGAGTTCTTCAATAGGCCTGACGAAGATAGATATGGGATTGTTGAACTAAGGAGTGCTGAGCGAGGTTACATAAAGTGGTTCGGATATTACTCATGCCGTAAATATCCAAGCATGTTGCCATTTGATGAAAATATGGATGCCTTGCTTAATACAGATGAAGGGATAAAAGCAACTGAATTATTCCTTGAAGCCTTAAAATACATGCCTACTGAAACTCCAGCATGGGATTTCCAGCCAGTTAATTATGCTTTTGCTAGCGGTAATGTTTTCCTAAACTATAACTTCCCATCTGCTGCAAACATGTATAACGATCCACAAGCATCGAATATAGTAGGCCGATATACTGTAGATGTTGTTCCAGGTGCCTATATTGAAGGACCTGGCGGTAAAGAAATTTTACTCAGGCGAACAGTCCAAGGTGCTGGTTGGAGCATTCCTGTCAGTAACTATTCTAAAATGAAGGACTTTGCTGCACTCTATGCAATGTGGCTAACTAGCCCCGAGAAAGCAGTTATAGCATCTTCTGCAAAAGCCTCTTGGATGGATCCATGTAGGTATAACCAGCTCGGACCCAATGCTGATCCCAGGGAACAGGCCGCAAGAGGGGCTCGAACGCTTGAAGTAACCCTAACCTCCGCACAAATTACTGTTCCTGTAATATGTGGTGTTAGAGGTGGTTTTGAGTACAACACTACCCTCAGTAGGAACTTGCATGCAGCTCAGTTGGGTACAATGGATGCAGCCGAATGTATGGAAAGAACCGCTGAAGAATGGGACGAAATAACAGACAGGATCGGACGGGAAGAGCAAGTAGCAGCCTGGATCGATTACATGAAGTATTATCCAACTGCGATTTTGTAGACATAAAAACCTAAATCTTTTATATATCTCCTCTATTTTTTTTATGGAAATTTGGTGAATCAATATGGCAGGTCTACGAGACTGGATTACAATACCTGATAAATTTAAGAATCTATTAATAATGCCAGTTCAGCTAACTATGAACATTGTAGCCATGCCGGCATTCGCATTAGCCTGGTATGTAGGTTTTACTAATTGGTCTCCAGCAGCTGGAGATTGGTGGGAGGCCAATTTCATATTTTTTGATAACTTTATCAATTTGGCAGGTGATCAATATTTTATAGGTGCAATTCTTAGGACATTGCTGATTGTCGGTATCTGTGTTCCAATAGAATTTGCACTAGGCTTTTTATTGGCATATGTACTTTCAGGAGACTTTATTGGGAAGAAGGCTGTCATAACAATAATTCTTGTTCCTATGATGGTAGTTCCTGCGGTAGGCGGTTATATATTCTATTTAATGTTCCTTGAATATGGACCAGTTAATGCACTTCTGAGCATTGTTACAGGAACTGATTTTAGAATCGCATGGTTTAATCAACCGAATACGGCACTAATATCAATAATGCTTACGGACATTTGGCAGTGGACCCCATTTATGTTTCTTATTTTCATATCAAGCATGCTTGCACTACCACAAGATCCTATTAATGCCTCTTATGTACTAGGCGCATCTCGTGGATATACCTTTAGACGTGTAATGTTACCTATGTTGAGAACACCGATAATGATAGCAGTAATTCTTCGATCAATAGAAGCTTTTAAGATATTTGATTATATTTACATAATGACAAAAGGTGGACCTGGGTATACAACACAGACGATATCGATGTACCTTTACGAATGGGGATTCAAGTATATCCGATTCGGCTATGTCACAGCTGCAAGTCTTTTAATATTCATAACAATGGCGATCATTGGATGGTACGCATCTAAGCCTTTGAGGGGTGTCAAGTAGAAATGGTCAAAATGAAAACTAGTGAAAGGATTGGTTCATTAACTAGGTATATCGTAGCATTAGGGGCCATATTTTTTGCACTATTTCCTGTATTTTGGATGGTAGGCATATCTTTTAAGCCACCTGATGAATGGATTGCACGTGAAATAATTTGGTTCCCTCAAAATCCAACTATAGATAACTATTTACCGCTCTTCTTTACAGCTGAGCAATTAGGTTTGTTTGTTTGGACAGCTGTATCACAGACAGCAGTGAAATCTATTCAAAATAGTCTAATTGCTGGTTTAGGAGGGACTGCAGTAGCTCTATTCATTGGTACTACAGCCGCTTATGCAATGTCAAGATACAAAGCTGGCGGAAACTTCATGCCATATTTATTCCTGACTTTCAGGATGTTACCTCCAATGGCGATAATAGTTCCTTTAGTAATATGGTTCACTACTCTTAACATGATTGACAATATAGTGGGATTGATATTATTATATGGCCTATTTCCGATGCCATTTGTTGTATGGTTAATGAGGAGCTTTTTCGATGAAATTCCGGTTGAGATAGATGAAGCGGCCCTAATAGACGGTTGTTCACCACTACAAACCTTTGTTCAAGTTATCTTGCCACTAGTTAGAGCTGGTTTGGCTGTTACAGGTTTGTTTATATTCATACTAAATTGGAGCGATCTGTTAGTCGCATTGACAATGACTCGTAAAGAAGCTATTACAGCAACAGTACAATTAGGTAGTTATATGGCTGAGACAGGACAATTATACGGTGTAATGGCGGCTCTAGGAATTATACTGCTTGTTCCGCCAGTAATTATGGGATTGGCTATTCAGAGATATCTTGTTAGAGGATTTACTTTCGGCGCCATTAAAGGTTAAACTCTAACTTTCTTCCAAATCTAATCTTTTTAATAATATTAACGGGAGTTTAGTTAAGTTATCTTAACTATAATGATCTATAGATACTAGCGCGCGCTAGTATTATTATTAATTAATTCCTAGAGATTTCATTTTGGCTAAAATTTAAGTGAAGTACATATGCCGCGACGGGGTCCATATATAGATACAGAAAAGCAAGATTTTGAAATTCTTAGACATCTGAGTTCTGATAAAAAGATAGGGTTTAATGAATTATGGAGAATGTTAAAACAAGACGATATTGGCATGAGTTATTCTACCCTGTCAAGGATATTGAAGAGACTGCTTAATGGAGAATATATTGCAGTTACTAAAGAAACAATTAGCCAGAAGATCCCAAGACATCTTTATTATAAGACAAAATCAGGAATCGAATATCAACAGCATCTTGAGGATAAGATTAGATTATTTGAATTTCCAACACGGAAAATTGTTAAAGTTCATAAAAGTGAAATAAAGTTTAATCAAGAGATATTGGGGGAAATACCTTACACTTGCGAGATACGGCTTTCATCTCCAAAATTAACTAAAGAAAAAGAAGAAGAGATATCAAAACTGATAGAGACTTCTAGTGATATATTGCTATCAAATATTGCAGAGTCTTTGAACAAAGCATACTCAGATTTTATTTCTCTACTAGGAAAAGGTGAAATTGAAGATGGGATCAATCATCTTAAAAAGGCTCTTTCTTTTAATCTACGACTGACAATTCTATTTGATGGTTATAGGGTTGCAATTAGTAAAGATTGGCTAAAAAAAGTACAGCAAGAGTTAGAAGATTTGAATATTCCCGATGCAATAAAGAGTCCATCAGATATGGAATTGTTGAGTAGCTGGATATATGGATTAATAAGCCAGATTTTTCATCCTGATGATTTCGAATATGATCTATCCAATCTGGATGGATGGTCTAAATTTATCACTGATTGCACTAATAAATGGAGAAAGGAAAAAGGCATTCCTGCTTTAGAAGAACGATCAGTAAAGGAGTTCCTTGAAGAACAAGTTGAAAAAGGGGCAATATCAATTAAGCCCATTAATGTTTCTTCAGGCATACTCCAATTTCATGAAAAAATCCCTGATTTACATATGGACGAATCCTACTCATTTCTATTAGGTTTAATATCTAGCTTAAAATCTATGGCTGAAAATGTAAGCTAGTTATTACTGCAGGAGTTTTAGAATCTTTCAAGAATATCTTCTTTTTCCATTATTCTACTACAATAATGGCACTGCATAATAAGAGGTTCATTTTTTCTGACGTGAAACATAGGCTCTAATGGTTCTCTTGAATTGGAAATACAAGAGGGATTATTGCATTTTACTATACCCTTAATTACTTTAGGCAAATTCACACTCTTTTTATCTACTACGTCATATTCTCTGATTATGTTAATGGTGGCATAAGGAGAAATCAAAGCAATTTTATCAGCATCTTTGGGTTTTAGTTCCCAGTCTTCAATTTTCACCATATCCTTTCTACTAAATTTCTTACTAGGAACATTCATCACGATACATAATACGTGATTCTCTTTCCCAGTTATTTTAAGAATATTGAGAACGTCAAGAGCGTATCCAGAGCTTATATGATCTATTACTGTTCCATTCCGAATTTTCTTTGCATATAATTCAACCTTCCGTGGCAAATGAATTCACAAATGGGTAGGTATGTTAAACTTTAAAAAAGCCACGTATCTTAAAAACTTTCTTAATCATCTATCATTCTTATTAAGTAATTAGATTTTTGGAGAATTTGAAAAGATGAATTTTGAAGGAAGAGATATAGTATCTATAAAGGACTTTTCAAAACCAGACATTGAATATTTGATGTCTATAACTGATATGATGGAAGCGATAGCCCGAGGCGGCTCTGAAATGCTAAAAGGTAAGATATTAGCTACACTGTTTTTTGAGCCAAGTACTAGGACAAAGTTGAGTTTCGAATCTGCTATGTATAGGCTTGGAGGAAATTGCATAGGTTTTGCTGAATCAAGTACAACATCAATAGAAAAAGGGGAGAACTTAGCAGATACAGTAAAGGTGGTAGAAAATTATGCAGATGTATTGGTAATAAGACATCCCCAGGACGGAGCAGCCAGACTTGCAAGTGAATTTTCAAATATACCTATAATTAATGCTGGTTCAGGTTCTGAAGAACATCCCACCCAAGCCTTATTAGATCTTTACACAATCAAAAAAGAATTCAAAAAATTAGATAAACTTACTATAGCTCTTGTTGGAGATTTAAGATATGGCAGGACTGTTCATTCTTTGGCTTATGCACTGTCTCTCTTTGATACCAAGTTATATTTGGTATCTCCTGAATTATTAAAAATGCGGGAGGAAGTTGTTGGAGAAATAAAAGATAAGATTGAAGTAGAAGAAGAAAATGATTTGAAGAAAATTCTCCCTGAATTGGATATTATCTACATGACAAGAATACAAAAGGAAAGGTTTCCAGATTTATCTGAATATAAGATGGTTAAGGGCTCATATCGATTAACTCAAGATGACCTAAAAAATGTCAAAAGAAAAGCTATTGTAATGCACCCACTTCCTAGAATAGATGAAATAGCTTTTGATGTAGATAGCACCCATCACGCTAGATATTTTAAACAAACTTGGTATGGATTGCTTGTCAGAATGGCACTACTTTCATTAATTCTTGGTGGATTAGAATAAATTAATTGACCTTTCTACGCTTACTCCTCGGTGAATATCGAACCCATTTATTCATGATCCTTCTCTTTGCTTCATTCCACATATTGAAAGGGATGATGAGAGACGAAGATCTTCCAAAATATTCCGTTGAGCTGGAATTACATGAAGGGCACCTTGATTTAATACCTCTTGAAGTACTATTACATTTTTTACAAAATGTATATGTATTGGCAAAAGCAAAAAATTCTATCTTTTTATCAATAATTTTTTTCGCTAAGCTGCTCATATTAGCAGCATCATGTTCCTTTTCATCCAAGCATATGAGTGAAATATGCCCTCCGTTAAGTAAATCTTGGAATTTTCTGTCTATTTCCAATCTTTTCTCTAAGGTTGTTCTTTCAGTCAAGGGTATTATTGGAACATCATTATAGAATGGATTGCTTCTCATACCAGATACTTTTGCGTTAGCTCTTCCAAATCTTTCTATATCCAACTCGGCAAGTCGGGCTGATGCATTTTCTTGAGCACTTTGTGCTAATACAAATCTCAAGTCTGTTTCTTGAGAAAATATCTTAACATGATCTTTCATTCTATTGATAATTTCTAGACCAAAATCAATTCCATCTTCTTTAGTGATGCTTGAACCAGTATAAGCTCTGACAGCTTCATACAAACCTATGAAACTGAAAGTATATGTTGCATTGTCTTCATTGAAGTATTGATTATCCGTCGATTGACCCGAGAGGAATGGTAAAAGATTTTGTCTAGATCTTTTTCTTATTGTTTTTCTTTTCTCGATAAAAGCTCTCTTGACCATCAACATTAGATTTTCAAGTATATTATTCAGCTTTTGTTCATTTTGATTGGACTCGTATACTATTCTGGGTAAATTGATAAAAATAGTCGCCATATTCCCTGTCCGTAAACAATCGATCTCCCAATTCTTTGACCAATTATTGTCTAGCCTTGATCCAGAAGCAGAAAAACAAATTCTTTCATCATCACCCAAGAACATGAAATAAGGCAAACCTATCTTTGAAGCCATTCTGAAAGCTTTCAACAATTTTTGTTTTGAATCTCTTTTCTTTAAAAAATTCCCCCTTACTTTAATGATTGGGTGAGGATTTATGAATGGCTTAGTTTGAGAAGATTCAGCAAATACTTCAAGAATTAAATCGAAAAGTAATTGGGACTCTTCTTCAAAATCTCCATATGTACCAGAAATCTTCCCTTTAGGACCAATGGCTTTAACATTTTTTAGAAAAGATGGCATAACTGGTTCTAAACATAAGGAAATACCTTTTTGATTTACATTAATCATCTGATTATGATGGAGATTATAGAAGAAAAATTTCAACGCATCTTTAGTTTTTTCTTTATCGATTTTTTCTACAAATGGGGCTAAAAAAATATTGAACATATCTATGCTTTGTTCTCCGTATGATTCAGCTTTAGTCGCTAAGTAAATCATCCTCAAAGCTTCCAGAGCACTTTCAAAAGTTTTAAAATTCCTAAGATCGCTTAAGCCATTTTTAAAGAAAAATCGAATATCATGCACGACTTCATTAGGTTTCAATGGCCAATAATTCAGATCAGTTATATGTAGTGAACCAGATAGATGAGAGTCAGCAATATCTCGGGGCAGAGAAGTCAACAAAGCATATTCTTCTATAACTGATGAACCAGAATCATAGATTATTTTTTCAACATTAAATCCCTTTTGGCCAGTAGTCTTGAATAGTTGATATACATCATAAATCGGCATGCCAAGTCTAGTCAATTTATGTCTATATTCATCCAACCCCTTCTCTATTAGAATTGAATTAACAAATTCACGGATCAAAGGAGCGGTTAAATAAGTTGTCCTCAACTGGATGAGTCTTTCTTCAGCTTCAGTAGCAATCTCTTCTGCAAGATCATAAGGAGTATTTGCTTCTGTTGTAAGTGAGTTGATTATCCTCTCTTTATTAAATTCCTCTATCGAAAATCGAGAAGTTCTTACATACAATTTACCTTTTTTTATAGCTACATACTCTTCCAGTTCTCTCGCAAATTTTATTACTTCTATACCTAAATCAGTTATCATATATTTTTTCTTATCTTTATCTAAAGTTATTAGGCCTGGCTCCATTAAATTTTTAAGGTGGTATACAAATTTTCCAGCATCTCTTACTGGATCTAATTTCAACGAGAACATAATTTCAGTATATGGTAAAGATCCCTTTACATCTAACAATCTTAAAATCTGCAATCTGATTTTTGATGAAACTGAATTAAAAATATCAGAACTTATTTTCTCAAAAGAAAATGTCATAGAATTTCAAGTCCAAAATTTAGAGTTTGGCAATCTTTTATTTAAATGATACCAGCTTTTAAGGAATTGTTTTTGTATATCTATACTTATTTAATTAGTGACTGAAAATTTTTTATCAAAAAATCAGATTACTAATATTATGAATTAGGTGCATTCCAATGGATAAAAATTTAAACGTCATTTTCGATAAACTCATAAACGATGAGATTTCGATCGAGATCTTAAAATTCTGTAGATTCGAAAGACCTACAAATCATATAATGGAACACATTTATCATCTTGGCTTGCTAGGTAAAGAAAAGAATAAAGTAATGATGGAATTAAGTAAGAGATTACGAGAATTAGAAGATTTGAATGCTTTAGAATTCATTAATAGCTCAAAGAGTTGGAATACAACGAAAATAGGTGAAAAAGTACTAAACAAATATTTTACTTAGAAAAACGAAATCATAAAAAAATTATTCATGATCAATTTTTTTTAATTAAACAATCAAAAAGGAAAATTTGATGCTTCAATATTATTCATCCTCAGACATCTACAGACTGGAGCTCAATTCAGAATATCTTGGAATATCCACTTTACAATTAATGGAGAATGCAGGAAAAGCTGTTGCAGATGAAATATCGTCAAGATTTGCTACTAAATCAAAAGTTGTTATATTTGGCGGTACAGGACGTAACGGCGGTGATGGAATGGTGACCGCCAGACATTTGGCCTCTATGGATTATGATGTTACCTTCATTCTTGTTGGTAAAGAGAAGGAAATAGAAGATAATTCAACAAAGTCTAATTGGAGAGCACTGAAATCGATCTTAGTATCTGTTAAAATTAAAGATTTTTCTGATAATTTAAAACTTGAATATGATTGCGATGTTGCAGTTGATGCGATGCTTGGGATTGGAGCTAAAGGAACTCTGCGCCAGCCTTATCTTGAAGCAGTAAGACAATTCAACCGTCTCAAGGGATATAAGATCTCAATAGACATCCCTACTGGAATGGACTCCAATAATGGAAAAATTCTGGGAGATGCAATAAAACCAGATTTAATACTTACATTTCATGGAATTAAAAAAGGATTAGCTAAAAGGAAAACGCAATCCGAGACAAAAATAGTAAGTATTGGAATCCCTAAAGAGGCTGAATTATATGTTGGTCCAGGAGATGTAAAATTAGTAACGAAGGATCGACCACCAAACTCTCATAAAGGTGATTTTGGACGCCTTCTTATTATTGGCGGTAGTAAAATGTATTCTGGAGCTCCTGCACTTGCAGGTATGGCGGCTCTAAGAACAGGTTGTGATTTGGTTTATATAGCTTCACCAGAAAAAAATGCTTACGCTATTTCCTCTACATCACCAAACCTAATCACTATAAAACTAGCGAGTGAGGAATTTGAAGTTAAAAATTTAAAACAAATTAAACCGATTTTAGAAAAAACATCTGCTATAATATTAGGTCCAGGACTAGGTCTAAATCCTGATACAATAGAAGCAGTAACTGGACTATTTACTATCTTAAGCAATCTAAAGAAGCCTACGGTAATTGATGCTGACGCATTGAAAATACTTGGATTGAAAAAGTTGAAGATTGATTTTCCTGCAGTATTAACACCTCACTCTGGAGAGTTCGAAACCTTGATTAGTAAAAAAGTCTCCATGAATTTTAGTTCCAGAATCAAAGAAGTCATTAAATCAGCCAAGAAATTAAATGCTATAGTAGTTCTAAAGGGCGCTGCTGATATAATATCTGATGGGCAAAATTCAAGAATCAATTTTACAGGCAATCCCGGCATGACTGTAGGAGGAACTGGGGACGTTCTTTCAGGAATAATAGGGGGTCTCATTGCCCAAGGTAATGATTGTTTCAATTCCTCAGTCGCTAGTACTTTCATAAATGGTGCAGCAGGTGATTTGATATGTAAAGAAATTGGATTCCATATGGTTCCAACTGATCTAATCGATAAAATACCTAGGGTTATGGTGGATCCTATGGTTCATAAAAATGTGAAATTTGATTGAATCAAAACAAAGCCAAGATATATGTTTACCTTATGAAACAAGACGATCCAAATAAATGCACATCAGCAAAATTGATCAGATTCAATAAAGCCAAACCTATACATCATCAGTCTCAGATTAGAAATAAGATGATAGTGTTAAATCCATATTCAAGAGAGGTTTTGACAAAAAAAGATAGAAAATCGATATGTGATTATGGCATAGTTGCAATTGATTGTTCTTGGAATAAAGCAGAGGAAACCCTAAGAAAAAGGTTTAAGGGAATTAATAGGAAGTTACCGCTTCTTCTTGCTGCTAATCCTGTTAATTATGGGAGAATTGGACAATTGAGTTCAATTGAGGCTTTGGCATCAGCACTCTATATATCAGGCTTTGAAGATCAAGCAAATGAAATACTTTCCCTTTTCAAATGGGGAGAAAGTTTCATGACTTTGAATGAATCTCCTCTAGCTGAGTATCAATCAGCCACAAGTGATGAGGAAGTATTCAAAATAGAAAAAGAATTTTTTTAAAGCGCAGCTCAAAATGCAGTTTATAGTATAGCATGCGTTTCTAGAAATATGCATAGTGTGAGAATAATTGTACGATATAATAATAATCGGCTCTGGTCCCGCTGGATTAACGGCCGCAATCTATTCTAGCCGAGCTACGTTAAAGACCCTTGTCATTAGTGGGGCATCTTGGGGTGGCCAACTTATGCTCGCTGAGAAAGTAGAAAATTATCCTGGTTTTAAAGAAGGGATTCTTGGTCCTGACCTTATGAAAATTATTTATAAGCAAGCTGAACATTTTGGTGCTGAAATGCTATTTGAAAATGCCTCCGCTGTAGATTTTTCATCTAAGCCTTTTAAGATTTGGGTTGGAGATAAAAAATACGAAGGAAGATCTGTGATTATAGCAACAGGAGCTTCAGCAAAATGGTTGGGTCTAGATAGTGAAAAAAGATTAAGAGGTAAAGGAGTATCGATCTGTGCTACTTGTGATGCAGCCTTCTTCAAGGATAAAAGAACAGTCGTTGTAGGCGGTGGTGACACAGCTATGGAAGAAGCTTTGACTCTATCTAAATTTGCAAATGAAGTTAAAATTGTTCATAGAAGAGATAAACTAAGAGCTTCGAAAGCCCTTCAAGAAAGAGTCTTTAAAAATCCTAAAATCGGTATAATTTGGAATAGCATTGTCAAAGAAATTCTAGGGGAAGAAAAGGTTAAGGGCGTTATCCTTAAGAAAGTTGATTCAAATGAAAAAATTGAGCTAAAGTGCAATGCTGTCTTCATAGCAATAGGGTATAAACCAAATACAGAGATTTTTAAAGGAAAATTAGAGTTGGATCAGAGGGGATATATTATCGCTAAAGATATGACAAAAACTAATGTTGAAGGTGTTCTTGTTGCTGGGGATGTCGAGGATTATAATTACAGACAAGCTATAACAGCAGCTGGAGCAGGTTGTAAAGCAGCTTTGGATGCAGAGAGGTTTCTAGGAGAGATTTAAGGTAAGCTTTAGGTTAGTTAATCTTTAATATAGGTAAAAATAACCATCATCTTGATCAAATATGAGCTATTATTACCCTAGTTACTACTATCCAAATTTAGGAGTCGATATGAACGCTTATCATCGCTATCTATATGATCAATACCTATTACAACAATGGCATCATTTCTATGAGCAGTTAAAAAAAGATGAGGGTGATTTTCCTCGAGATGGATTAATCGAATGGAGACGATATCGCGATCTACAAGAGAGATATAGATTATTTTTATCCAGTTCATATAGATCTGTAGCATATTTTCCGATACAATATTAGTTACTTCAATAACGAAGAATTCCAGACTTTCCTAATTTTTACTTTTTAAGAATTTTTTATATAATCTAATAACTGGATTAGGATAGTTTAGATGATGAGATTGGCGTGCCGGCCATAACCCACCTTCTGTTTTAAACAGCATTTATCTACTCGGGGTAACCCGTGCCTCGGTTGGGTTCTCATGGGCACCTATTGCCCCTTTCACTGCGTGGATAGGCTGTCTCACCCTCCATTAGGCCACTCAACGTTTCCGTATCATAGCTTATTGGTCTATGAAGGTATCATTTCTGCGCCTTAATCCGGATTCTCATCCGATTTATATAAATCACGCACCCGTTTTGTGGGTGGAGTTTCCACAAGCCTTTTCAGCTTGGAAGCTGTTCACCGGCTCGCCAATCAGCTTGTTAGAAAATTAATTTACCATACATAGGTCCTGATTTCGTCAAGGTATTGATTACTCAACGCTTGACATCTCGAGCTATTGGGAACAGCAAGCTGAACACCTCGGCCGAAGCCTCGATGCTTACACCTCTGTCCCATCAACCTCATCTTTTATGAGGGCTCTCGTCCAGCTAAATGGACTCGTTACCAAGCCCTATATGCTGGAATGGCCGCCTATTTTCGGGAGAAGCTTCGGGCTTAGATGCCTTCAGCCCTTATCCTCAACAGCGTGGCTGCCCGGCAGTGCCCTGTCGGACAACCGGTAAACTAGAGGCTACGATATCCCGTTCCTCTCGTACTGGGGACACCTTACCCTCAGGCGACCAACACTCCCAGTAGGTAGAATCCGACCTGTCTCGCGACGGTCTAAACCCATCTCACATTCCCCTTTAATCGGCGAACAGCCGCGCCCTTGGGTCCTGCTGCGGACCCAGGATGGGAAGAGACGACGACGGAGTACCAAGCCACCTCGTCGATGGGGACTCTCGGAGGAGACGAGCCAATTACTCCTGGGGTAATTTTTCTGTCACATCCAGCCCCCAACAATAGGGACATGGATGATCGCTAGACCCGGCTTTCACCTCTGGATCCCTTGCTTTTGAGGATCCAGTCAGCCCGACTTTTGGTCTTGCCCTCTACTCCGGCTTTCTGTCCCGGATGAGTCGAGCTTTGGGCCCCCTTGATATTTTTTCAAGGGGGTGCCGCCCCAGCCAAACTGCCCACCAGTCGTTGTTCCAAAGTCACCTTTGGTAAGGGACGTAAATATGAATAGGTGGTGTTACATTGTTGCCTCCTCGACTCCCGGAGAAGTCGACTCGACGGCTCCCACCTACACTCTGTATTCACAGCTACGACCCAGCGACAAGCTGCAGTAAAACTCCACAGGGACTTCTCGCCCCACTGGGAGACCCTGGACTGTTCGTCCAGGTTATGTGGTTTCACCAGGCTCTAGGCGGGGACAGTAGGGACGTCGTTAATCCATTCATGCGCGTCGTAACTTACACGACAAGGCATTTGGCTACCTTAAGAGAGTCAGAGTTACTCCCGGCGTTTAGTGGCCCTTAGCACGGTTGAACCCGAGATTTAGGTACCACCACTGGCCAGAACTCAACAGCCGTACTAACCCTTTCGGGCTTGCGGCTCCCTGTGTTTTTATTAAACAGTCGCGCCCCCCTTGTCACTGCGACCTAAACTTCCAGCAAAGCTAAAAATTCAGGCACCCCTTATTCCAAAGTTACGGGGCTAATTTGCCGAGTTCCCTCGCCTAAATTACACCTGATACGTCTTAGGCTTCTCACCTAGGGCACCTGTGTCAGTTCTGGGTACGGTCAAGAAGGATCCTTCTTCCAATCCTTTTCATTGGCTCTAGGAATCGATCGAACCATCCTAAAAACGGACAGCTATTCCCATCTTCACCCAGTTCTCACCATTACGGTACTCCTTGGGTTTCAATGGTTAAATAGAGCGACGACTCTACTCGACCTATCCCAAAGCGTCAGATTGAAAGCTTGCGTTGCCGCACGTACCTACTTGGTACTGGAATTTTAACCAGTTTCCCTTTCGACAAAATCAGTTAAGACTTGCCTTAGGACCGACTTACCCCCGGCTGACGAAGCATTGCCGGGGAACCCTTGCCCTTTCGACGGAGGAGATTCTCACTCCTCTTTGCTGTTACTACCGCCGGGATCTGCACTTGTGACCAGTCCACTGGACTTTACAGCCCAACTTCCGCCCAGCCACAACGCCCACCTACCAACACAGCCAAAGCCGTGTTCCAGGGTATCGGTACCTGGCTTTAGTCCCGTAAATTTTCGGCGCCTTCAACCTCGGCTGGTCAGCTGTTACGCACTGCTTGGAGGGTGGCTGCCTCTGAGCCTACCTACCAGCTGTCTTAGGTTGAAGACAACCTTTAATTTCTACACTTAACCAGGATTTAGGGACCTTAACCCTAGTCTGGGTTGTTCCCCTCGCGGTGTGGGATCTTACACCCCATCCCCGTCTCTAGCCTTCTACAGCGCTTACATATTCGAAGTTTGAATGGAAAGCGGGGCCTCTCGGCCTCTTACTTCCCAATCAGTACTCTACCATGTAAGCTACCTCCAGCTAGGCTATCCTGCGAGATATTTCGGTGGGAACTAGCTATCACCGAGCTAGATTGGTCTTTTGCCCCTAGCCCCAGGTCTGAGGAGCGAATTGCACGTCAGCACCCCTTCGGGCCTCCACCTAGCTTTCGCCAGGCTTCACCCTGCCCCGGGCTAGATCGCTCGGTTTCTAGTATCGCCCCTGTGATTTCAGGCCCTTTCAGACCTCGTCTCTCATATTACACAAGGCAATATTGCAGACTGTTGGTTTCCCTTCGGCTTCGGGCTTATAGACCCTTAACCTTACCACAGAAGCGAACTCCCCGGCCCGTGATCCAAAACGGAACATACGATCTTGGTCCTCCCTCTTCGTAATCTTGTGTTGCCACAATTTCCTTCAGAGGGGATCTACCCTTTCAGACCGTACACGTCTGTAACCACCTGATTTTAGGCTCTTTTCGCCCCCCTTCCGGGGTGCTTTTCACCTTTCCCTCACGGTACTAGTGCGCTATCGGTCTTGGGACGTATTTAGTTTTGGAAGTTGTTTTCTCCCAAATTCCTATGCCAGAATCAAGGCATAGTAATCAGGGACATCGATCTAATCTCTCTTACTTACGCCTAAGGGGCTATCACCCTCTATGGCGGGCCTTTCCAGGCCAATTCGGCTTCGTAAGTTAGAGCATAATCGAGCCCTATAACACCACATTCCCATAAAGTTTCCTTTACGGGTTCAGTTTGAACTTTTCCCATTTCGCTCGCCGCTACTAAGGGAATCCTATTTAGTTTCTCTTCCTCTCCTTACTTGGATGCTTCCGTTCAGGAGGTTTCCTCTCCCAATGGGAGTATCACAGTAAACTGTGATAGGAAGTCCTATTCGGGCATCTCTGGATCGAAGGCTGCATGCGCCTACCCAGAGCTTATCGCAGCTTGCCACGCCCTTCTTCAGCGCCCAAGCCAAGCCATCCTTCAGGTGGCGTAGTATGTCAAGCATTTTTGAGTCAATACCTAATTGACGTCAGGACCTATGCATGGTCTTCATTATGAGTTTGAGAACTCATTCAACCCTTCACTCCTGAGAATAATTCAGGAGTTGCACATCTTGAAATCATATCGGTCTCATAGTTAAAACGTTTTGCCCCCCAATCCACTTCAAAAAATAATATCTTAGGAGGTGATCCGGCCGCAGGTTCCCCTACGGCCACCTTGTTACGACTTCTCCCCCCTTGTCTAGCTCAGGTTCGAAATGGCCAACAAGACCATGCCTCACCCAGACCAAACTCGGGTGGAGCGACGGGCGGTGTGTGCAAGGAGCAGGGACGTATTCACCGCGCGATGATGACACGCGGTTACTAGGGATTCCATGTTCACGAGGACGAGTTACAGCCCTCGATCCCAACTGAGGCTGGGTTTGGGGATTACCTTCCCCTTTCAGGGTTGGAACCTATTGTCCCAGCCATTGCAGCTCGCGTGTGGCCCAAGAAATTAGGGGCATACGGACCTGCCGTGGCCCGCCCCTTCCTCCTCCTTAGCGGAGGCAGTCCTTCTAGTGTGCCCGGATTCCCGAGGGAAACCGCTGGCAACTAGGAGTGCGGGTCTCGCTCGTTATCTCACTTAAGAGAACACCTCACGGCACGAGCTGGCGACGGCCATGCACCACCTCTCAGCTAGTCCAGTAAGACCTTTAATCTGACCTTCATACCGCTGTCTTTCTTGGTAAGATTCCCGGTGTTGACTCCAATTAAACCGCAAGCTTCACCCCTTGTAGTGCTCCCCCGCCAATTCCTTTAAGTATGCTGCTCTAAGCAGATGTTGAACATATACTCAAAGATTCAGCCTTGCGGCCGTACTTCCCAGGTGGCAGGCTTAATGACTTCTCTGCGGCACCGGACCGGTTCGTGACCGTCCCGACACCTAGCCTGCATCGTTTACAGCTGGGACTACCGGGGTATCTAATCCCGTTCGCTCCCCCAGCTTTCGTCCCTCACCGTCGGGCGCGTTTTGGTCGGCCGCCTTCGCCACTGGTGGTCCTCCCGGGATTATAGGATTTCGCCCCTACCCCGGGACTACCGCCGACCTCCCCCGCCCCCAAGCCAGAAAGTACTCTCCGCAGCCCAACGATTGAATCGTTGGATTTAACGGAGAACTTTTCCGGCCGGCTACGAACGCTTTAGACCCAATAATCATCCCAACCACTCGAGGAGCTGGTATTACCGCGGCGGCTGACACCAGACTTGCCCTCCTCTTATTCGCCTGGCACATTACACCAGGCAAAAGCCATCCTCAGCGGATGGCACTCGGGGTAGCCCCGTCACGCTTGCGCGCATTGCGGAGTTTCCGCGCCTGCTGCGCCCCGTGGGGCCTGGGTCCTTATCTCAGTACCCATCTCCGGGCTCCCGCTCTCACGGCCCGTACCGGTTACTGGCTTGGTGAGCCATTACCTCACCAACAACCTGATCGGGTGCGGCCCCATCCTTGGGCAGAATCAGAAGACATGTTTCTGAACCCCTTTGAATAGGAAACCATTCCAGGCCTCCCTATCTATTGGCAATTAGCCCCAGTTTCCCGGGGTTATTACCATCCCAAGGGCAGGTTAGCCACATGATACTGAGCCGTATGCCGCCCCTCCAACATAGTCTGGAGGTGCAAGACTTGCATGGCTTAGTCCCACCCCGATAGCAGTTGGGTCCGCCAGGATCAAGCGGAGTTGAGATGATTAAAACGTACGACCATTTGAAATGAATTAGGGAATGGCAGGTTTTAACCATGAGACCTATATCAGACCTAAACGTTCCTAAGCGTTATTAGCCTAGTTTGTTGGGGCCCTCATCTTTGTACCCACAATTGGAGGTCGAACCTTTCATGGAAGCGCACGCGCGCTAAATAATCTAGGCTGACGCCGCCGGGAATTGCGGGTAATAGCGTCTATGCTATCCAATTTTGAAGATTGGATTCACTGTAATATAAGCATTACTGCTTATTAAACATTAAAATGATGCTAAATGCGTATGAGAGCAAAAATACAATCATATGCGTTTTTTTGGATTCTAATCTATCTTCAGTGAATATCCTTTGGACTTTTGCTTAAGTTTGGAGAAACTTACCTCAAGCACTCCATTTTTGTAGGAACTTTTTGCACTCTCAGGATCTACTTCAGCCGGTAGTTTGAGTTCTTTGTAATATTTCCTACTCTCAGCATCAACATCTATGGTCAATGCAGTCGTTGTTAAACCCAACTTGATATCTTTCTTTTCAACCCCAGGCAATTCAACTATTACCTTAACATTATCTCCATCAGACATCACATCTACTAAAGGTTCTCTCTCACCCTTTACATCGATGCTCCGCCTTGGTTCAAAGCTGTATCCTGAAGGCTTTAGACCAGGCTTAATATTTCCGAACTCTCTTATCTCTGGTTTTCCATCAGGACCTATCGTCATAGAATATCCATAGACAAATGGCCCCATCTCTTTTATCCTGCTTCCATCAGGATTTACTTTTTCACGTGTAAGATCCTTCGGTGCTTTATCAGTAAATCTCCTAAGGCTTTCTTCCATCATCCGGTCCATATCTTTCATTACTTCATCGATATCTTCAAAGAACCAATCTTTAAAGAAATTTGAACGTCTTTTTCTAAACCATGATGGAAAATCATCCCAAGACATCTGAGATTTCACCTCTACCCGATAAAAAATATCTTGTCTCTTATTTATTTTTCTGATATTGTTCACTTGGATTTTTTCCTTCGCTTATAAAGGTAATAAAGATACCCAGATATTAGAGCCTCCTCGCTCGCTTCTAAGATATTGGCTGAGACTCCTACAGTAGACCATCTCTCTCTTTTAGCTTTAAATTCTATAAAGACTTGAACTGCAGCTGCTGTCCCTTTTTCTACATTTATCTCTCTGACTCTATATCCGGTTAGACTGACTTCTGATAGTTCTGGATAGTAGGACTCCAAAGCTTTCTTCAAAGCAATATCGAATGCATTAACAGGACCGTTTCCTTCTGCCGCCGTCATTACTGTTCTGCCATCCATGGAAAGTTTTACAACACCTTCAGAAAATATATTGTCCTCGTCTCCAATTACAAAAGCCCTCCAGTTAACTAAGTTGAAGTAGTCAAGTTTCTTACCCAGCACTTTGGCATATATTAGATTCAAACTTGCATTAGCATTTTCAAAATTATAGCCTAAAGCTTCCATTGTTTTTATCTCTTTTAGAATCCCTATTGCCTTTGGATCATTCTTTTTCAAATCAAATCCAAACTCTTTTCCTTTAGAAATGACGTTTGCAAGACCAGCTTGTGAAGAGACGACTATAGATCTTTCATTTCCTATTATAGAAGGATCTAAGCTTTCATAGGCTTCAGATATTTTTGAAACTGCATGTCCATGAATTCCGCCTTTATGCGCAAAAGCGTATTTTCCAACAAATGGCAGGTAATGATTTCTATCTTGGTTCGAGATCTCGTAAACATAATCTGAAAGGCTAGTGAGCTTCTTTAAATTTAGGCCAGTTTTTATTCCTAAGCTGAATTCTAGATTACCAACAAATTCAACTAAATTGGCATTACCACATCTTTCTCCAATGCCGTTTACAGTACCTTGAAAATGAGTTGCACCTGCCATGAATGCGAAGAGAGAGTTTGCAGTGGCTAATCCCCTATCATTATGGGCATGGATTCCTATCGGTATTTGGATGATTTTCTTTGTAGCTGAGGTAATCTCGTATACTTGATCAGGTAGAGAACTCCCTCTAGTATCGCATAATATTATCTCAGCAGCTCCTGCATCTTGAGCAGCTTTAACAGTCATTGAAGCATATTCTTGATCTTCCTTAAATCCATCAAAATAATGCTCCGCATCAAAGAATACTTCATAGCCATTATTTTTTAAATAACTAATTGAATCCGAGATCATAGCTAGGTTCTCTTCTAGGGTTGTCTCTAGGACTTTGTTCACATGTAGTTTCCAGGACTTTCCCACCATAGTTATGCAATCTGCCTTTGTCTCAAATAAGGTCTTTAATCCCTCATCATCTTTAGCCTTGACCTTAGGTCTTCGTGTAGTTCCTACCGCTGTCATCTTGGATTTGATAGCCTCAAGCTTAACTTTCTTGAAAAAATCTACTTCTGTTAGGTTTGTAGAGGTCGGCCAGCCCCCTTCGATATAATGGACGCCAAAATCAGATAGTTTTCTAGCTATTTTCAGCTTATCTTCAGTTGAAAAATTTATTCCAAACCCTTGGTTTCCATCTCTTAAAGTAGTATCGTAGATCCTTATTTCATTCTCTTTCAGATTATTGACCTTCGTTTGAAATATCTTATTAGAAAATGCTCTAGTATCTGTCTTTTGCTTGGGCACTTTATTAGAGAATTTCACGGTCACCCAAAGTTTTTCCCTCGATACAGAATTAGTGATTCAAGACTTATTGAATATTTAGGTTTAAAAATATTTCCATCTAGCATGATTAAGTTAAACTTTTATTATTCTAGCTCAATCTAATAGTGAAATCCTATCGGATGTTTGGTAACTAGAAAATTGTTTACAGATTATTTTGAAAATCTAGTCAGTGAAAATAATTTCTTTCTTTCACCTATTGGACTTTTTATAATAACATTTATTGAAGCTTCCTTTTCACCGATCCCGCCTGAGGTACTTCTAATCCCCCTATGTATTATCGATCCAGAAAACGCAATTCTTTATGGAATAATCGCGACAATAGCATCGGTTCTTGGAGCTTTACTAGGTTATTGGATTGGACTAAAGGGTGGAAGGCCCATAGCAAGAAGATTTGTAAAGCCCAACCAAATGAAATCAGTAGAAAATTATTTCAATAAATTTGGTGCATGGGCCATAGGATTAGCAGCACTTACACCAATACCATTTAAGGTTTTTACTATTACTGCTGGGACTCTAAGGTTTAAGAGCATCCCAAAATTTATTTTGGCATCAGCTGTAGGTAGAGCTGGAAGATTTATTCCAGAATCAATTTTTCTAATGCTTTATGGAAGGGCAATATTGGATTTTATGCTAAACACCTTCCAGATAATGATTCTTGTAATAGTTGCTTTCATCGCTTTCTTAATATTATTTATCAAAAAGTTCGGTTTGAGATTGAACTTGTGAATAAGTTTACCAAGCTGCAAACTTCGTTATCTATATAAACTGTTTAACTAGAAATAATATATTCGGTTGGTCAACATGATATCAGATAAATTGAAAGGCGTCTCACCAAGCTTAACCCTTGGGATAGCTGCAAAAGCTAAGAAGATGCGAAAGGAAGGCGCACATGTAATAAATCTCAGTGCTGGAGAGCCAGATTTCCCTACGCCTGAGAATGTGAAAAAGGCTGCAATTAAGGCTTTGGATGATGATTTCACCTACTATACGCCAACTTCTGGAATTCCTGAGCTTAAGGAAGCGATTGCAGAAAAATTAGGATCATTCAATAATGTAAATTACGAACCAGAACAGATCTCAATTTCTTGCGGAGGCAAACACAGCTTATTTAATATAATGCAGGCAATTCTAAATCCTGGCGACGAAGTTCTTCTTCCAGTACCCTATTGGGTTAGTTATCCTGAACAGATAAAGTTAGCAGATGCTGAGCCAGTATTTGTTCCAACTGATAGCAAGTATAAAATTCGTGCTGAGTTTTTGGAAGAGAAAATCACAGAGCGTACGAAGCTTATCATTCTAAACTCTCCTTCTAATCCTGCTGGGACTATTTGTGATGAATCTGAATTGAATAAGATATCGCAGATCGTTCTTGATAACAATCTATTTATAATTTCAGATGAAGTATACGAAGTTTTTATCTATGATAATAATAAGCATGTAAGCATAGCTTCTCTAAACCAAGAAATATATACAAAGACAATAATCTCAAATGCCTTCTCTAAAACATATTCCATGACTGGTTGGAGAGTTGGATACACTGCAGGTCCTTCAGAGCTGATCAACGCTATTAATCGTTTTCAAGGCCATGTTACAAGCAATCCAACTAGCATAGCTCAAAAAGCTGCTCTTGAGGCTTTGTTGGGCTCTCAAGATTGTGTAAAAAAGATGGTTGATGCATTCGATAAGAGAAGGAAATATATGGTTGAGAGATTGAACGGAATTGTTGGCTTGGAATCCCCTCTCCCTGAAGGTGCCTTTTATGCATTCCCCAAGATCAAAAATCTAGATATACACTCGATGGAATTTGCAGAAAGATTACTTGAAGAAGCCAAAGTAGCATTAGTGCCTGGAATTGCTTTCGGTCTTGATGAGAGTCTAAGGTTAAGCTATGCTGTTTCCCAAAAGGATATTGAAGAAGGTCTTAATAGAATAGAAGACTTCTGTGACAAACTGAAGTAAAAATAACCAAATTGTAGCGCGCGCGCTTCTACTAAATCCTTAAAAATTAATAGTTCTTTACTCTCTAAACATCTCGTTTAATAAAAATTGAAAAAGCAGGTAAAATTAATTGTCTGAGGAACAAAAAATTTCCAGAAGAAGCTTTCTTCAGACTGCAGCAGCAGGTGTAGTAGGTCTAGGTGTCGGTGCAGGTATAGGTTACGGAGTCTCAAGGATGGCAGCCCCACCTCCTGAGCTAGTTACCGAAACCACAAAACCTGTAAAAGACGTACCCAAAGACCCTATCAAACTGGGGATTATTTCTTGGTTTACAGGTCCCGCAGCGATGGTAGGAGAAGCCGTTCACAATGCAGCCGAAATGACATCAGATGTGATAAACACAGGTGGAGGAATTCTTGGAAGAGAAATTGAGGTTCTAAAGCGAGATGCAGGGCCAACCGATGTTACTGTTGAAGCTTATAGAAGATATGTTCTAGAAGATGAGGTAGATCTCGTAGTTGGGGATATAGGTGGTTCAAATGCAAACGCGATTACTTCCCATGTTGAGAATCTAAAAGTACCTTGGTTCCTACAATGCTCAACAACTCAAGCGATGGTAGAGGAGATAAATCCAAATCCCACATTTCTTTTCAGATCAGGTGAACAAAATTTGGCAGAACCGAATATAGCTGCTCAAGTGATAGCAAAAGAATTTCCAGATGCAAAGAAGATTGGAGGCATCAATCCAGATTATGTTTACGGCCACGAAGCTATGGAATATACCATGGAAGCGCTGAATAAATTGGCCCCTAATATGGAGAGTGTAATAGAAACTTGGCCACAACTTTATGCTACAGACTTTTCATCTCAGATTACAGCAGTGTTAGATGCGAAACCTGATGTTGTAATCACTGCGTGCTGGGGAGGAGACTTTGTTACTTTTGCAAAGCAGGCAACAGCTTATGGATTATTTGAACAGACAAAAGTTATTTCTATCCTCGGTTCAATGGCATTGAATTCGTTAACGAAGGATATAGTTCCACCTGGAGTATGGATGTTACAACGGGATTATTATTTTGAGTTGCCTCCTCATAATCTATACCCGCTTAACAAATGGTTCGTTGAGGAGTACCAAAGAAGGTATAACAAGATCCCAGAATTTGATGTTATGCAGGTGTTTTCTGCTGTTTTTGCTTACAAGCAAGCAATAGAAAAAATCTATGATCTTAAGGAAAGCTATCCTGAGAATGAAGAAATATGTAAGATGATACAGGGTTCTCAAGTTGTAAGCCCTGCTGGGCATAGGACTATCACAAAAGATGGGCAGTTTTTGAATCCCTTGCCTTATGGGAAAACAATACACGATCCGAAATATCCAATAGCTACATTGGATCCAGAGACAATTGGCGTTGTAATACCTGAGTATGTTTACAATCCGAAATCTTTGCCGCCTGTGCTAGAGTATCCGTTAGGAACTGGAATGAAGTACTCTGATTGGATAGCGACTTGGTGATTCTCACTATACCGAATAGATGGTGAAGAGAACTCAAAAACTTCCTTTTTTATTTTGTTTTAGTGATGAACTAATGGACTCTGCAACGTTTGTCATAATATTTTTGAATGGACTATATTATGCATTCGCTTTATTTCTCATCACTATTGGTTTGAATATTCTGTATGGAATTTTGAGAGTACTAAATATAGCCCATGGTGGATTTTATGCGATGGGCGCTTTTATTACTTGGTTTCTAATGAATGCAGCAGAACAAGCTGGAGCACCTATCTATTTAGTATGGTTATGCATTCCTGTAGGTGCGCTTTTAGTTGCGCTTGTATCGATTACACTTGAGCCTATCTTATTCAAACGTTTGTATAAGTTACCTGAGGAATACTCGCTATTAGCTACTTTTGCCCTTATGTTGATGCTAGATGATGTTTTGCGAATGGTTTTTGGGGGCGATCCATTATCTGCAAATCAACTTTTCAATTACATGGGCACTATATCGATATTGGGCAAGACCTATCCAGCATACAATTTTGTAATCTATGCTTGTGCTTTGATATTGGCTCTAGGCCTATGGGCATTCTTGTATCGAACTAATATGGGGCGAATCTTAAGAGGAGCTGCTCAAGATAGCAGTATGGCAAGCGCATTAGGAGTAAATACCTCTATACTTTATACGCAAGTATTCTTTCTTGCATTCTTTATAGCTGGTCTTGGAGGAGCTGTCTACCTCCCAGCAACAAGTGCCTATTCAGGAATGGGATTTGAGGCTATAGTCCTTTCCTTCGTTGTAATGATCATTGGTGGATTAGGCAGTCTTCGAGGGGCATTAGTAGCATCACTGATTATTGGACTAGTTAGAGGTTTTGGAATATATTATGTGCCAAGGCTTGAGTTAGCATTTGTATTCATAATATTGATCGTTACACTCATCTTCAGACCTAGAGGACTGTTCGGCCGAAAGTTCACAAGGGAGGAGAAATAATCATGAAACCTTATCAAATTGTGGCTTTGATAGGATTGGTTATAGCTTGCTTACTTCCGTTCATAATATCGAAATACTATACATTTATCCTTGCTGTTACCTTCTGCTTTGCAATATATGCACTCGGATACAATATTCTTTTTGGGCGTACAGGTCTACTCTCTTTTGGACATGCTCTCTATTTGGGATTGGGTGCTTATACTGTGGCATTCTTAATGAGGCCTTCATTGGGAGCATATCGAATCTTTTCAATGGAGTTGATTTTACTGATAGTCATTGCTGTTTCTCTTCTGGTGGGTCTAATGCTTGGGGCAATCTGCGTCCGCTATACAAGGATATTTTTTGGTCTTATTAACTTGGGGTTCGTCTCATTATGGTATTCGCTGTTGTATAAACTACGTGATTATACAGGTGGATCTGATGGTTTACCGGTCTATATGCCCACGCTGTTTGGCATAGAATTTGGATATGAAACCTTCAGGACTTTTGTTTTCTACTACTATGTTCTCGGTATCTTCTTATTGGCCGCGTTTATTATGTGGCGGATCTATGAATCCCCCTTCGGGCTCGCATTGAAAGCTATAAGGGAGAATGGGGTCAGGGCCGAATTTATTGGCATTCCTATAGGTAGATACAGATTGGCAGCATATGTTATTTCAGCAATTTATGGCGCTATAGGAGGCGCTCTATGGGCACCTCTAAGCGGCCAGGTATCTCCAGATATTTCATCTTGGCTAAGTTCTGGAGATGTCGTATTTATGAATATATTGGGCGGCATGCATACTTTCGCAGGACCTATAGTTGGTGCTTTTGTGTTTTATAACCTGAAAGTTCAGGTGATGCACTTTACTACTTATTGGTCTATCATTTTGGGCGGGATAGTAATATTTTTCGTAATCATATTTCCAGGAGGTATAATGGGATGGGTATCAAGAGCGATACCAAAAATCAGAAAACGATTTTACGCACAGAAGGATTGAGGAAATACTTTGGCGAGGTTCATGCTGTAGATAATCTAGACTTGAGAGTAAATCACGGAGAAATACTATCAATAATTGGTCCCAATGGCTCTGGAAAAACAACCCTCCTTAATCTTATAAGTAATATGGTTGAACCAGACGAAGGAAAAGTGTTCTTCTATGGAAAAGATGTAACCAAGTGGGCTCCTAGTAAATTAGCTAGAATGGGGCTTGTACGCAGCTTCCAAATAGTCAATCTTTTCGATGGAATGAGTGTCTTAGATAATATGAAAGCTTCTGTTATCTCAAAACTTGGAAAGACCAACAAGCCCTTTATCAAAGTAGATAAGGACAAAGAGGTAATGGAAAGAAGCCAACAATTACTTGAGCTCTTTAAACTTTCTGATAAGGCAGACTCAACAGCAAGAGACATTCCGCATGGAGATAGGAAGGTATTAGACGTTGCGTTATGCTTTGCACTTGATCCAAAGCTTATCCTTTTGGATGAACCAACAAGCGGTGTAGGGACTTCAGAGAAGACGCAAGTCATTCAGAGGATTGAAGAGGCTGTTAGGAAAGGCGATGTCACAGCTGTAATAGTTGAGCATGACATGGATGTTGTATTCTCTTATTCTGATAAAGTTGTAGCCATGCATCGTGGAAAGATTCTAGCTGAAGGCAAACCAAAAGACGTGAAGAAGAACGAAGAGGTAATAAAAGTGATTATGGGTGAATTATGAATGGCCTTACTGAAGCTTGGTAAAGTTAACACATTTATCGATTCAGTTCATGTACTCAGAGACATTTCGCTAGAAGTAGCAAAGGGAGATCTTATCTGCTTACTTGGGAGAAATGGTGCTGGCAAAACAAGTACAATTAGGACAATTATTGGATTATTGAAAAATAGAAGCGGTAAAATTATTTTCAAAGGTAATGATATTACAAAACTTCCTCCGCATAAGAGAGCCAGACTTGGCATCGGTTTGGCGCCAGACTACCGTGGCATCTTCACCGATCTTACTGTCTCAGAGAACCTCCAATATCCAAAATGGATCATAGGTAAAAAGACACGTGGAGATGAAATTGATGTGGATTTTGAGAAGGAAGTCTTTCATATATTTCCAGAATTGGATGAGCTCAAAGATAGAGAGGGTCTGGTTCTAAGCGGTGGTGAAGGGAAGATGGTAGCCACTGCCAGAGCCCTTATGTTGAGACCATCATTACTTCTACTTGATGAACCTCTTGAAGGATTGGCCCCAGTTATAAGAGGTAGATTTGCTGATAGAATTAGAAAGATCAGAGACCTGGGGGTGTCGATTATTAGCGCAGAATCCAATATCGCCAATGCTTCTAAAATTGCTGATAGTATATACGTAATAGAAAGAGGCGAAGTTATCTATAAGGGAGATGTAAAAGAAATCTCCAAGAATAAAAGGATAAGCAATCTAATTAGTGGATGATAAATAGTTTCTAATTTTCCCAGGATAATCTATCTCTTTAATCCAAAGAAAGCATTCTATAATTACTTATTATCCAATCTGCTAACTATATTTGAAATGCCTTTTTCCTTATTGATCGGACTAATCTTATCAATTAAAAATTAAATATAATGTAACCAATTGAATCTGGGGAGCAATTTGCACACTCAAGAAGTCGCTTATACGAAGGAAGATTGGCACACAATCGATTCCGATAAAACTATACAAGTTCTACAAACAAACTCAGAAGGCTTAAGCACCCCAGAAGTTAAAAAAAGACTGGAGAAACATGGTTTCAATGAGTTGCGAGAAGAGAAAGGCCGCTCTCCTTTTTTCATATTCTTTGATCAATTTAAAGAATTTTTAATGATACTCCTTCTAGCTGCCGTATTTATTTCTGTTTTAGTAGGCGAAATCATAGATGCGACAATGATCTTTGCTATAGTAATCGCATCTGCCATGTTGGGTTTTTTCCAAGAATATAAAGCAGAGAGGTCATTGGAAGCCCTAAAGCGAATGGTCACTCCTAAAGCATACGTGCATCGTAATGGCGAAGAAGTAGAGATCCCAGCCAAGGAATTAGTGCCTGGAGATATTTTAATCCTAAAGACCGGAGACAAAGTATCAGCTGATGGTAGACTAATAGAGGCTATGGGGCTTCATTTAGATGAAGCCTCTTTAACAGGCGAATCTGTTCCCGTTGGAAAAGAATCGAATTTAGTATTGGATAAGAAAGTCCCAATAAGCGAAAGGAAAAATTTTGTATACACAGCTACCACAGTCACTTCGGGTAGAGGGAAGATTGCTGTTACTTCAACTGGGATGAATACTGAGTTTGGAAAAATAGCTTCTATGATGCAGGCTGTTGAGGAACCTCCAACGCCCCTTCAAATTAGGCTTAGCCATGTTGGAAAATGGTTGGTTGCAGTTTGTTTAGTAATAGTTACTATAGTTACGATAATTGGAATCATTCGTGGGAATCCTCTTTTTGAGATGTTCCTTTGGGGTGTCGCTTTAGCGGTTGCCGCGGTCCCAGAGGCTTTGCCCGCTGTTGTAACCGGTGCATTGGCGATCGGCGTCCAAAGAATGGCGAAGAAAAATGCAATAGTAAGAAAATTACCTGCAGTAGAGACTTTGGGTAGCACAACTGTAATATGCTCTGATAAAACTGGAACCTTGACAAGAAACGAGATGACTGTACGTTGCATTCATGTTGGTGATAAAGAGATCGAGGTAACTGGATTTGGCTTCGATCCCAAAGGAGAATTCAAAGTAAATGGCAATACAATTGATCTGGATGATAATAAGGACTTGGTGCAACTATTAAGAATCGGTACTTTATGCAATGATGCCTCAATAAAACTTGATGGGAGCACAAAGGCAATTGGAGATCCAACCGAAATTGCTTTGTTAGTTGTAGCAGCTAAAGCAAACCTCCAGAAAGAGAATTTGGATAGAAAATACCCCAGAATTGATGAGATCTCATTTTCTTCTGAAAGAAAAAGAATGGTTACAGTTCATGAATCTGGTAAGAATAAATTAGTAAATGTAAAAGGGGCTCCAGAATTTATCATCAAACTCTGTAGCAGTGTATTAAAAGATGGAAAACAGATAAAGTTAACCAATGAAGAAAAATCAAAGATTATTGAAATTAATGAAGCTATGGCTCGCAAAGGGCTGCGAGTATTAGGTATGGCTTTCAAGGATTGTAAAGTGCCAGCTGGGGAATTAAAGCCCGAAGATCTGGAAAAGGATTTGGTTTTTGTAGGCTTACAAGGGATGATCGATACACCAAGGGAAGAAGCAATCGGCGCGATCAAGGTATGTAAAGATGCTGGTATAAAGGTCATTATGATAACTGGCGATCATAAACTTACAGCCGAAGCTGTAGCCAAAGAATTAGGTTTTAGCGTGAAGAAAAGATCTATTACGGGCTTAGAACTTGATGAGATCACTGATGAAGAGTTAGTAAGAATAGTTGAAGAGGTTGAAGTGTATGCCCGCACCTCTCCTGAACATAAAATAAGAATTGTTAAGGCCTTACAAAAGAAAGGTCACGTAGTGGCGGTTACTGGCGATGGAGTCAACGATGCTCCTGCACTTAAGAATTCTGATATAGGGGTAGCTATGGGTATTACAGGGACCGAGGTTACAAAAGAAGCATCAGATATGATTCTTACTGATGACAATTTTGCTTCAATTGTTGCAGCGGTAGAAGAGGGGCGAGGTATCTATAGTAACATAAAGAAGTACCTGACTTTCCTGCTCTCCTGTAATTTAGGTGAGATACTTATTGTATTTGTTGCTGGAATTCTTGGGTGGCCTTTGCCTTTACTTACGATTCATCTATTGTGGGTTAATTTAGCGACGGACGGCCTTCCTGCAATAGCTCTGGGAGTAGATCCAACTGATCCTGATATTATGCAGAGTCCACCTATTAGTAAAAGTGAAAGTATTTTCACAAGAAGAGTTAAAGTCTTCATTGCAGGTCTGGCTATAATTATAGCCCTGATTATACTCCCTGTATTCGCAATAAGTCTTGATAGAATGGATATAATCTACGCTCAATCCGTCACTTTGACAACTTTGGTGATGATCGAGATGTTCAACGCTTTGAATTGCCGGTCATTGAAGTACTCGATCTTCAAAATAGGACTGTTTACCAATAAATGGCTAATCCTTGCTATTGCTTCTTCAATTGTTTTGCATCTTTCCATTCTTTATATTCCAGGTTTAAGTTGGCTTTTCAAAATACAAAGTCTCGATCTCAGATTCTGGGCTTTATGTTTGCCTTTAGCCGCATTACCATTGATTATCATTGAGATAGCAAAATATGTTGAAAATAGGTTAATTGATTCAAATACTATAGATAAATAGTGGTGGGGTTGGCCGGATTCGAACCAGCGATCACGTGGATTCTCAAAAGTATCATACTTTTCCCAAGCCACGTAGCCTATTTCGCAACAATAATTGCGCATAAACCAGGTTAACCTAGGAATAATAGTTGGAAATACCAACCTTATTCTCTATCTAGCCCACAACCCCTCTTATTTATCAGAGAAAAAAGGAAATCCAATTTTAATCTTTCGTTTGGACTTTAAAAAACAAATAAATTCATTGTATATAAGGAAAGACTTTATAGGTAGACTAAAGAGGTAGTTTGGCATTGAACGTTATTAGGTGTATGGAATGACAGAAGATTGGGTAAAGATCAAGTCAAGACAGCTGAAGAAGATCAAAGCTCTTGGTCCTAAGGACAGACTAGACATGGTAGAAGCCATTGCTTTAATGGATCAATATATCCTCAGTAGTTGCCAAGGATGGGCACAGTGGATATATAATCCTATGGTGATTAGTCAGTTTAATGAAAAAGAGCTTAAGGATTTCTATGAGAAGTTTAAAAAGTTCACTATGGAATTCATTGAATTTGACCTGAAGGCAACTAAGAAACTGAAACCCATACCCACAGATGAAGGAAGACCTACTAACTCAGGTGC
>SMTZ1_10001354_pt1 | contig 38307 bp, 35 predicted proteins | sample DeeMarSWOR136_30_FD_25667 | JGI IMG/M metagenome (IMG submission 25667)
TGGCATCGCGTCGGGTTTGGAAGCAAGTATGCTAGAAGACACCAGATACGTTTTGGACGTTCTGGAAAAGAGTAGCGTAGATTTGGTTGTCGAGGATAATATATTCGACCTTCCGAAAGGTATCGATAGAGCTCCAATTAGAAAAATGGACGCAGATGTTCTAATTATAGTTGGTTCAGATAGATTGCTTCTTAAGAAACTTCTAGATCTTAGACAAACAGATATTCCGATACTACCGCTTTCATCGAAAGGTCAGCCAGATTTCCTCTTCGAAATATCAGCCACTAATTTCGATGGTGTTATTGGAGACCTTCTGAAGAATAATTGGAAAAAAGAGGAACATAGGCGTTTGATTGCTGAAATATCAGGAAAAGAAACTCCACCATTATTAAACGACATTGGTATTTTTGCCAGAAGAAGTGCCACCCTCATTCGATATTCTTTACTCATTAATGATGAACATTTTTGGAAAGATGGTAGTGATGGATTGATAATTGCAACCCCTACAGGTAGTACAGCTTATTCTCTTAGTGTGGGAGGACCAATTATTCTAACCTCTTCACTAGTTTTTTCTATAATTCCTGTGAACAGCATAAATCCATCAAGGAGACCTCTTGTACTCTCAGATGAGATGAAGATTGAAATTAGGGATTTGACCAGCTCAGTGGCCATTGAGGCTGTTCTTGATGGACAGATAAGGAGAAAGGTGGACAATCATCCGGTAATAATTAGAAAATCAGACTCAAGTGCCATGTTCGTGAAGTTCTCTGAAGAACGAGTCGAAGAACTTCGAGGGAAGCTTCTAAGTAAAACGGAAACAGCAGAAGATGTGGCTCATGAGATGCCCCCTAGTGCGAAACTTGTGTTTAAAGTGCTTGAGTATCGAGGACAACTTAGTCAAAAGGAGATTATCGAAGAAACCATGCTTCCTCCCCGTACTGTTAGATATGCTCTTTCACTTCTAATGAGTGAAGGACTAGTTAAGAAAAAACTCTCACTAAGAGATAGTAGACAGGGTTTCTATCATGTTACCAACAAAGCCTAAGAAGGGCACATACATCAAAAAGCATGCTGAAATCATGTGATTACAATGACTGCAATGAAAGGCTTTCCAAAAACAAAAAATAAAGTAATCAACGAAATCTTCAATCAAGCAAAGGAAGACCTCAACCTAGTAAAGAAAGGAGAAAAGATTCCAGATAAGAATGGCTTTTTTGATGAATCAAGAGAGTTCATTATCTTTGAGATTGCTAAAGCAAACGATATTCCAACTGAGGGTCTTGTAAAAGCTGAAAAAACAAATACTGTGTTGATGCAGATCTTCAGAGATATCCATGATAATCCAGCCCTATCTGATATTATTCAGTCAATGACATTATGCTTGTATGGCTTTCTTCTTGGAAGCTACAACGAGGAGGATTTCAGATATCTCTACAGATACTCACTTCGTTATGTTCGTAATCAGAGCCAAATTGAGAGTTGGTTACGTAAAGCACTGATATTTATAGCAGCAACCCGAAATGACTCCGCCAAAGATGTTATGTTTCATGTTAGATGGTGGCTTCGATTTCTTGGGGCGCCGGTCTTCAATCCAGGGCTATTTAGTGATGTTAGTGAGCAGTTAGGTGTTGATATCAAATCGCTTTTAGATTCAGACGAACTTAGGCTCGTTGATGCAATCACACGTCATCCAGAGTATGTTAGAGAAGCTGTTGAGGGAAAACCATTCAGAGAGGTAATGGATGCATGCAGAGAGTGGACTCCAGATGTTTTGCTATCAGAGCTACTTGCTGTAGCACAAGAGCATGTTTATACTGAAAGTAAGGACTTAGTAACACAGGATATGAGTGTCAATAAGTCAATAGAGGTAATGAAGAAGCACTTTGAAAAAACTAAGTTCCAGAGTCATAAGAATGCAGTTTTACCAGTACGACTACAACAGCTAGAACACCCACCTCCTGGAGAAGCAATTGATCCAGTGATATTTGAACTGATTCCACAGAAACTCAGAATGTGTCTACTACCCTCTGTGGCATATTCAAGCAAAACAAAGAGGATTGAAATTATATTTCTAGGAGGACCAGAAATTGGAAGAAGTGGAATTCTAATTAAAACAGACACCGGAGGCGTACTTCTTGATTATGGACTCTCAGTGTCAAATCATATGATCCCAGAATGGGTTCCAGAGCTTGAAATGATTGATACAATCCTTGTTAGCCATGGTCATCTAGATCATCTAGGAGGTTTGCCTGTTCTCTTTGATACATTCAATGGCAAATGGTGCTCTGTTGGACCAACAGGAGGTATTGCAAAAGCACTATTAATTGATGCAGTCAAAGTAGGGACTCCATTTCCACCTAGAAGGTTCAATAAATTGGACATGATTTCTCGATTCACTGAAGATAACATAAAGAAAGTCACTGATAATCATGTTCGCTTAGAATTTGGTAAAAGCAATGAAGTAGGACCTGGAATTGTTGTAACGCCTATTGAAGCGTGTCATATCCCTGGTAGTGCGATATATTCGATTGACATTGAAGGTGTTAAGATTCTATACACAGGCGACTTCAACATGGATGAGTCAGTTCTCTTCGCCGGAGCAAACATTCCCACTGATTCGGATTACGTGATATTCGATGGCACATACTGGGGAAGAGAGGATTTTGATCGAACGAGAGTGAATGACTCGATTAGTGATACAGCTGCAAATTATGGACCATTGATAATTCCAAGTTTTGCTGTTGGGCGTTCACAGGAGATGCTCATGATTCTTGAAAATCTAGGGATTACAAAGAATCGCAATGTTATGGTAGCAGGAATGGCAGAACGCATAACAAATCTTGTTGGAGTAAAGGGACACTGGAGTGGTATGAAGAAGAATAAAGTGCATCTTGATAAAGAGGATGTACTCGTTGCTGGAGGAGGTATGATGGGAGGCGGCCTCGCAAGACATCATTTCAACGAACAAAGAGAGAATCACAAAGCTGCTGTAATCTTATGCGGATATTTAGCCCCACGAACTCCTGGGTGGAACTTACTTCATGGCTACGAACCTCATGAATGCAAAATGGTGTATGCTAGACTTAGTGCACACTCTTCGTCAACCAATCTTCAATCCTTCATCAACACATGCACTGGAAAGAAAATAATGGTTCATACCCCAACGCAAATTGCACCTAAGGGTATAATGATACCGGAGTATAGAGAGAGAATCATGATTAAACCATGAAACTAAGCCACTACTTCTAGTACTCCATCGAGGACAAGCTTAGTAGCTACAAACTTCATAGCTGGTAGACTCACATTGAGTTTACGAACCACATCTTGTAATGGAAGTGTACCATCACAGAGATCGACAAACTTGACAACAACATTTCCATATGCTTTCTGCGTATCTTCATCAACCTGACCTAGCTTCTTTAGATGACTTGTGGGACTTAATTCAACCTTGAAGTCAATCCAACCATATTGGTTCATTATCTGAAGGCAACCAAGCACCGTTTCACGAGGTAGGTCTAAACTTCGAACAAGACCACCAATGGTATCATTGCTTTCAATCGCACTCTTAACTGCCACTATCGCTTGTCCTACATCCCGGTTTTTGAAAGGTAGAGGTTTCCCTGCTTCACGTGAGCGAACGATATAATCAAAGCTTATAGGTTTCACGGGCATACGTACAAGCACATTAAAGATGGTTGGTTCGAATACATCTGCATTTCCATTCCATGAGTCCCAAATATCTTGGTATTTTTGTTCAATCTCAAACAAGAGAGAAGTTAGTGTGCTTCTCTGTTCATCTTCTTCACTATCATTTGTAACAATGAGAGCAAGCATAAAATGCTTGGACTTCTCAATCATTACTAGATTCCCTTCATGTTCAATTGTTTCAAGGGCGTCTGTGGATGACCCCTCAGGAGATTCAGCATCAATTCCACCAAATGAATCAAGTGCGGAAATTAGGGACGCGACTGCATTCTTATCGATTTCATCATCGGCATATTTAAGGTGGAAAGCAACATCAGGCATTCCTTCTTTTTGTATAATCAGTAGAAGGTGAAGAATTTTCGAGCGGTCATGAACTGCTTTAGCAACAACCTGTTTGGACACTGCTGGTTCGATTTCTGTTTCAGCAGCCTCTGCGATTTTAGCTGCCTGAGTGCTTGTCGGGATTGGGGTTTCACTAATAGCTTCGATACTACTATCAGTATATGGGACAGTTTCAAATCCACTACTTGCAAGTCCTGGCGTCGATGCGGCAGCTGTTGGTTGTGCTCCTGGTTGATCAATCTCTTCAGTTCCTCTTCTAACAGTAATCATCTCACTGATTGGTAAGTCAGGAAGAGTGACTCCCACAGTCTTTGCAGCAACTTCAAGCATAAGTCGAATGAACTCTTCACGTCTTGATTTATCAGTAGCAACCATCGCAAAAGTTGGAGCACCCAATAGGCGCTTAATCTTATCTGCTTTCATCGATTCTGGGAGGTCTTGCTTATTGGCAATAATGAATAATGGAACTGCTGGTGCTTCCTTACGGATATTTCGTAAGAGCGATTTGGTCTGCATTACATTCCTGAAACTTGAATCAGTAATTAGAAAGATGACATCTGTGCCTGAAAAGTAAAAGCTCCATAGATCCTGGAATACAGCCTGTCCCGCGAAGTCCCACACGGTCACCAAGAAAGTACCGAACTGGATGGTTTCTGAAGAGTCTACTGCGACATTGATAGTGGGCACATATCCTCCAGGTGCAGGTTCTTTTCCGAATAGTAACCTAAGTAGTGTGCTTTTTCCCACACCACCGCTTCCAACAAAACTGACCTTGAATCGAGTAAAGATCAGTTCACCAAGAATGTCATCCAGATTGTCGCGGATGTAGCCAATGCTATTTCCTCGGAGTGCAGTTGAAACCCTAGCAGCGCCCTCACGAACACGATGTTGGATTACACGGTCTTCGTCACGACCATCTGTGACTAAAAGAAGAACCATGTCTCCATCTACAGATCCATGAAAGATCTTGTGCTTCTCAGCGACGAAGACAGGTGTGTCTTGAGCGAGACCCTCTGTTGTGTAAAGGTCCATATAACCAGCAAGGAATTCTCTGATATCATCATCAAGGAAGTCAATCTTCCAAAATCTAGTTCTAACCACAACGTTACCATCAGCCTTTTCAATCAATAACACGTTGTGTATCACTGGTTACCACACTCTGTCTATTATTTTGGTAACTCGTTTTGAGTTATCTACTTTTCTTGCATTTTTCATCTTTTCTTCCATCTATGAACCTTATGTGTGCGTGCATTATCCTTCTTTTATAGTGATTATCTCTCTCCTGTGTAGTTCTGCAAAGACTGTTATTAAGACACTAGGTTGAATCCGAAGTTTTTTCGCTATATTCTCGATTGTGCGTTTACCATCAACAAGTTTGATAATCTCATCAGCGCGAGAATATAGAGAGAGGACCTCAGTATTCGGTTTGCTGAGTAGAACTGGAACATCATCAGGTCCAATCTTCAATACGAATTGGATGGCACCCATTCTATGAAGAAGGTGAATTGCTCCTAAGACCATCTCAGGTCCTTTGCTTGGTACTAGTAATGACATTGTTAAGGAACCATCTAGTCTATTCCATACAGCCTCGAGAAAGTCCCTGAGAGGGGCGTTCTCAAAGCGTTCCCACAGAAGAGCTCTATTTTGTTTTGGAGCCATGCGTGTAGGAATCACATTTGGGGGAAGTGTTGCTAGTAGCTTTAGAGTGAACGGGGGTGAACGGAATAGATCTGTTGGATCATCTACCACTTCAGGAATCTCATCCATGAATAGATCAGGAAGGAATGAGAATTTCTCTCTTAGAACTTCTACATCAACACCAGTTCCAGTGATTAAAGTATAAACATAATGACCTCGTTCAATTGTGATATAATTCAAATCACCTGTTCGAAACACAGAAGTTTCAGTAGGTTTTGCTGGGTCAAACTTGAAAGCTGAGATTGCAGCTACTATATTCGGTGCCATTTCTAGTAGTTTCGAGCGTTCATCGTAGTAATAGCTATATGCAGCCTCTCCAGTTCGACGATCAACAACAAAGAAGGCTTGATGTCCAACCTCTGTTTCTTCTGGTGCTTCAGGAGCAGAAATACCATCAATGGACTCATCGATCTCCCATCGTTGGTAAGCTAACTCAGGGTGCATATCTATGAAACCTGCAATAGCCATTGAAGATAGAAGCAAATGAGTTGGTTTAGACGACACATCTGATAACTCCAATCCATAGAGATCTTCATACTCACGAGCGAGCTCAAGCTGGCTGTCAGAACCAGGCACGACAATTAGTTGTGAACTGGATCTCTCTCGTATCCTCATAACAATCTGTTCCACTCTATCAGCTGTGGGAAGTGGAGGAGAGATGACTAGGACGAATAGTGTTGTGCTTGTGAGGTCGTCCGACCAGTCTGCCTTCACAAGATTGTCTGAAGAGATGCGCATAACTTCGACAGTAAAAGGACCTATTAGTATAGGAGTCGAATAAGAACGTCCCTTTTGCCCTCTAGCCTTTAGTATGGAATCAACCGCTGTTCCTGTCTTATCTTCAAAAGAGGGGTCAACACTCGTGATGAAACACAATCGCATACGTTCCCTAAGCAGTGCATCTGCTATTGTTTCAAATTCCTCTTTGAAGTCTCGAACAGAAGTTTGTTGGATTTCCTTACTTGATGCTTCTTGAAGTCGTTTCATTCTTTCAATATCTGGTTCGGTTATTAAATCAGAATCTGATAACCCTACAATAATGGTGACCTCACTCACCTTGCAAATGCAGGTGTTTTTTCCCTCAATTTCTGTTGTGACAAATTCTCGAGCAGAGTCTTCCTGCATTAGCTTGTAGTAGGATTCAACCACGAGTTGAAGGAACTCATCAGTTGCTTTCTCTTTACTAAAGGATATAGATGCTAATGCTTTGGACCCTAGAAGGTCAAAAAGGACAGCATTAACAATCATAACTGAATCATCCTCTTCAATCAAACAATGGGACTTGCGCTCGCCAACGCATCATATAACCCTTCACTAATCAACCTTGTTCGGTTCTCCTTTTGAGAAAATCCTCGAATGATATTAATTCACGCATTAACCTTTGATAGTCAGATGCAATCCAATTAGTATCATATTCAATAATGTCTTCTCCACCTCCTGAAATTATTGGTGGTAAATCTGAAATCGCTTCGAACACATTTACAGGGGGTGGTAAATCTTTAGAACCAAGTCTAGCATCAATTCGATTTTTTCCTCGGATAATAGGAGAAAAGTACCTTCTAAGTAATTGTTTGCGTTTTTCGTTTCTCACACCAATAACAAACACACGTCTTCGTCTCTGTGGAACGCCAAATTCCTCAGAATGGAGGTTGAGTAAACTTACTGCATATTCCTCTTTTTCCAGAGTTCTAACAATTGAATTCAAAACTTGACCTTGCTTAGTCCATTTCAATCCTGGGACATTCTCAATCACAATTTGATCAGGCTGAAGAACATTAACAAATTCAAGCATACGAAAGACAAGACTGTTTCGAGGGTCGATTGTGTTTCTATTCCCAGCAGTAGAGAAGCCTTGGCAGGGAGGGCCACCAATTAAAGTGGTCAAATGCTTTCCCGAAAGAGTATGTTCAATCTCCTCAAGAAGGTGATTTGATTGATTAATGATATGAAGGTCAGCTTGTATCACTTTCGTGTCTGGATGATTGTAGGTATAGGTCTTGCACATATTGGTATTGAAATCAGACGCCACAATTACCTTGTTTCCAGCTTGAACAAAACCATCCGAGAGACCACCGGCCCCTGAGAATAAATCAACAACCAAACCTGCTTTTAGGACTGAAGCTACCGCTCTTGCTAATAAAGGAGGAACTGCATTTCCTATCTGCTTATATCTCGAGGTATAGCTCCCAAGGAACCTATATCGATCTGAAAAAGATTGGAGTCGGGCAGCTTCACGCATTGAGATTAATCGATTCTGTTCTGGATGAATGAAAGTACCATTCCCTGGACGATTGAAGTATGTATTTATTGTATAACTTGGCAGGTCATGCTTCAGTCGACCATAATATGTAGTTCTACCCCCAGAATTGTGTATTTGAGTAAGGCGGGCAGATTTCTGAATAACTCTCAGAGGAATATCTTGCCAATTGCCTCCTTGAGGAACTGATTGTATTATCTCCACATCAAGCTCACTTAATGATGAACAGACATGATTATACAATAGCTTCAAGGATTCACAGGTGGCCTGATCAACTATGGGTAGTGAAATAGATGTCACGGGAACCAGTCACTTTACCACGATGTAAAATCTTTGTAAGACAATCAACAACTCTAACTAGTGATGCTTTCTAACTCACTTAAAATTGCATCAATCTCTCGACCAGGAGTTGAACGCAGTTTCAGTACAGCTCTTGATTCTTTAACAGAGAATCCGTATAGGGCAAAGACCAGAGCTTCAATCTTAGGTGATGTATCATTTGATTTGAATTTTCTGACTTCTTCAATCAGCATTTCTCTGAAACCCTGAGATTCACTGCTCTTCATATCTGGTACTGGGAGTTGTGTTAGTTCACGAATAGATATATGGTTATTAGTATTGGTGAGACTGAACCTCCAGTTCATCAGTTCAGAGTTTAAGATTCCAAGAAGCGAAAGTCGATAAGATTCATCTGAACCTCCCTGGATGGCTAGGTAGTTACAAGAGTTTGCTAATACAAAATTTGGAGGGATGTCTGCAAACTTCAATCTCCATCTTTGTGTCCTGTTTGAAACCTGCTGACCAGCGATTCTGAATTGGTTGATGTGTCTGACTCTTACAGATGTACCAAGTTGGCTCTTCAGTTTCTCAATATCAACATATTCAGTCCTTGTTCTGACTCGGTTACTCAAAAGATATCGCGAGATGCTAGACCCACGTATCAAGCGAAAATCTGTAACACTAGATGTAATGCAATCTCGATTTAGTGTAAGATCTAGTTCACCACGATTTACAGACAAATAATCAAAGGAATGGATAGATGGATGAATATGAAGTTTGGACATCAGTTTCCAGCCAACTTTGTTCACCTGAGGTATTGCTAGGGATGAACTGCCTATTTTCTCAATTTTATCTGCGGGAATTTGATTTTGATAACAAGAACTCGCATCTTCAATATCATTCAAACCAAATTTAGCAAGGAAAGATTTGGTCTTGCCCCCACGCTTTAGTGTAATTATTGTCACAGATTGTGTTACTCCTTCAAACATCCGGGATGTTTCAGGAAAGTCATCAACTGTTAGAAGTCTATTCTCTTGGAGGATTGATTTTCTTATTGGAAAAGCAGAAAGGTCTCCGAGAATTGATGAAGGTACAACGAAACCAATGTAGCTTCCTTTTCCAGTCAGTTGAAGCGCTCGTTCAATGAATAGTCGGTAGACGTCAATTGTGTACCTATTGCCCAGATTGTATTCACCAGATTTTCTGAAGTAGCGGATATCCTCGATCATTCTTTCTTTGTATTTTGAGAAGTTCTGCAGATAGATTTCACACTCTCTGGTTAGAAGTCGCTCTCTAAGGAATTCAGCGAGGTTTGGTTTCAGTCGCTCATATGGAGGGTTCATAATAATGAAATCAAATCCACCGTTTTTGAGGATATCACCAAATTCATCATTCCACTCGAATGGAGAACGAGAAACAGGATCTCTAAAGAATTCATTATAATCTGCATCCCCGTTTATGCCCTTAAGAGAGATTAATGAATTCCCTTGTTTTAGTGTAGCAAAAAGTTCTGACTCACCCAGTTTCCTAGAATCAGTTTGTGAGAGAAGGCGAAGTGAAACGTCAGTCACTTCAAGAGCTCCAGAATCAATGTCCACTCCGTACAAATTGTGGCGAGTAATTTGCTTGTAGTCTAATATTCCATTGGTCTTAAGGACACGATAACTTACACCGCCTTTCTGCGCATTCTCAATTCCACTCTTCATTGCTCTGCTAAATGCTTTCAGAGCAGAGATAAGGAAAATTCCAGTACCGCAAGCAGGGTCAAGAGTTCTCAGTGACATAATTTCTTCTAGGGCGGTAAGTCCTCTGGTTTTTGCCATTTCTGATAGCCTATTGAGCTTCGGAGATAGTGTCAATGAAACTATGTAATCAGCTATCTTAGGAGGAGTGTAGAAAGCTCCAAGGCGTTTCTGGAATGTTCCTTTCTTGTATGAAAGAGGAAGAGAGTAACACCCTATTGAGTGAACCATACCAAGTAGAGCCACAGTTTCAAGAGGGGAGAGATTCATTGGAATCGAATATCTAAAAGATTCCAAGACCTCATTACTAAGATTAGTAATAGAAGTTCTAGAGATTCCTGCCTTCTCAGCCTCAAATGACAGATTAGAGAAAGAGTATTGTTCGTCTAGCTGCCTTGAGGATAATACATAGTTTAGTCCAGCAAGCCTTACAGCTTCTGAAATCTCAATAGGCTTTTGCGAGCTGGTTGAAGAGTTCTCTATAAGGGATTCATGGAGACCACTGACAATTAGCCACGCAGTTTCTTGGAGCCCTGGTCTCACCATAACATCCTCGAATCACAACAAGTGTCGTGTCAGAAAGATGTTTTGCTTAGAGGTCTACTTGGCATTTGTATCGCTTTGCATGATCCCCCATAGGTTTCCTTCAGTATCCTTGAAGTATGCTAAATATCCGACACCAGGGATGACCTGTTTAGATCTGATGATTGTTCCTCCATTAGCCTCAATCATCTTGACTGTATCATCGACTGACGATACATCTATTGTGTTGATAGGGACATCATCTTCACTCTGGCGCATTCCAAATGCACCATTTATTCCAGGATCCTTCTCATCGCCAGTCATTAAGAACCAGTAGTCGATTGGACCATTCCATTTCTGAACAGTCCAACCAAAAACCTCCTCATAGAACTTGGTTATACGATCAACATCATCTGCAAGTATTTCGAAATGCACTACTCGGCCCATTAGGATCAACCAATTCATTATTAACAATAGTGAATATTAAGGTTCCGTTCATAGTGTGTGAATATTTTAGGTAGTAATGACTTCTAGTCATATATGGTGAGAGAGAGAGAGATTGCAGAACTAGAACTTCTTGCATCACGCTGTTGGCCAGCAAAGGAAATTATCAACTACAAAGGATGGATAATTCATTGGAACGATGGTGTCACTTGGAGAGCCAATAGTGTTCTTCCAAACGAATGGGTGAGCAGTGTTGGTGTAGAAAAAGTAATTGATTATGTTATTGATTTGTATAAGGAAAAGAACACGCCTCCAGCTTTCAAACTCACCTCAGCTAGTCAACCGAAAGAACTTGATCAGTTATTGGAAGACAAGGGTTTTGAAAAACATATGGTCACGCATTTCCAGACTGCCCCTATAGAGGATATATCATGTCTGGATCCACGCTTACCAGTTGACTTATTCAAGGTGAATGATGAATCACTAAACATCCTCATGCACAGGTCAAAGAGAGAGAAGAGTGCCATTAAAGTAAGAAGGGAAATCATTAAGCGAATTTCGGGAGCAAAGAACATAGCAAAAGTCATGATGCATGGTAATATCGCAGGAGTGGGATTAGGAGTAATTGAGGGAGATTGGCTTGGTCTATTCTCGATTAGAACTATGCCTGAGTTTCAACGAAAAGGAGTCGCATGGTCGGTGAATTGTGCACTTGCACAATGGGGTGAAGACCTTGAAGCTAAACAAATATTTCTTCAAGTCGAGGCTGATAATATACCTGCTCTGAAACTTTACGAGTCAATGGGGTTCAAAACATTGTACACATACTGGTATAGAATACTTCAAGTTTAAGACTTAAAGCATGACTGTTCTTATATCGAATAACCACTAAGACTAACAAGAAATGTATGTCTAGATTTTCAATTCATTCTTTCTTACCCATAGCGCTAAACCTATTCCTAATATACTAGGAGTCAGAATGATTTTCGATTAATATGAAATGGAGAGTCCTCTTGGTTGCAGTACTATTAGTGTTTTGTCTTGCCTTCTCAAATCCTCGAGTAGTTTCTACACTGGATATTCCAGACACAGCAGATATCGAAGTTCTAATTCTAGTGACTAATGGTTTTGGCTGGAATTACTTCGATGCAAAGGATTGCTTGGAGTTATGGGGAGTTAATGTTACAACTGTCGCGTATGCTCTTGATTATGAGATCGATTCGTGTTTAAATAGAGAACCAAGACCAATTACAGCTGATCTCTTGATGTCTGAAATGACAACCGAGATGGTTCAAGAGTTCGATTGTCTTCTTGTGACTTCAGGGGGTCATTGGGCGAGTCTAATTGCAGACAATACTGTCTTGAATTTCATTTCAGATGCATACGATCTAGGTTTGGTTGTAGCCTCGATTTGCACAGGAACCAGAGTTGTTGCTGAAGCCAATGGCATAGTGAATGGTTGCAAAGTGATAGAATTCTCATTGAGTATGGGACAAATGGCATTAGCTGGAGCAACTACTGTCTATGGTATCGAGGCAATTACTGATGGGCAAATTATTACTGGAGGTCGTGGTGGAGGCACAGGTGGAGGTGGATGGCTCGAAGCTCCAACTTCAGAGGTCTGCGCTGAGATTGTTAGACAAGTTTTAGGGTTATCGAGAGTTACAAATTCATCAATAACACCAGCTAGAGGACCAAGTGGTACTACTTTCACAATAGTGGCTGACACCAGTAACCTAAACGAATCCCTTGGTGAAATATTATCAACAGACATCGAAGAAGTGACTGCGCAAATCTATGTTCTGGGAAATCGGACACTTATTGATACAATCGAACTTACAAATCCCGATCAAAATGGAAACTATACTGGATATTTCGTAGGTCTAGAAGATGGAGATTATATAGTAGATATTGAGATAGAAGATTCCAATTCCACACTTGAGGTTGTGAGAGAGTTAGAAACATTCAGTGTGGGAATTGAGCCTACTCAACCAATAGACGTTGTACTGATATCCACAGTAACTGGTGGAAGTATTATAATCATAATATTGGTAGTTGCTCTTACAAGGAAGAAGTGATAGAAATCCTCACCTTATTGGCTTAAGATAATAAGCTTCCCAAGGATCCGGATTGATGTAACCTAGCTTCAGTGCTAGATTGATTGAGGCTTCATTTGCTGCATCCCATTGAGGTACAATTCCATTCTCTAGAGCATGAATTAATAGAGCGGCTGATGCCACTGTTGCTAGTCCCTTCCTCCGATGTTCTAGATCGAATGTATCAACTTGAATTTCGAACTCGTTTGTGAATGGCATAAATGTTGAAGCCATGCAGACTAGTTTGCTTCCATAGTAGATGCCATAAGCAATACCCATTTTATGGAAAGACTCTGAGCTACCAAAGAAAGTGGGGATGTGCATTGAGTTTCTCTTATCTAGACGTTTGATTGCTTCAAGTTCCATTCGTTTCAATTTGTAGTCTTTAGGCAATTGATTTAGAAGATGTTTAAGATGGTCGAGATTGAGTGTATCCGGAGAGAGCAATGCTCTCTTTTGGATTCCTAACCTCTCACCCCAAAGATTCTTGATAATCCGGGTCCATTTGTCATCAGGTCCAAATACTAGTTGCATAGGTTCAATCATGCGAATTAGCTCTACTGCATCAGGACTTGTGCTGTCTCCAGCAACGGCATTTATCACAACAAGTTGAAGTCTAGCGACTGTTGGAGCTTCAGTAGAGTTGGTCCAAATATTACCTCGTCCTTGATCCAGCGCAGGAAAAATCAATGCTCGAGCTCTCTTATGGGATTCGAAGAGGGATCTAAGTTGGCTTCTATCCTCATCAACCCATTCGATTATCATGAAAGGTCAGATTTTTCTCATTTAAAATAGGTAATGAATCAGTTGGATTATGCATGTGTTAATTTCTTGGATTTTTCACTCATAACCTTCATGTGGTTCTCTATCTGATGGGACTATATTTCAAAGGAATACAAAGATCTTCGTCATCAATTATAGCTTGCAGAAGAAGCGCAGCTCATAGCTAGAAACTATATTTCTTAACATTGGCTTCAGTCAGCCTAAGAGTCAACAACAGGAAATCCTGCCCATATGTTCGCAGCGCAAGTCCAACCTCAGCCAATATTCCTGGTACTTCTTTTCGGACATATTCAAAGAGTGCTTCCTCAGATTCCTCCAAAGCGGCTTGCATATTGACCATGTGAGCATGAAGCATACCTTTACTGATTCGCCCAACCTCTTTGAGCAGCCATCTTTCAAGAGCCATCTGAATTTCTTTGCCAACATTTTCAGATTCTTTGATAAGTTCAGATGTAATTTGAGTAGTTCCGTGAATGCGTTTAGGCTGTACTTTTCGACTGCCAAGTACTAATCGCATTTCATCCAGAGGTTCCTTTGGAAGTATTTCTTTTCCAACATCAGAAGAGATTAACAATCTACGATACGCACGTTTTCCATGAAAATCCATTGGAGCTAGATATCCTTTTGCTTCAAGAGCCTTAAGATGAGACCTGAATTCTTCTTGAAGCATAAGTGATCTACTTGCTGACAGATTGAGATACCTCTGATAAAGTGCATCTTCAGTTTCAATTATAGCCCACCCAAAGGATCTCATGATATCTAGTTCAAGTGGGGTGGGACGCTCAGTCTCGCCTCCTCTCTCGGGCAATGTAATACCTCTATAATATTGTTCGATTATCATTAGGTCTTCTAATAAATCTTCTAATAATTCTCCTTGTGGAAAATCGTAAATCAGAAGTAGCCTTTTTGTTATCTTTTGTTAGACATGGAGAATAATAGAGAAGCTATCTATGATTTACTTGTAGTGGATGACCACAAAGGATTGGCAGCTTTTATCAACAAGCTACTGAAAAAAGATGTAAAATCAGGAGAGGACTGGCTTGAGCTTGTATCAATTCTCCAAAGGGGATGTCAAGATAATTTTCAGAAACATTGGCTGAAAATCCAATACACCGTTCTTTCTGTATCCAAAATCCCAGAACTTGTGGGTGTGGATTGCAATCTTTTCGAAGAGCTACAAGCTATAGAAATTCCAAATGACTTAGGGCATCTTTCAAACCTGCTTTTTGGAAGATTGATTGAAGTCGTAAAAAAACAACTAAAAAATGGAGGATCAACGCTCTTTTTTAATGTTAAAGGCATTTCATCAACACGTTCATCCATCATCACCTCAGAGTTGATTCAAGCACGATATCGAGAAACAATACTTGTTTTGAAAGAGATTGAAGAGAGGATACCTTCATTGACGAAGGAATGGGTGGATGTATCTCGTCTTTGGAAAACAGGCAATGGATATCGGATACTTAAAGCAAGAGACCTCGGAATTCATATCCATGTTAAAGACTACAAAGAAATTAGGAACTTGTTATTGAAAGAAATGAAAGCCGATCCAGATAAACTCCCAGAAGAAAGTATGAAATTAATAGAGAAAGATTCAAGGTACCTGCAGTTCTCTAAGACTCTGGATGAATTCGTTAGTGGTCTAATTGCATCTCGTGGAATTAGAGGCTCATTTGATCCGTATTATAGGTCATGGATCAATCATGAGGGATTGGATGAGTTTTGAAGACAATACTAATGAGTGATGAATATTAAATACAATATAACTGTCAAGGAAACGTTAGCCATGTCGGACACAGAAAAGGACGTTCAGAGGCTCATTGAAGACTTAGGGGTGAATCCCAAAGACTCTCAAAAATGGCATACCCTTGGAGTCGCCTACCTATCTTTGAATGAGGCAGAAAAAGCAGAAGATGCATTCCAAAAGTGTCTGAAACTTGACAAAAACAATGCATTTGCTCATGGCGATTTAGGAGGGTTGTATATCCTCAGAGGTAAAAACAAGAAAGCAATTAAACACCTAGAGAAATCAGTTAAGCTCGAACCTGGAAAATTTGAATACTGGTCAGCGTTGGGAGTGGCTTATTTCCAAAGGGGCAGCTACGATGACGCAGTTGAAGCATTTCATCACTGTCTCTCTATTAATCCAGCCTATTATGATGCAGTTGTTTCTCTTGGAATGACATATAGCAAGATGCAGCTATGGGAAAAAGCGCTTGAGACTCTTACACGAGCAGAGAAGATCAGTCCCAACAGCTATCATGCGCTAAAGGCAATTGCAAAATCATTAAGACATCTTAATAGAACTGAAGAACTTGAACAGCTGTATCACAGAATGCATATGATGTTCCCGAAAGATCCTAGTTTTGCCATGTATTTAGGACAGATGACTTTTGATAGTGGTAAGACCGAGGAGGGACTCAAATATTATCGGAAAGCTATTGAGATTGACTCTGAATCTCTAATTGGATGGAAAATTCTATCAGAAGCGTTAGGAAAGTTAGGTAGGAAAGAGGAAGCACAAAAAGCACATGAGAAGTATAAAGAGATTGAAGATAAACTAAAGCGTGCAAATGTACGTTTATTTGGTTAACAAGCATTCATCCGAACTTCAAACAAGCCATCGATATGGAACCCATGATGATTCTCCTATTGAATAACTCAATATTCCCTGACTCTTTGGCTGCACCCTTTGCATAGACCAGAGGTAAATAATGGTCCAATGAAGGGTGAGCTTTTTTCCCAATATCTTTCATATTTTCAAAGTCAATGAAGACAGCTATGTTATCTGAAGATAGCGAATCCAAAATCTTCTCTTCAAACTCTTGCGCCCAATAATATTGCGAATTTTGATTATACCAATTCACAGCTGCAAGATTGTGAACGAGATTTCCACTCCCAATTATGAGAACTCCCTGGTTTCTGAGGAAGTCAAGTTGTTGACCTAGCTTAAAATGGAATCGAGGTGGTTTTGTGTAGTCAATACTGAGCTGGAGAGTGGGGATATTTGCATCTGGATACATTTGCTTAAGAACAGACCAGGTACCATGATCGAGACCCCAGGACTGGTCGAGGTTGATTGAGTAGTCCTCGAGTCTTTTGGAGATTGTTTTAGCTAGGTTGGGAGCACCAGGAGCGGGATATTGCTGTTGGTATAACTCGGGAGGAAACCCGTAGAAATCATGTATTGTTCTTGGTTGCTTCATGGCTCCGATCATTGAATTTGAAGTATACCAGTGAGCAGACACACAGAGAATTGCATCAGGGTGAGGAACCTTGCTAGCAATCTCTCTCCATCCTTTCGTAAATTCATTTTCCTCTATAGTATTCATAGGCGAGCCATGTCCGATGAAGAGAGTTGGCATTAGATTAGACATATTATTCATTCAATCTAGAAGATGTTGCTATAAACCGTGATTTAGGTGCACTGCAATGCGGTGATGTTTTGGACTAGAGCAAGAATACTGCGAGAATTCCAGTAAGAAAGACTCCATCCCATGTACCTGCCCCTCCAATTGATGCTTTACCGGTTTTTAGTTTTGACAATTTTCCTAGATTCAAAATATCAGCCCCAATCAATGTTCCAAGTGTTCCAGAAACATAAGCAATTGCATATGCATTGTAAAATCCTGGTGCAATTGCTATCATAGCGATGGTCACGAATACTGCAACTAGTGCTGGAAGGAAGGCTGGAGTAAGAATACCAACATTCGGCTCAATTCTAGCAACTCTATGTACAGCAAGAGTGACAATTGCAACTGAGATTGCAAACTGAACTGGTGCAGCAAGATTCATGAGTATAAGGTATCCACTCACAAGAATAGGGATTATAGCGCCTCCTAGATTGATACTTATTTGTGTTTCACCAGGACATTCGGGATAAAAAACTTGATAGCTGACACCCCAGAATTGAATGTATGGTTCCTCAGTACAAGGTGCGGGATCTGATTCAATAGTGTAAAGGGGAATATTGACCAAGCTTCCTAATAGCGAACCAGGAACTATTAGGATTGCCAGCCACATGGGAATTCCGAGTTGAATGAATGCAATGCCAATAGCTTGGAGAAAGAACAAACTAAGAATTACGAATGCGAGCATTGTAAAAGCTGAGAAGCTGCCACGTCCATGTTGAAGTCGTACTTGACTCATTGAAATACCAAGACATCCTTCGATACTTTTTCTTTTGAGAATTAGCATATGTCGAAGAGTTAGTAATTTGATTTGTAAAATAAATGGAGAGAGGAATCTGGTGACATTTATCAAATCAATCTTATCAGTGCAAATATTCTTTTGAATAAAAGGGAATATCAAAATTTAGAGGGAGAAATAATATGGTCACTGTATGGCCAGCATATTGCATTCAGAAAAAGGGAATTAGTAGAAGGTAGGTGATTGCATGAAGAAAAAGAATTGGATTCTGTTTGCAATCACACTGGTTCTAGTTCTCGCATCAAATAAGGAACTTATTTCTATTGATAAAATGTCCAGTCAGAATGAAATAAGGGTAATAGTAGACATGGATGCAGCACCTGATGATTGGGCAGCAATATTGTATCTTCTCAAACATCCAACTATAACAGTAATTGGAATTGGAGTTTCTTGTGGAGTTTCTTATGTAGATACAGGCGTCACTAATACTCTAGGTATTCTCGAACACTTAGGATTACATGATATACCAGTTGCAGCTGGGAAGGAAACTCCTCTCGTTGTCGATCATGCGTTTCCAACACCCTGGAGGGAGGCAAGTCAGAATTTCTATGGACTTAATCTACCCACGACCAGTTTGCAGCCATCTCTGATGAATGCATCAGACCTCATGATATCATTGCTAGAAAGTTCAGAAGTTAATGTTACTCTAGTAGCATTGGGTCCGCTCACCAATATCGCCATTGCTCTAGACACGGAACCCTCCATAGAATCAAAGATAGACAAGATACTCCTCATGGGAGGAGCTGTTGACGTTCCTGGAAATGTGGGTTTAGAATCTGACATCCCTAATTACGTTGCTGAGTGGAATATTTGGGTTGATCCAAACGCTGCAGACATCGTATTCAAATCTGGGTTATCAATCCAGATGGTTGCTTTAGATGCAACGAATCAAGTCCCACAGACACAGGCTTTCCTTGACAAACTTGAAAGCGTAATCAGGACCCCAGAAGCTCATCTGCTCTACAACATGACTACTGTTGGATTATACTTCTGGGACCAGCTAACGGCGGTCACATTGACAAATCCAGAGGTGGTCACATTTGAAGAGCACTGTATTGAGATAGTTGTAGATTTAGAGAATCATGAAGGGCAGACAAACTCGACAGATACTGGTTCTGCGAATGCTCTCGTTGCAGTTACAGCAGATGCCGCCCTATTTGAAGATCTATTCATTGGATACATAAACGATGACCTACCCAATGCATCAACTCATCCTGGGACTTCGACTCCGCCTCCAATTGACTTGCTATTGTGGGTGGCAACGGGAAGTGGTATTGTTATTGTCGGTATAACTGCAATCATTATCATAAAGAAAAGATGAGAAGTGTAGCTAGCTTTGAGATTTGCACTCCAGAGCTGTTAGCCAATCACCATCCCTTTCTCATGAATCTCAGTGTCTTCTCATTTGACTACTCTTTCGAACTGACTAGTTCAAAATCGTTTCCACTTCAGTTGACTGTTGATGACTCTCTCTTTTCGCGTTCTTGCTACTGGCGATATAACCCAATGAAATATGGGATGAGTCCTATTAATGCGAATGCTAAATTGAATGATCAGGGCAGAATGAAGTAAGTCATTATAACCAGGCCAATCGAGATTGTTACTAAACCCCATACTTCGATTGGGTTGCGGTATTGCTCGATTAGACCTATCATCAATGCAATCAATGCTATAGACGCTATCATGAAAGAGCCAATCATGTCAAGAGCTGGAGTATATCCCCAAAGAGAAAGGACCTGTAGGATTGCAGCTATTGAAATCAAGAGATTGAAACTGATGAGATACTTGTCCTCTTTCATTGCAGCTATAGAGGAGAGGTCTGCTTCTACAAGAAATTTGCAGAAAAATGGAGCCGGCTCGGGGATTTGCATCCAGATAAAACATCTAAATGGAGTTAGTAATTCCCTGGCATATATCCAACACTCGTTCATCTACACGCAACGATCCATCCTGATTGAAAGGAAATTTCTGACAGGCCACTGGTTTTATCTCGTGAATTGAACAGAGGTTTTCATTCAAGAAAATACAATGTCCATGGGAATCAAAACTTAACACATATTTCACCTCGAGATTCAATCCCTTCAACATGACTGTGAAGCTGCGAGGTCTGAATATGGGAAAAGGACCAATTCCTCCAAAGTATGTCTCAACAGGGAAGAAGAAGGAAAAGTAACTATAAACTGGGAGACTAGCTTCACTTTCACCGTTGTAATCATGGTTATCGAGTACAAAATTCCTCATTATTTCAAGTCGTTTCTCGAACTCCACCTTGTTGAATTCTTTATTCTCTTCTCTTCTTTCAACTAATCCAGGTATTTCTATCACAGATTCCCCGTATGTGTAATCACTCAAACCAGCTGGTGAAATAGAAAGGGGATTAATTTGGATGTGCTTTAAGAATTCATTCTTGCTGTGTCGAATCCATTTCAACACATCCTCCCTTGTAAGAATGATGTCCCAATACTGTTGGCAGCAATTCCCGCACTTCTTGCAACTGAAAACATCTGTCGGGTTTTTTGTAGCCTGCATGGAAATCGTACATACAAAACATTCTGTTATTATAACTCCTATTGCAAGTTGATTCATTAATGCAAAGTGATTTCTGGAAGGATTATTATAACAATACAACATCAATCTTGTCGATTTGCAGTGTTGGGTGGTTAAAGTGATAGATAGAAGACAGCTAGAAACACGTGTTAAGATACTCAAGGAAACTAGAAAGGTTCTATACAAGCTCTCAAAGCAATCGAGTCCTAGGGGATTGACAACGCTTGAGAAGGCAGAACTAAAGAAATACAATAGTTGGTTGGGTATCGCTTGTAAGCAACTTGATAACTTGTCAAAACATGGGGAGAAACTGCTTAAACTAAAAGATAGCCCTGGAGCTTCAGAGATGCAACAGTCATTCAATCTTCAGTATCTTCAACTTCAGCAAGACATGCAAGCACAGAATCGGCAATTCACTTTGGTTTCAAATATAATGAAAGTCAAACATGACACAGCTAAATCTGCCATCAACAATGTTAGATAGAAAAGAAATGGAGCCGGCCTTGGGATTTGCACCCAAGTAAAACAGCTCTGCAGGCTGTCGCGTAAGCTTCTCCGCCAGACCGGCTCAGCTGAGGTTCTTGCCACATTATTAGTTTTAAGGATGTCGGCAAGAAATCATGCAGTTTGTGAGGATGCTGCAGAAATACTATACTCACATCAAGTCTTAAGATTGCTGCATAGTGTATTAAAGAAATCTGCAAATTTTGCCTAGAGTTCCTCAGTGTAATCATCATAGACGTCACTGGAACCTCAATGAACACCACAAATATGGAAACACCTCTTAATCTATATACATCTGTTATTATCGGAACAACGGGAATTCTCATAGTCATTTCTGTCATAATTCTCAAACGGTCGACAAATCATAGGGGCAGGTCTTGGAGCTACACAGGAATTAGATCATTTTAGCGAAACCTCTGATTCAAAAGATCGAACAAGGATGTTAGACGAAGGGCTCGAAGTCCTTACAGATCTCTTGAGTGGTGAACCATTCTCTTTTAAGGGTAAGTACTACCAGCAGAAAGAAGTGACATTTCTCCCAAAACCACCAATATCCTCTCTTGCTGATGTCTACCAGCGTTTTATGAAGACTACAATTGCTATTATAACCACCACACCACTGATTGCTAGAGCGATCAAAATGATATCAACTTCACCACTGCCATTCACAGGTGTTGTTGTTGTTGTCGTTGTTGTTGTTGTCATTTGGATATAATCTAGTGATGGTAGTATATACTCAGTTATGAGATTATCAATGAGAATCGTTTGGAAAGTTGACTTTGTAACAAAGATCAAGTTGTAATCTGGGAACACCCAAATCCATTGACCATAAGACCCGTAAGCACAGTATGCATTATAGGATGATTTTATCCACCAAAGATAGCCATATTCTCCTTCAAATCCACCTCCACCGCATTCAGTTGTATATACCTTCGTAGAGTTTTCTACCCACCCCCTAGATACGATTTGTTCTGCATCCCATGTTCCATTGTTTAGAAACAAGAACCCAATCTTTGCCATATCTCGTACTGTTAATTGAAGTCCATTAGCTCCATAATCAAGTCCTTGTGGATCAACCTCCCATTCGTATTCATCGATGCCTAGTGGTTGAAACAGATGAATATCTGCAAAAGTTGAGGGGGTCATTCCTATTGTTTCCAAGAGAATAGCCGAAAGAATATGAGCTCCTCCACTATTATAAGTCCATATTTCACCTGGCGTAGATGACATTGGTTTATCTAACGCATATTGTACCCAATCAGATGATTCACGCATCAATCCCGGATCAGTATACGGATTCCATTGTAATCCTGATTTCATGGTCAATAGATGTCTCAAAGTGATAGATTCTTTCTGACTATCACGATTTGCAATAATTCTATCTGGAAAGAAGCTTACCATCGTTTCATCTAAACTACTGAGGTATCCCTCTTCTAATGCAATTCCAACGAGGATGGAAATGATACTCTTTGTAACTGACCAAGTATTACTTAACGAGCTTTCATTGAAGTCTGAATCGGGATATTCTTCAAGAACAACATAGCCGTTTCTTACAATCATAATACCTTGCAGATAGACACTCCAGAGGCTAGATGGAGCTAACATCTCTTCTAGCAGAGTTCCATTCATGCCCTGTTCATCTTCAGTGATTGTAACCAACCCTCTGTTGGCCAATAATCAGGAGCTTGTGATGTAGAAAATACATGTATTGGGTTCATGGACTGAGCATTAGAACTTGGAATTAACAAACTAAGTACAATGATTAGGACTAGAAGGTTGAAATACTTCATTCTATACTAACCCCGAATTCCTCATTCAAAAGTAATTTTGTCATCCTGTTTTTGATAAATGTTTTCATCTTTGGATTTGTTCGGGTAGAATACGTTAGCATCCGTTGGTATGCTGGTAAAAACTGCATCTAAAATTGCGGATACGCTCCTTTTAGGATATCTCTGTAAAAGATAACTGCTAAGGTGGCTGAATGACAACAATTTTAACACCGAACTAGTATCTCTGTCTACTCCAAGGGCGCGTGGTTTGGCTTGCATGGGGCACTAACCTTCTGAGTTAGTAATCTCAGGTTCGAATCCAAGTAGGCCCCCCAATTACATTCTCTGAGGAATTAAGTATGAATCCAGAATATCCTTCGACTAAGCATTTCGTGAAAGGACTAGACCTTAGCCAAGTCTTCTACGAAGAAGCTGTTAGACCCCTCTTGGAATCGGAATTTCCTGATCTTGCATACTCGGCAGGTCATCTGGGAGCTGGGTCAGATGTACTAGGTTTTGACACAGAGCAGTCTATGGACCACGATTGGGGACCGAAGCTGTTGATGTTTCTCGGAGAGAAGGACCATGAGAAATACCACGAATCTATAGACACTTTTCTCGGTCACAATTTGCCTACTGAGATTCGTGGATTACCAGTAAACTTTGGTTACGATGATGATGGTGCTATCTTCATGCAACGATCAGACGATAGACCACTCAATCATAGAGTCAAGATAGTTACAATCGGAGATTACTTTGAGAGATATCTTACTGTAAATCCGCTTGAGAAGATGAGTCCGATAGATTGGGTTGTGCTTCCTGAACAACGATTACGAAGTATTGCAGGTGGTCGAATATTCCATGATGGACTTGGGAAGCTACAACCCATTATGGAGAAACTGTCCTACTATCCTAACGATGTGTGGCTGTACCTCTTGTCGACCCAATGGCGGCGAATTGCTCAAGAAGAACACTTCATGGGACGGTGTGGACAGGTAGGAGATGAGCTAGGCTCTCGTGTTGTTGGCTCTAGACTTGTATACGACATCATGAAGCTCTGTTTCTTGATGGAGAAGCAGTATACCCCGTATATCAAATGGTTTGGAACAGGTTTTTCGCAGCTCAAGAGCGCAGCAGTTCTAACACCAATCCTCATGCGTGTGTTTGAAGCGACTTCATGGAAAGATCGAGAAGAATACCTTGTGAGAGCATATGAGGTAGTGGCTGGTATGCATAATGATCTCAACATTACAGAACCCATGAAAGCCAAGGTGTCAAACTTTCACACCCGACCGTTCCTAGTCATTGGGGCTGATGATTTTGCTGAAGCAATCTATGCAACCATCCAAGATGAGGAGGTCCTATCGCTTTCGAAGTTTCTCGGGGGTGTGGATCAATTTGTTAACTCTACGGATGTATTATCAAAACCGAAACGATATCCGAAACTCCGGAATATGTTCGCTTCTTTGTCATTAGAGTACAATATGTAAGAGGGGGGGGCTTGTCGAATGCCCCGCTCTCGAATGCTTTCATCATATCCACATCATCTGTGCCCCCGTCATATTGAATCAGGTCTCGACACAGGATTGACCCATTGATTGCCTTGAATTCTTCAAGTAATCGAGTAGAGATTTCAGCTACCTTTGGGTTCATTGGATTTTCATCACCAAATTCTAGGCCAATTGCCATTAGAGCACCTGTCAAAGCACCGCAGACATTACCGGTGAGATTTATTCCCCCGCTGAAGGCAGATGCGATCTTCATACAGGTTTCAGCGTCAACTCCTTTTTCTCCCATGTAGGGACCAAACGTAGCGAAGATTGCTTGCGAACAACTTCCCTTCATGCCATTCATTAGCTCCCTTGCAGCGCACGTATTCTTAGATAAATCACTCATTGAATCACTTCCTCAAATTAATCATCCTCAAACTCAAGTGCTGTCATGACTCCAATTTCAAAGGTTGCTTGAGGTACTCTGTGTTTAGCCAAGTCAAGCATCTTGTGAGAAATATCGATTCCTGTCACCTGTAGTCCATTATCAACGAGAGCTCGAGCAACCAAGCCAGTTCCACAGCCAACATCTAGGATATGACTGTTAGGTTTTACGAAACTCATGAATTCATCAAGCTCTTCTTCAGCACTGAAAGCAGACCTATAATCATCATACTGTTCAGCTATCTTGTCATATCCTTCTCTTACGAGATCCTTAGAATCCTCTTTCATAGGTCAATACGGGTGAATGTGACTGATAAAAACACTGATTCAAGGATGCAGGCAATAATGGCAAGCAGTTTGAAAGGATAATGCAGAATTTCTAGCACGCCCAAATGCGTTGATTCAAGATGCAACCTAGTAGTTTAGTATATCATTTAATACAAACCGGTGTACAATGAGTCCTAGGTTTTCGTGTTATGATTAGGTTAGCATCAGGTCTTGTCATAGTGTTGATAGTATTAACTTGGTTTCCTATGACTGTAATTGCTACACCAGATACATTGGATTATACACTCGAGTTATATTTTGATGAGTCATGGACACACTACCACTCGTATGAGGAGATTGTATTGGGAATTCTTACTCTCGAGAGTTCAGGTATTGCTAAAGTGGTGGACATAGGTGAGAGCGTTGAAGGACAAACAATCTGGGCAATCAAGATAAGTGATGACCCGAACATCGAAGATGAGCAAGAGAATGAAATCCTCTTTGTTGGCCTTCATCATGCTCGTGAATGGATATCTGCTGAAGTGCCCTATTATCTTGCTGTGAAATTTGTAGAAGAATATGGTGTAAACTCTACTGTCAAAAACCTCATTGATAACTCCGAGTTGTGGATTGTGCCGGTATTAAATCCTGATGGTCTTGAGTACAGTCGGTCCCAAGTTTTTGATTTAGAATCAGAGAATAACAATTCTCGGTTTTGGCGTAAGAACAGGGCAGTCAATAGTGATGGTTCTCATGGTGTAGATCTCAATAGAAACTATGGGACAACATCATGGGGAGAAGATATTGCTGAAGGATGTTGGGATGGTTGTGATCATCCAAATCATGAGCCCTACTGGGGACCTTCTGCCTTTTCAGAGCCAGAAACATGTGCGATACGGGACCTCGTTCTTGATGATTCTCGTGACTTTATTGGTGCATTAAGCTATCATAGCTATGGACAATTAATTGGTTATCCGTGGGGTAACACATCAGATCCAATACCTGAAGCAAATATGATGAATACGATAGGTCAGGAAATGTCAGACCTAATCAAAGATGTTCACGGTAGACATTATGAAGTATTACAAGCAGGTAATTGGTATGTTACCGTTGGCGACATGGTGGACTGGGTCTATGAAGCATGTCGAATTCCAGCCTATACCATAGAACTGAGACCAGGAAATGAAGATTATGATCCTGTTTACTTTGAACTATCTGACAATGAGATTCTTGGCACCTGCGAAGAAAACTGGCCAGCTGCATTCCATTTCATCAATGAGGTGATTGGGATGGAAGACTCAACCGGGATACTACCAGAATCCTGGCTACTAATTATCATAGGTACTCCAATACTAATAGTACTAGTAGTGATTATAGCTGCTAAGAAAATCAGAACCAATTATGTCTAGAAACGATAACTACTCCGCCAAACCAGCTCAGTGAGAGGACATTAATAATTCTGGATTTACTGATATCATTAACAGTGACAATTAATTCTCCAAAACAGATAAAGTTCCGATTGAGAACCCAAACGTGAAGGGCACCCAAATGAAGCAAGAATTATCATTAGAGAGACGAGGATGCGCGAGGAATTCAGGAGTTTTCATATTAATCAGATTATTGCTTGGCTCTCTTGTATTCCTCTCTCTGAATACTATATACTACGTTCCAGAAAACGCTATGCTAATAGCAGCTCAGAACCTCAAGGCGAACCTATTGCTATTCATTGCAGTGATTTGTGCACTTTTCTTTATGGCACTCTTCAGTTTGATTATTCCGATTCCATTAAACAATGTCCTGACTTCTGTGCACAAAGATCTTTCGAAGATTGCCCAGAAACTACGGCAAATAGAGGTCATTATTTTCATAGCAAGTATGGTACTACTGTTTGCTGAAATACAACGTTTCTATGAAGTGTTGTTTTTTGGAATTCTCTTCTTTGGCTTTCATTTAATTATAATTGGATATCTCGTTTTCATATCTGGTTATCTTGGGAGAGTCCTAGGCATCTCCCTAATAATTGGTGGTTCTATGGGGTATCTCCTGGAGAGCCTGACTCATTCCTTTGTACCAAACTTTGTTTGGCTCTCTACTGGCGGAGTAGTATTTGCTATTGTTGCAGAAGTTGCTCTCGCAATTGTTCTTATAGTGAAGGCAATGCATGTATCTCTTGAAAGCCCTGATACAAAAGAAAGGGTAATGAGAATCTTACAGGACTTGGGTGAGGCAACAACGGATGAAATCATTGCTGAGGTTTCCAAGGAGTCAGATGAGTGCAAGGATCGTGTTCCAAGTAACTTGATCGTCTTGGAGAGTGAGGGAGTTGTGATCAAGAGGTTTTCAAAAGAGAAGAAAGGTTATGTGTGGACGCTAGTACATTGAAAAACTACTGATAGGTGTAAACTATACCATCTAATGTCGCGGAAAAAGCAAGAGCATTGATGCAGGAGTAGAAGGCTTATTGTGACCAAGCTGCATTGACAGCGCATGGAGAGGAACTCAGTTCAGGGAAAGTCGACTATGGGTGCTGTGACAGGTGCATTGATAGCGCTTGGTCTCAAGTATGGAGGACCAGATTCTACAAAGGTCAATGAGGTCGCAATGAAATTCCTTGAGGAGTTTGCGTTTCTCAATGGAACAGTAATCTGATGGGAACTAATCAACCACGATCCTGTCACAGATGCTGATATGCAGAAGGCATTCAAGACGGGAGCCTTCAAGGACGGTCCCAAGTTCGTTGAAGATACAGTTGTGCTTTTGGAGAAACTGCTATAGGCGGGTTAGTCTGTCTTACCTGCAACCTGATAATTCGTCAAGAGAACATCTAAAATGACAGACAGGGAAGGCATCACGGACAAGGAACTCGCTGTGAATTTCGACGAGCGACTACCGTTTCGGTCAAAACTGGCTTTTGGTCTTTCACAAGGTTCCATCAACCTGCTTCAGGTTATTGCCCTCGGTTCAGCAATCACATTCTACTACAATATCAAACTAGGTTTGAGTGAAGAATGGATCTCCCTTGCCTGGCTCTTGTTTGCTTTCTGGAATGCTCTTAATGACCCATTGTTTGGAATACTCCAGGAAAGTATTGATACAGACATAGGCAGGCGTATTCCAGTCCTCCGTTATGGAGCACCATTCTATGTGATTACTTTTCTCATCTGTTGGTTCCCGTTCATGGGGAGCACACAGATTGCTTTATTCTGGAACCTGTTGTTGGTTCTCTTCCTTTTTGATTCTATGTTCACCATGGTCGGACTAGTGATAACTGCACTACCAGCTGAGATGTGTATCACCCAAGAAGCCAGGTCTAATCTCGCTCTGTACAATGTAATTCTCGGATCTCTTGGTGGTCTGATTGGTATTGTACTACCACTGATTCTACTCACTGATGAAGCAACCACTGAGCTCAATCCATTCTTTCAACCAGTGATGGTATTAGTTGCGATAATTTCGGGAATAGTGTTGTTCTTCTCGAGTTATGCTCTGACTGAAAATGAGTATGCTAGGACTGAAGAGCCATTACCTTTCATTGCATCGATGATCCAAACGGTCAAGAATAGGGAGTTTCTGGTATTCGAAGGCATGAACTTCTTCCGTGAAATGGGATTCACGGTAGTGATAGGTTCCATGATATATTTCGTTCAATATGTTGTTAATCTACAGGGCATTATGGCCTCAATTCCTTTGTTTGCCGTCTTTTTCCTCATGCTGTCGTTTAGCTTTCTTGCCGATAGAAGGGTGAAACAACAAGGTTTGAAGCAAGTCTATATCATTGGATTGTTGCTAACGAGTATTGGTCTGATTTTCCTAGGAATTTCAGGTAGCTGGTTGATTGCTGCAATTCTTAGTCTTATGGTAGTCGGAATAGGACTTGCCCCGGTCACCTTGATTTGGTCCCCATTGCTGGCAGATGTGATAGACAACGATGAAATATTGACAGGCAAGAGACGTGAAACGACATATGCAGGTATGAATGCGTTGATCACGAAACCAGCAATCTCCATCGCAAACGCATTGTTCCTGCTGGTCATTAGTGGATTCGGATTTGACAATACCCAGAGTGTACAGTCAGAGTCAGCCATCCTTGGGATTCAGGTGGCATACACGATGATTCCTGCAATAGGTTTCATAATCGGAGCAGTTGTTATGTGGAGATGGTACAGACTTGATGGCAAAGAATGGATTGCAAAGAAGGTTGAATTAGGAAAGATACACCTTCAAAAAGAAGGGGAATACATCAAGCATCTTCAAAGAGAGGGAAAAATATCTAAGGTTTATCAAAAACTCTACAGAGAGTCGCAAGAAGAATCTTAGTGGGAGGGCGAACTATAATTTTGGTGAAATGAAAATGGATTCCAAGAAGATTGTCATTGTTCCGCATACTCATTGGGATAGAGAATGGTATTTGCCATTTCAGAGATTCAGATACATGTTAGTTGAACTTGTTGATGAACTTCTTGATATTATTGCCACCCAAGACTACAGATTCATGTTGGATGGTCAGACGGTGGTTCTGGAGGATTATTTTGAGATACGAGATGAGCGAAGAGATGAGTTGCTCCAACAAATTCGCAATGGTAAAATTACTGTAGGTCCTTGGTACTTGTTGCCAGACCAATGGCTTGTGGGTGGGGAGAGCCTTATTCGTAATATCGAGTTCAGTCATAATCTGGCGATGCAACTTTGTATTCCACAAATGATGATCGGATACTTGCCAGATATGTTTGGTCACTCGAGTGCTATTCCACAAATACTTGGCGATCTTACAAACTTCAAGGCGGCGATTCTCTGGCGGGGAGTACCTCCAAACATTATGACATCATCATTTACATGGAAATCTCATCCTTCTTCTTCAGCCTCAATTCCAGTTGTATATCTGCCTGAGGGATATGGGAATGCTTCTAGATTTGCTGAAGATTATGAGGAGTTCACAACGATGGTTATCAATGGGACATCATCACTAGAACCATTCTCGCCAGTTCCAGTCTATCTTTTGATGAATGGCTCAGATCATCTTTTCCCGCAGGCATTTGTGCAAGAAAATGTAGATCGTTTGAAGAGTGAAGGAGTTGATATTTCATTAGGATCTCTTACTGACTATGTCGAGTATTTAGAAGATGCAATCATAAAAATAGGTTATGAACGTCCTTTATATACTGGTGAATTTCGCTCTCCAGCTAGAGCACCACTTCTGCAAGATACTTATTCTGCTCGAATGTGGATTAAGATTTGGAACCAAAAAGTCGAAGATATGTTGGTAAGAAAGATTGAACCAGTCAGTACGTATCTATGGTATTCATTGGATCAGGAGTATCCAACTAGCTACTTGAAAACCGCTTGGAAATGGTTATTGAGAAATCATCCTCATGATTCAATATGTGGTTGTTCTATAGATCGAACTCACGAAGAGATGAAAGCTCGTTTCTCATGGGCTGAATCCATAGGAGAGAGCCTTGTTCAGAATGCAATCAAGATTCTTGAGGAAATGGGAGATGAATCAAAATCCAATGAATCGAGTGTTCTTATTTTCAACTCAGGAGGAAGCTTGGAATCACCAATTTACATTGAGTTTTCCGCACCAAATGAGAAGATAATCAATGGATTACAAGCGCCAGATGGCACAATCTATGATGTTCAACGTCTAGAATCTAGAGATCATGTTTTCTTTGAGATTACTGTTGGTATGAGAATGGCAAAGATGGGATTTGGTCTGTTACCTGGGAGGAAATTCATGAATTTCTATATTAATGATATTGAATTTTTTGATGGCGATGAACCGGGAGTCCTTGAACTCCGATTTATATCGGATGACCACCTTGTAGGTGATCTTGATTGGGAGGAATTCAAAAGAACAGCTCGCGAGATAATTAATAGTAAGAAGTACAAAAAGATACATCTCATTGCAGCGCGACCAACTCAGAATGTCTATGCTTCAGCATTGCCTCTACAACCATGGGCATTCACGAAGCTTGTTCCTGTTTCTGAATCTGCAGATGAAAATGATGATGTTCTGAAGGTTGATAAAAACCAAATTAGTAATCGTTTCTATTCAGTTTCGTTCAATAAGGATGGCACTCTAAGCGTCTTCAATGAAGAGTTAGGTATCAGATACAATAGACTCCATGTTTTTGAGGACTATGGGGACCGAGGTGATGAATATACATTTGGTAGAGTGGGTCCTGGAAAAGCGGATATTAGAAAGGTTAACCGACATATTCTCAGTGCAGGACCTATTATTGCTGAGATTCGACAAGAGATGGAAATTGAAGTATTCGAGAGTCTTGACGACTCGAGAGAAAAACGGATAGGAAAGATTAGAGTACCTATTGAATCCACATTTAGGTTCTATCGTGATACGCCGCGAATCGATGTGAAAACAAAACTTACAAACAGGTCAAAAGATCACAGACTTAGAATCTGTTTCGATCTTCCCTTCAAGTCAGAGAAGACGCAGACTGAAACTCATTTTGGTGTTGTGGAACGAGATGGTTCCCCAGAAAAAGTACCAGAAACCGAAGTACTAGATAAAACGCATTCTTCATACCCAGAGATGCCTTCAGGAATTCAACCACAAAAACGATTCATCAGAGTTAATGACGATAAAGGAAATGGGGCCATTACTGTCTTTAATACTGGCCTGCCAGAGGTCGAGCTAGTAAATGACAATCGAATTGCTATAACACTCATACGTTCGATTGGATGGCTTTCACGAGCAGATATCCCGGAGAGACCAATCCATGCAGGCCCAGGGGAGGAAACTCCAGGAGCGCAAGAATTCGGAACGGATTATAATTACAGCTATGGTTTTGTTGTACACTCAAAAGATGAACCATTATACAGGAGTGCAGATATAGCAAATGCAGCCTCTGAGAATCCATTTATCATGTATCTTAATCAGTCAGAAATAGCAAAAAAACTGCTTAATCCAATTATCCAGATTGATAATCCAAGCATAAGGATCTCCTCTATTCGATTGCGAGAGAGTGCGGTTCTTGTAACAATGTATAACATTGAGAACATTGAAATTAGTGTACGAGTGGGACTTGAGTCTTCTTTTAAAACTCTGACAGAAATCAAGATTGATGGAACAATAAAGCAGAAACATATTGTAAATGGGAATAGTATTAGTTTGACCTTCTTGCCTCGAGAAATCAAGATGTGCTCATTGAAACAAGAGAAGTCATTATAGTTACCAATGGATGTCTGAAATAGCAGGTCATAATTCTTATGACTAGGAATGGAAAATTTCGTGTTCATCTCAAAACAGAACAAGAACCCATTTTAAGACCATTAAAAAAGCGCTATAGTTTAAATTACTATCCAATGGATATTGCACACCAATTTTTGGGGATAGTTAATGAAAAACAGGTTTTTTGCTATTCTAGTAATATTAAGTCTGATTGCTGTGATTAATCCAGGGATTGTCTTCACAGCATCTGCACTTGAATCTCCCCAAAACTCTCTGGCGCAAGTCGCTGATCTTCAATTTACTGCAGACATGGTGCTTGTTACAGTTGAACAAGGGGGAAGTAACACAGCTAATATTCGGGTTCACAACTATGGTGGAGAAGCTGGGTCAGCAAATATTACCTTTCTAGGTTCAGAACCAGATGGAATTACTGTTGAATTGAGCACCATTAGTATCATCGATTTGAGTGGAGGAACCTATGAGGATATCATTACGAATGTTAGTGCTGAAGCAGGACTTTGGCCACTCGGTCCAAGAAGACTTGATCTTGGTCTTATGAACGGGACCACAGAACTGGATTCTATGTACATAGAGATGAATGTGGTTGCTCCAACTACTACATCTACTGGCATTTTGGGCATTCCAAATGAAACGATTATACTATCGGTAATTGCAACTATAATTGTAGTTGCAGTAGTCTTGATAATCAAACGGAGGTGAGAAGAAAATGACTGGTGTTACACAAAAGTTTGTAGGTATTGATGCATTATGCAAATATTATCAGGAGCTCGGAATGAAGGCTTCAATACTACCGGATAAAAGCCCAGAGGCGGTGGAGAAAGGTCACATAAAACAAGATATGGGATACATTAAGGTAGCTGGCCGAGAGTTCGACCTTGTGACCATAAGAATGAAAGGAACGACTCGTGGTGAATACGATCTAGGCAAAGTCCGTGGCATTCCCATTGCAACTAAGGACAAGATTCCTTTTGAATACCATCACATAGTGCGTGCTGAAATCGCTAACGAAGGAGTGATGAAAGTCAAGCTCAAAAAGAAGACAAAAGGTATTGTTGGGAAGGAGGTCACAGATGTTTCATGGGAAGGGGGACACCTTGCTGAAGCGCTCAATTCGGACAACTCAATTAAAACGTCTATAATGAAATTCATTGAACATGAAGATAGCATTAAAATCGAACCTGACAAGAAGAATAAGATCTTCAGAATAGTGTTCTCTCGACCCTCAGAAATAAAAATGGGTCTTGCATATGGGTTCAAGTTCAATAGAAACCTACTTCCTAGAGAAGCTGTAGATGTTATGGACAAAATAGCTATACTAGCGCGAAAATCTGCTAGTAGTAAACGTTAGCATACAAAAGAAAGATAGCTGTAAATCCAGAGGCTTATAGAACCCAAAGAGGAAATCCCATAGTGGTTCTAAAGTCTCTGGAAAATCTTTTTGAAATGATTCTTAGTTTGGCTAATAGCTCTCCATATTTCTGATTCTTTAGCAAATTCGCTCCGCAGAGAGAGCAATTCTTAGATCTGATTCAAGCAAGTTGGTATGAGTTGTGCTTTTCATTTAGATGAGTGATGTAAAATTTGATTATTGCTAAGATTGTGAGATTCGAGTTCTTATGCTAGAGGTCCTTCTACATCTTTGAATGATGAATATGTACCTGCGTCTTCATCCGTTTCATTAACAATTTCGTTCTTCAAGGAGTATCTAAATGACATGAGAAGAACAATAACTCCAATTGAAATCAAAACAAGAGCAGCCATGAAACTACCTCTGTATGCATCAGCATTTGACAATCCTGCAGCAATTAACAGATCTGCAACTGGTCCAGCGACCAACGTTGCAGCAATCCCCCAACTGAGGAAGAAGGTTGTGTTATAATAGGCGAAGAGTCTTCCCCTGTACTCTTTGGGTGCCATCCTCGCAACAATTGAATAGCTTGATGCGCCAATGATGACCTCAGATGCTCCCCTGAGGAGCGATTCTATCAGTGCCAGAGTGAAGGAAGGGGTGATTATCAACCACAAGATTCCAACAATCGAAAAGATAATTCCAGCCATCATCACCTTTCTGTCATCAGTCTTTGCAACCACAGATCCTACGGCTAGTCCAGCAACCATATTAGCTACACTCCGGACATTACTGTAGAGACCGATATCTACTCCACTTGCATTGAAACCTGTTGGGTCAGCAAGAAAGAGTGAAGTGATGATAGCTATTGAGTTTCTTCCAAAATTGATGAAGACGAGGGCTATGATGAAGATTAGGTATGCTAGTCGAAGTTGGGAGGGTAGGTCACGAAGCGAGTGGTTCTCTGAAACCTCACTATCATCGGATTTCCAAGATTCGTTCTCCTTTTCCAATCTGATTGAGAAGTACACAATGAAACTTGACAAGATCATGATTACTGCAGCGAGGTTGAAAATACTGCCATTTGCAAATCCTCCTACATCAAATAGGAGACCGCCGAGAATAGCACCTCCAATACCACCAAATCCTCCAATGGTCGATAATTGGCCCATAAGCTTCTTTCTCTCATCATCCTCAGTCAGTTCAGATACCAAAGCTGACCAGCCTACATTGGACATACTCCAGAAGACTTCGATTCCACCCAGGGAGAAGATAATCACATATCCAGCGACGAACAGCTGATTCAATCCGAGGAAGAACATGTACCCAATCACCATGAAGAAGTGTCCAACTCCAGCCAACAGCTCTCCAATGGCTACAAACTCCATAGGCTTTCGATACTTATCCAACAAGTTCCCCCAGAGTAAGGATTGGGTGGCTGTGTTAGCTATCATTCCAACTGTAGCCATCAGTGTCACTTCAGTCGTCGAAAGACCAAGAGACTTGAGGTAAATCGACAAGAAGGTATACACGATGGATCTTCTGAAGAATGTCAAAATCTGGAATGTAGAGAGTCCTGTGAATTCACTTCTTTTAAGTTTGGAGTATTTGAAAAAACTCAATGTGAACTCTTAGGCTGAAGTTCCATCTTATATACCATCTTCTAGTGGTTTGAGGAATATTCCTTGTTTTTGTTGAACACCAAGCTCTTCACAGTGACCGGAAACACTTGACCTTCCTGAAGTGGTGCACCAATGTCTATCCAATCCCCTACTTCAAGAAACAGCTCATCAAGACTGATTAGATTCCGCTGAATCGAGGTTTCTTGGCGTGTCATTAAACCAACCATCTTGCCTATGTCACTCTCGAAGAGAAGAATAACCATCCTACCTTCCGAGATTGTCTTGGGAAGAGAGTTCTCAATAGCCTTAACAAATTCTTGGAGCCACGTATATGATCTATAGAGAGAATCCTTGAAGTATAATGCAACAGTGCCATCACCTTCTCTCAGATCGTAGTTCTTAAATGCTCGTGACACCTCCTCTTCCACTTTCCCTGGTTGGTAGTTCTCTGTTGTAACGTTAATTGGAAGAACAGGAATATTCGTTATTGGGAACTCTAGAGTCTTGTCAAAGTAACAGGTGGAGCCAGACACGGATAAGGTGAATGTTCCTGCGCCGATTACAGTAGCACGAATCTTTATTTCAGGCTCGATTACCAGCAATCCTTGTTCTTCGACGAGAGTCCTCAGTTCTTCAGCGAGATACAATCCAATGTCATCATAAGACCTCTTCTCCCCGTAAAATATCTCAGCAATGCCGCCTGAGAATGAATATTGATCAACTGGAATTGAGAAGTCGAGGTCATCGGTCATCATAAGTTCTTTGGCAATCTTGCTTTTCGCTGGACCCTGCATGACTTCGACCAATGCCTTTGCATACTCATGAGCAATAGCTTTTGCATCCTTTTCAGAGATGGTGTCCCCAATCTTGTAGTTCACTCCTAACTCTCTTAAAATGAAGTTAGTTGGCTCATCTATTCTCCAAATCCTGAAGTTGTCATCAATTCCTAATAGCCGTCCACCTACATTGATGCAGGAGGTGCTGAGAACATGTCCTTTCGATGAAATAGCAATGTTACTCGTCCCTCCACCAATGTCCACATTCATTATCGTCTGGTTTGTCTTACTGGAAAGGTCTACGATACCACTTCCCATTGCACTAAGCACCGATTCATAATTAGGTCCAGCTACAGCACTCACGAATTTCCCGGACTTTGAGGAGAGACGCCTTACAATCTCTTCTGCATTCTGTTTCTTCGCTGTTTCCCCTGTTACAATGACAGCTCCAGTATCGACCATCTCTGGGGTGAAACCCGCCTTCCGATACTGTGCCTCACAGAATTCCACGATTGCTTCCACATCGATAGTGAACCTATCAATAAGAGGTGTGAAGATTATGTCACTCTCATAGATAACTTCTCGATCGACAACGATGAAGCGGTTTGTTGGATTGACAAAGCTTCTTTCTCTGTTCAGAGTCAGACGAGAGAACACCAGATGAGATGTTGACGAACCGATGTCAATCCCCACACTCAGGAGCTTCACATTCTCGGATCCGTCGTACAAAGGAATGAAACGGGTCTTTGGTTCTGATGATTTTCTGGTTGAAACCTCTAACTCAACAAGTGATGTTATCTTCTGTTGTTCAGCTCTTGATAGAGCATCATTAAGGATGGGACTGACTAATCCCATTAATCTACCAAAGTGCGTTCCAGATTGCAGGACATCACTAAGTGTGGATTTGAACTCTGTGATGAGAAGGTGAAGTTTGGCGGTCTCTGAGTCATCTAGGACTCCATGCTGCTGCAGGACTGAGTCATATGCACTCGTGAATTGTTCTTCGAGATCTTTTGCATCTTCACCAAAGTGCTCATGGAGGTATTCACTCACTATCTCAATGATTTGCCACTTCAGACGGTTAGCATCAATCCCACTCATCTATGGATACTCCTTGTTCTTGTTGAACACCAGACTCTTGATTGTCACTGGAAATGATTGAGTTGACTTGAGAGGCCTACCTATGTCTATCCAGTCGCCAGCTTCTAGTTGCAATTCATCTAGAACCAATATGTTGCTCTGAATCGATGTCTCATCTCGAATGGTGAGTCCCAATCTCTTAGCAACATCGTATCCGAAGATGAGGATGATTATCTTCTTGTTAGAAACAGAAATTGGCAAGGCTTCCTCAATAGCCTTAGCAAAGTGTGCTAACCACTCATCGCCTGTATAGTTTCTCGAAATGATTCGATCCCTGAAGTAGAGTGCAACGATATCCTTTCCCTCAACCATGTCAAATGTTACAAATGATCTTCGGATTTCTTCAACCAGGCTCTCAGGAGTGAATTCCTGACTCATTAAGTTGACTGGTAGAACAGGGACATTTACAACGGGAAGGTTAATATCTTCATCGAAAAAAGTTGTCGACCCTGACACTGAGAGGGAAAAGGCTCCTGCACCTATGACCGTGGCGTGGATCTTGTTCTCAGGCTCCACCACGTGTAGTCCATTCGATTCGACCAATGTCTTGAGTTCTTGTGCCAGCATGACTCCAATGTCATCAAACGATTCGTTGCTTCCATAATAAAGTTCAGCAATTCCACCTGAAAAGGAATAAGCATCTATAGGAATTGAGTAGTCCAAGCTGTCTGTCATCATCAGTTCCTTGGCAATAGCGCTTCTTGCTGGTCCCTGTATTACCTCAACCAAAGCCTTGGCATACCCCTTAGCGATGGTCCTTGCATCTTTTTCGGACATGGTATCGCCAATCTGATAGGTCATACCGAGCTTATTCATGAGGAATTGAGTTGGTCCGTCTATCCTCCAAATCCTTAGAGAGTTATCAATACCGAGTAACCGACCACCAACATTGATACAGGATGTACTGAGCACCTGACCATTGGATATAATAGCCAAGTTGCTGGTCCCTCCACCGATATCAACATGCAGATACGATTTCTTGGTGAAGAGTGATTGCTCAACCATACCACTTCCCATTGCGCTTAGCAGAGACTCAAGATTGGGGCCTGCCGCTGCGCTGACAAATTTCCCAGACTCTGAGGATAGACGATTCACTATTTCAGCTGCATT
>SMTZ1_10000446_pt1 | contig 38295 bp, 29 predicted proteins | sample DeeMarSWOR136_30_FD_25667 | JGI IMG/M metagenome (IMG submission 25667)
AATAATAAGTACGCCTTTATTATAGGAACGCCCTCCTAAATTGGCTTCGCGTTCAATATTTATTATACCACTCCTACCCAAGGAAGTTTTAGCACTTATCTTTGTCGGTTTGCCAAAGCTGTAGCTCCCTAACAGATATACTGATAGACCATTCAGCTGACCTGTTTTTTTCCCTGTAGTGCTAATCATAAGTATGTTCTTTTCGATCATCTCTTGAATCTTATCTTCAATCATATTTTCTCTTCTTCTCCAACCATCAATTGCTTTCTCGACATACTCTGGCTTGATCTCTTTCATTTTAGCCTGCCTAGCCCAGTAATCTGCTTCCCGGATTATATCGGCAACAACATGAAACCGCGTGGAAAGTTTATCTTTACTGCCAGCGACACGTACACCGTATTCAATAATATCAGCAATCGCCTGTTTCGTAAATGGTAAGAGATCCTCTGCGTTGCAGATAGATTTAATAAACGAAGCGTATTGATTAATATTCCCGCTGCTCTTTTCCATGACCGTATCAAAATCTGCTTTCACTTTAAATATCTTCTTAAAATCCTCATCGCGATAATATAGAAGAAAATATAACCATTGCGCACCGATCATAATAACCTTGATATCAACACTGATTGGTTCTGGTTTGAGTGCCGATGTTGAGAAAATATGAAAAGGATCGAAAGCCTCAATATCAACCATACCGTTGCGTAGCGTTCTTTTCAACGCTTGCCAGACACCCGGTTCAATAAGTGCATCAAAGGCATTGATGACCAAGTATCCACCATTTGCACGCAAAAGCGAACCTGCTTTGATATTGAGGAAATCGCTAACAAGCATACCTGGACCAACCGCATATCTTTCAATTGTTCCAAAAAGATTTTTGTGAGAAGGTGTTGTTTCGAAAATTATCGGTATAACCTCAGTTCCAGTATTGTCGACGAGGACATTAACTTGATATTCCCTGAATTCATCTTGTTTTGTATCTTTCTTCAAAAATCTTTCGAGATCAGACATAATCGAATTCAAAACATCCTTCAAATAGTTTTCAAGTTTCTTGTCGGGAAATTTCTTCTCAATATCATCGATAAGATGAGAAACGACTGGCTTTACCATCCATTCATTCAATTTCCTTATATCTTCATTTGCCGATTCTTGAATTTTCTTCACCTGGCTATAAATCTTAGCCATACCCGCTTCAAGTTCTTGTATTCTAAGTTTCATCTTATTGTAATCTTCTTCAGTGAGCTTCTTCGCTTTCACCATCGCGTCGACATCTTCCAGATTTGTCGGTTTACCATCTATTATCGGTAAAATAGCCGGCCGAACAAAAGGACCCATCTGGACCTGTACTACCTTAAATCCCTCTTTTTCAACATTCTTCTCAAATTCCTTCAAGAGCGCACTATGCCTTTTTTCATATTTATTGACAATATTCTGCCTTCTTTTCTGGTATTCTTCACTGCTGAATACCTGCGGTATATTAGTCTTCAACTCTTGAATCAAATTCATCATCGCAGTCTTAAATTTATTACCTTTACCAGCGGGAAGCTCAATGAGTCTTGGCATATCGTGATTTTTAAAGTTGTTAACATACATAAGATCCTTCATTACACCTTTCTTAATTTTGAGTTCCTCTAACAGCTTTGTTATGGCGGTTGTCCTGCCGGTTCCTACCGGACCCGTTATAAATATATTATATCCAGGATACTTAACATTGAGACCCAATTTTATTGCCTCAATTGCCCGTGGTTGACCTATAATACCCTCGCATACTCTCAAATCATTTACAGTCTTAAATTTAAGATATTTTGGATCACATTGCCAACGCAGTTCTGATGGTTTTAACTCTTTAAATTTTTTCATATATCCTCCTTATTGGGCAAAAAAATCATTTAATATATGCTATATAGAAACATTACGATTTCTCAGTGCTGTTATTATACTGAGAATCACATAAATGTCAACAATCCTACTCCTTCTTCGTAGAATTGACAGATGGAGATTTTTAATTATAATAAGAGGTGCAGAATATCATAAGGAGGAAATAATGAACGAAATTACCATCAGTGTAATTAAGGCGGATGTGGGTGGTTACGTTGGCCACTCTAGTATGCACCCAAATCTTATAACCAAAGCGATACAGTCTCTTGAGAAACAGAAGGACAAAGGTACAATTGTGGATTTTCATGTAACGCATTGCGGAGATGACCTTGATCTTATTATCACACATAAACTTGGAGAGGACTCTGGCGATATACACAAAATGGCGTGGGATATTTTTGTTGAATGTACTAATGTCGCAAAGGAATTAAAACTATATGGTGCCGGACAAGATCTACTATCTGACGCATTTTCTGGCAACATCAAAGGCATGGGACCTGGAGTTGCAGAAATGACATTTGAAGAGCGTAAAAGCGAACCGGTAATCATCTTTGCAGCAGACAAAACTTCACCTGGATCGTGGAATATGCCCCTTTATAAGGTGTTCGCTGACCCATTTAACACAATCGGTCTAGTGATAGACCCCTCAATGCATGAAGGATTCACTTTTGAAGTCCTGGATATCTTCGAGAACAAGACTGTAAAACTAAATGCGCCAGAGGATCTATATGATCTATTGTGTCTCATAGGTGCCTCAGAACACTACATAATAAAGAACGTTTGCAAGAAAGATGGCACAATAGCAGCTGCTACTTCTACGCAAAAGGTGAACCTTATAGCTGGGAGATATGTCGGAAAAGATGATCCCGTTATGATCATTAGATGTCAAAGCGGTTTGCCTGCTGTTGGAGAGGTTTTGGAACCATTTTCCATGTCCTATATGGTCACTGGTTGGATGCGCGGTTCTCATTGGGGACCATTTATGCCTGTTTCGGTTGAGGATGCACATCCAACAAGGTTTGATGGACCACCGCGAGTCATCGCCCTAGGTTTTCAAGTTACAAATGGTACGCTCATAGGACCCAGAGATATGTTTGCTGATCCAAGCTATGACCTAGCACGCCAACAGGCGAATGAAATTGCCAATTATATCCGCAGACATGGACCCTTTGAGCCACAACGTCTCCCCCTCTCTGATATGGAATATACTACACTTCCTCACGTTCTTAACAAATTGAAGGATAAATTCAAATAGACACTCGCTGGGCGTTTTTTAAAACTAGGATCTAACTAAAAAGAGAATGATGCAATAGATAAAAATGTCTATCCTATTGTCTCTTTTCCTCATTAGTCAAATTTTCGATCCAGGGGCGACCGGTTATACATTTGTCAAATTAGGTATAGGTGTACGACCAGTAGCTATGGGTAACGCATTTACAGCCTTGAGTGACGATGGCAATGCAGTTTTTTGGAATCCCTCTGGATTAGGGATCGTTGAAAGTTACTTCGTTTCAGGTATGGCGATGAATCATCTGACCTATTTCAACTATTACAATCTCACTTCAGCGATCCCGTTAGGGAAATATGGTGGGCTAGGAATTGGCCTGTCGTATCTTACCGCGACCGATATCGAGTATTCAGAAAAGGGCGAAGAGGGAAACGAATTCCGAAATTCTGATATGTTGCTCAATATCGGTTATGGAAAATCAGTCGGAAAACGAACAATCATCTCCTTTGGTGGTGCGGTCAAGTTAGTGAGAAGCCAGCTATATACTTACGACACGTATGGTATTCTTTCAGATTTCGGAGTCATTCTTAATCCATTCAAATTTCTGTATTTCGGTACTGTTATAAAAAATTTCGGTTCGCCTAGAAGGTTCATCAATGAACTGGAATACCCTCCGCTTAATTTCAGGCAAGGCATTGCATTCAAATTTCCTTTTTGGGAAAATCGTTTCACTTTAGCTTTTGATTACTCAGTATATCCCGATGTTCCACCGACATTTTCAATCGGTGGTGAAGTTCGCATCCGTGCGCCGGAATTTATGGTAAAACTGGGTCAGGATAAAATTTCCGGCTTTTCCTTAATGGCAGGCTATCAATCCGGGTATGAATCTGGAGCGTGGTCAGGTCTATCTTTCGGGTTTTCCCTTGAGTTAGTAATTGTGGATGGATTATATTTTGATATCTCTGCCCTTCTTCTTTCATACGGGTATTTAGGCACGTCTGAACGGATTGCTTTAGGATTAAATTATGTGCCCACAAAAGCGGGGAAGAAGAAATAGCATAGTCGCCGCGTGCATTCCAAATGACAAAACCGTCAGCAAAAGCTGAAAGCGCACCGTCGATCTGAGAAAAAATATATTCACAGTTAAAATTCTCTGCGAGTAAAGTAAAACCTTGAACAAATGGTGTAATCTTAATGTGCAGGGGCAACTTTCCCTTTGCCTCTTTTACTGAATCATAGTATATCCAGTAATTACGCCAATATTCGTTTTCTTCTCTTTTAAAATTCCAATGGAAATGAGAAGGATAGAGCATAGGATATAAAACATCGATATATTCAGCCATTGCCTTAATATCCTGACCTTCAGATTCCAGACAATACCAGACTGCAAAGCCAAAAACACAAACCCCAATTTCTACATTATCATTGATTTCATGCTTTATTGTCTCAAGAAATTTTAAGATAGGCGCACAACGTGGTCCATCAACATTAGTCAACCGTATCCTCTCCACAGAACCGTCTGTTGGAAAACGAATATAGTCAAAGGCAATCGACCGAATGCCAAGATCCACAATTTCCTTAGTGAGTTCAAGCAGATATTCCCTTGCTTCCTGTTTGTAAGGATTGATCCAGGCGAGACCCTTCTTGTCAAACCACACCTCACCGCTATCGTTTTTGATTCCGCAATCGTTATACCGTGCGAAGTAGTCATCGCGAAAACATACAATACGCGCAATAAGCTTCATACCACGAGCCGCAGTTTCTTCAATCAAGTAATCGACATCAATGAAGTGTTTGACCGCATCAATCTCTTTAGCCTTTTCGATACTTGATGCATAGGCCAGAAACCCATAATCGCTTTTGAAATCAACCACAATAGTATTGATTAGACCAGAATCTGCCTTGGCAAATATCTCTTTCATGTATTCTTTGTTGCAAACCTGATAGGGATTTATATAAACACCCCTTGTAACACTGTCAGGATCAGGGTAGAATATCTTTAATAGGGCAAGTATCACATAAAGGTTCATTTTTTCTGCAATATTCCTTTCCTAATTTTACAAGCAGGGCATGATATTCGTTATACAACTTGACATTCGATGGTAGATTATTCTCAAACAGGCAGCGAATTTCATCATAGGAACTATCATATTCAAAAATGTGGTGTCGAGAAAATATCCTGCGGGTATATGCGTCAATAACAAATATCGGATATGAAAGAGCATAAAGCAGTATGGAGTCAGCTGTCTCACACCCAATGCCGGGAAGATCAAGAAGTTCATCTCTCAGTACTCCAATTTTCTTCTTCTTCATCTTTTTGATATCGCCGTCATACTTCTCCACAAAATACTTAAGGAATATAATCAATCTTTTGCTTTTCACATTGTAAAACCCAGATGGCCGAATCATTTTGGGGATCGATGCACGGTGTTTAAGCAAGAGTATCGGATCTAGTAACCCTGCTTTTTTTATCTGCTCTATTGCTTTGCTTACATTCTGCCAATTTGTATTTTGGGTCAAGATTGCACCAATCATTATCTCAAATGGTGTATCACCAGGCCACCAGTGTTGTGGTCCAAACGATTTGTAGAGTACGTCGTATATTTTTAGAAAACGTTTTGTATACTGCGTTTTAGAAAAAGTTGATAAATCCATTTATACATAGTCTATCTTATTCGAGGTGATATTCAACAAGTTTATACTCACGCTCTTCATCATTGAACTGCACAAGTCCAATATTTGGAGCGTAGTATTCATCTAAGTTTTCTACATCAGTCGTTGCGGAACCTGAAACAGTCAGACTTTGTGTCGTTGTTAAAACTACTTTGTAAATACTTCCATATAATCTATCGTATTGATACTCAGAGACAAAGCCATGAATTTTGTATTTAGCCTTTACCCAACTGCCAAAAAGCTCTAAAGAATCACAAAGTGAATCTCGGTAGGAAACGCCTTCCACCAATGGTAACTCAATCCTCTTTATGAATCCCTCAACGATTGTGTAGTCTTCTCCTGAGAAGTTGTACAGAATCTTAACATACTCGCTTAATGCATCTTCACTGATCGCATAATATCTAACTTCGCCAGAATAGCTTACCGGAAAGCACTCGGTCATTAGTATTGTATCTTTTGGCTCAACTTCAACGAGTATTATCTGTGGATCATAGAGGGTGCTATCAGAATATCTCCACCAATTTCCTTCTTTGTAGGGCAAATAGTCACACGCAGCGCGTTCAATTATGCTATTTTCACACGTAAACATAAATACGAGAAGACACATAAACCCAAAATACTGTCCTATCCTTAATATCCTACGCACGATACTACATTTATCCCAGAGCATGCAGAGTATGTTCAAACGGGATCTCCCATGGAGGTGATGATATTCAACAAGACGCGCTGCGAAGCACGGTCTATCAGAATACTCTACATTCTCAAATTTCATAGCCAATCCCCAGTTTCATCCCAACAAATCCACCGTGTCCTTTGAAATCTGTAAGACCTTCGTAAAAAAATTTCGGATACAGACGCAAGTTATTACTCTGAAAATTAATTAGAAAACCTACGGCATAGCTCAACGCCAACCCGGTCTCTTCAGCGCCACCCAGTTCGCGTTTCATGTATTCCCCACCGAATTCTAAAAAGGGTGAGAACCGCCAGTTATTCTTACTAAAACCACATCTCACACAATAGGAATTCAGAAAATATGAATCATTTTGACCTGTGTAAAATGAAGATCCTATTAAGAGTGACGCATCAGCTATTCTAAGATGGTGATTAGCAAAAACGGCGAATGCAACACCCGATTCAAGATTATTGAAACCTATCGCAGGAATGTTGTAGCCACCTTCAACACCTATAGATATCATGACTAAAAAGTAAAGAAACATTATATTTATACTATATGGAAAAGGTAAGATGTCAAGCCTCAATTAATTCCGCCAGCTTTTTTCAAATCAAAAAGTGTCCTAGATAAGATAAGAGCGGATGCTGAGGAGGTTGAGAGAATAATAGGGCACATACCTTGATTACTTTAATTGACATATATTGATTAATCTGTATAATCATTCATGCGCGCAATAATCTTAGAAAAACAACAATGTTTAGAAGATAACCCTCTGAAATCTAAAGACGTGCCGATCCCTGAACCGAAGGAAAATGAAATAAGAATAAAAGTAAATATCTGCGGTGCATGCAGGACCGATTTACATATCGTGGAAGGCGAATTGCCAGCACATAAGCTGCCAATCATCATTGGACACCAGATAGTGGGTCATGTCGAGAAACTAGGAAAGCATGTAAAAAGGTGGAAAATTGGTCAAAGAGCGGGTGTACCGTGGCTATTTAAAACATGCGGCACCTGCAAATACTGCAAATCTGGTAAAGAAAATCTGTGTGACAGCCCGATGTTTACTGGTTATGATGCAGATGGTGGCTTTGCTGAGTACACCGTGGTCTCACGAGATTTCGCATATCAACTGCCAGACAACTATTCAGATTTAGAAGTCGCACCACTCTTGTGTGCCGGTGTTATTGGCTACCAGGCGTTTCAAGCTACAGGTTTGAAAAACAAAGGAAACTTAGGATTATTTGGCTTTGGTTCTTCAGCTCATATTATAATACAGGTTGCGGTACACCTCGGTCTCGAAGTCTATGTCGTATCGCGGACCCAAAAAGAGTTGAATCTAGCTAAGAAGCTCGGAGCAAAATGGGTTGGACATATCGATGATGATATGGGAACTCTACTCGATGCTGGTATCGTCTTTGCCCCGAGTGGAGAACTATTGGTTCAGTCACTCAAGAAATTGGACAAAGGCGGTAGAATAGTCTCTGCCGGCATATACACGACGCCTTTACCTAGCTTTGATTATTCCCACATCTACCCAGAGAAATGTCTCACTTCTATCGCCCACACCACCCGCAAAAATGTCAACGCGTTTTTGGAAATCGCCTCAAAGTTTAAGATAAAAACTCGAACCAACGAATACAAACTGAAGGACGTCAATACGGCTCTTCTGAATATTAAACACTCAAAGGTTTCAGGGTCAACTGTACTCAGGATAGAATAAAAAGTAGGACGTTATCTTATCGTCCTGTTCATGAAAGCGTATACTGGCTATCTCATGACGACAAGAGAACTCGTTGTAGATACTTTCCCACAACTCAGTCTCGCAAAATAAACACCATTTGCCACATCAATTCCTCTGAGATCTCTACCGTCCCAAGAAGTCACATATGAACCAGCATGCGCATAGTCATCAATCAAGCTAATCACGAGCTGTCCTATTTTATTAAAGATCTGCAGCCTCACGTGACCTGCAAAAGGGATGTCATATTGAATTTTTGTTGATACGACAAATGGGTGAGGACTGATGTTCAAATGCAATCTCAAGGCCCCACCTACAGATACTTTTTCTGCAATGCCATAGTGAATACCAAAAGCATCAAGCATACCGCTCACCATCTGCACCCAATTACTCCATGAATCGGTTGTTCTACCATCAACTGTCCAGAAAGCGCTCATCCAATCATTGTTTCCAGGGTAGAAAATCCCAACACTTTTGCTACTATCAGCATCTTCTAATACAGTATGTGCCTCGGCATCTGGCACTAATTCGTCCGGATAAAATGTGTTGTGCTGATAATCAGCAACGCTTGTCACACTAATACCGTTAATTTCGACATGTCCATAAAGAGTTACAGAATCTGCAAGAGTATCATAATCCTGGTGCGCATTAGAGAGATGAAAATAGTTTGACATCCAATTCATCGGTACGCCACTATATAATATATCTTGCCCAACAAGCCACATCTTACCTCCACTCGCAAGATAGCTGCCAATATTATCTTGATCATTAAGAGTCAATGCAGCAGTGTCAGGCCACCAATAATCGTACGTATTCCAGATAACCAATTGATATTGTAGCATGGTATCAAGACTAGGCCCGTCCTGACTCATCGTGGAACACGGACCATACCATCCATAAGCACCAACACCAAAGAGTTCCATGAGAACTCCCTCCCACACCGGATCTGGTTTTGATGCAGGCCCAAATACACCATTGCCTGGATCTTCGACGAATAGAACCTCGTACTGGCGGACTGGAGGACGATAAGGCGGCGGATGATCATCGATAAGCACCACAGGTGGTCTTTCACAAGTGTAAGCTGACCGAGACACAGGAGGTGTTGCATACAAAAGCATAGCAGCACAGATTATACCAACCGTTATCTTTAAGAATATTTTCATGATAGCTTCAGATTACTTGTTCTAGTCATTATAAATAATATTATAATTCTGTCAATATTCACTTGCCAACGATCTCCACAATCCGATTGTCTCCGATATGACAACGAAAAATAGTCTCTCTTTTTTTGGTCAAAACATCTTCATGCACAATTTTCTCACATGTGAAAATATCGTGCCAAACACCATTGATTTTAACTCTTTTTGGATATGTATGTAATTCTCGTCCTGAATGCCATTCAACCTTTATATTATTTTGGCATTTATCATTTGTCATTTGAAATTCAATTTGTCTTTATGTCTATGTTCCTTTTCTCGAGTTCAGCCAGAATGAATTTATATAGATCATCTCGCATCCCAAGATACTCAGGTGGAATGACACCAAAACGTGGATATTTTTTTATGCATTGAGTTATCAAAGAACCAGTATATGCGGTCATTCTTGCCATAGACAGAATCCCGTTTTTTTCATCATAATGGTCAATACACGTATATCTCTTTTTCCTCTTACCCTTTCTTATCTCAATCAATAAGACTGACAAATCTCTATGATCGCCTCTCCGTAAAATTTCTCTTAAGTAGTCTGAAGTAACATCCTTTATTTTAACCGATCTGTTTCCACAACAGATCTTCTGATCTGACAATAACCCACATTCGATTATTGTTTTGAATAAATTAGCATGCCCAGGATATCGAATAGTTTTTTCTTCCATATTCTTAACATTCTTCATTGTCTTCAAAAGTGTACGCAGGCCATCAGTATAGAAACACTCAAGCCTCCCTATCTTTGCCATAGAAAATTCTTCAATACCGCTAAGTGCTGGGACCGTAGTCAGTCTATGGTTTCTAACAATCCTTGATGGTCTTGTGTATTCTTCAATGAGATCAGATAGTGACCAGGTTATGTAATAATTAAATGGTAAAACAGGTCGTTGAGGTATTCCCCCGACGAGGATTCTCAGGTAATCTATTCCGCCATATCTCTGATATATTTCTCCAATGAGCACATTGCTCAGGCCTGGTGCAAAACCAGCATCCGGGACGATCCTCATCTTTATTCGCTTCGCTTTCTCGTGTAATAAAAATGGGTCTCTCGCTGAATATGACATGTCCACAAGATCAACATGCGCGATAACAGCGCACTCCATTGTATAGTATCCTAAAGCCGCGGGCAAGGCCCCCACAATGATATCGAAACCCTTCATCAATGTGATGAGCTTGGCTTTGTTTTTAACATCAAACTGCTCAATATGCATATCTGCCATTCTTTTAAGCTTTCTCAAGTGATCAATATTGCTATCGAAAACAGTCACACTATGTCCAGCTTTGAACAGATCTTGAGCTGCCACACTACCCTGCATACCACAACCAAGAACACAGATATTCATAAGAACATTATAGCGACGTTCCTGCGAAAATCAAGATAGGATACAGATTTGATTTTCAGAAAAAATTTATCATAATCATATGGATTATATTTTTTGACAAATTCAATCCATTTCAGTTCAAAAAAAATATTTTATATAGATAACTTAACGGTATTACCCCCAATCATTGACAAACAAGGAAACTTATATACACTATCACAATGGCTGGGGAGCAGAAGAATATACAGCACTATTCTATCATCCGAAGAATTGAAGAAAGCAATTATGCTGTACTCTACAAAGTAAAGGATCCTGACAGTAGGCCGCTTGTATTAAAAATTGCACAGCCGAAAGATATCGAGAGTAATGAACTCATTTCTCGAGAATTCCAGATTCTCTCTCAATTCAAACATCCCAATATCGTACCTGTTTTCGATTACAGCATTACAGATGATGGCAGGGCATATTTTACCCTTGAGTACATCCCAGGAAAATCTCTCAATCAATGCTTCACAAATTTGTCTCAAGATTTTATTGGCGCAGTAATACAGGTGGTCAATGGTCTTGGGGCATTCCATAATAGGGGGTTTATACATGGTGATCTAAAACCAGAGCATATTATCTATGATGAGAATAAGAAAAAATCAGTACTTATCGATTTTGGTTTTGCAGGACTTAGTGCTCAAAATTTCAACGTAGGAGGTACCTTCGGGTATATGGCACCAGAGGCTATCAAAGGGATTGGTGTCGACCAAAGAAGTGACCTCTATTCTCTGGGTGTCATATTCTATGAAATCCTTTCAAGAAAAAAATTCAAAGACACTTTTGCTCCCATAGAAGGAGTGCCTGAAGAATTCAATAACTTAATTTCCCGCCTTGTTTCAGCAGAACCCGTTGTAAGACCTAGTGCCCTTGATCTATATCATATCTTAGCCAAATATCTCCCGCCAAAGGAAATAGATATACCACCGTATAAAGTAACATTGCCAAGCACGGGTTTTGTTCAATTGCCCGGAATAACCGAAAAGCTGTCATCTGCAAATGGCAGAACCTATATCATTATCGGGAATACAGGTGCTGGTAAGACAAGGTTGTTACAGGAGATGAAATTTAAATATTTAATGAATGGTTATTCTGTTCTTTTTTACATATCACGACAAAAGAGTAATTTCAACGAAACTCTGCAAACCTTTATAAACAAGATACATATTAATTCAATAAATAAAGAAAACAGATTCCAGATCTATGAAGAAATAATGAGTGACCTACTCAATTTTGCAAAAACCAGAAAAGTAATTATTATGCTCGACGACCTCAATGAATTGTCAGATTACGAACTTGATCTCTTCCGATATATGGGCTATGGCATTAAAGAATCAAGCATTTTATTGATCGGCACGTCGAAATCCAATGAAAAAGTTAAAGGTTTGAATTTTGAGACAATTACTCTAATGCCATTTTCTTCGACGGAAATAGAAGAATTATTAAAGAAAACGTTCTTTGAACTCAAAGTGGTCAAAGAAATACGCGGGTCTTCGCACACATTTAGCTTCGCTGATTGGCTTCACAAACAGAGTGGCGGCAATCCCTTGTTTATTGTAGAAACCCTCAAGATGCTATATGAAAATAGAACCATACAATATCAAGATAGAAAATGGTACGTAAAGGCGAACTTACTCGAGAAAACTAGCATACCAGCAAAGTTAGAGGATCTACTAAAAAAGCGGATTAGATCATGCAAAGCAGCTGCGCTAAAGGTGCTTAAAATCCTCTGCTTAGCCAATTGTCCCTTGGAACCTTCTATTATTGCTTCAATCGTTAAATATAATGCTAACATAGCAATTGAACATTTGAAAGCATACGGACTATTGATGGAAAATAATGTAGGCAAACGAAGAATAGTGACCATACCAAACCACATACTTCTTAACATAATAAAAAAATTCATCAGTAAAACAGAAGAACAAAAACTATCAAGAGCCCTTATTGAAGCGATTGAAACATATTTACGAGCAGATAAGTACTATCTACCCATTCTTGCCCAACTGTCTGATAGATCCAAACAAAAAACAAAGGTTTATAAATACTTCCAAAAATCAGCCAAGAACGCCGAAGCAATATATGATTACGATTCAGCCCTGAAATTTCATAGTAAATCTCTAGCATATGAAAAAAAAATCAATCCTACAAGATACAAAGAAACACTAATCACCATAGCCGATATTCATCAAGCCACAGGTAACTGCAATACAGCAATGAAATATTACAATAAGGCTTTACGATCAAGAACAAAAGATTTACTATCATCGATATATGAAGGATTAGGCCACGCCTATTCGACAATGGGTCATCATGCCCAGGCTGTGGAACATTTGAAGAAAGCGCTTTCGCTGACACCCAATAAAGATACCTATGATTATATAAAGATCGCAAATCGTCTTGCTTATTCGTTGATCTTATTAAAGCAAATGACAGAAGCGAAGAATATATTAGATGAATCTCTAACGTTAGCTAAAAAAGTTGATAATGTTGAAATGACGTCCGATACTATTTACTATCAGGCAGTCATCGAGTGGTCTCAGGGTGAGTTTGACAAAGGGATGGAGAAGGCGAGAGAGAACTTGGAATATACGAAAAAACATAAATTAACAAAACAGTTTGCTTATACTGCAAATCTCTTGAGTATGTTAAATGAGCAAAAAGGTAATATTAATCAAGCAGGGGAATATCTCGATGAGGCAATTGAAAACTTCAAAAGAATGAAATTAATGAACGCCCTAATGAATGCATTGTATAATCAGACATCTCTGCATGTTTGGCAAGGAAATTTTTCGAGGGCTGAAGAATTGTGTAAAAAAGCACTTATCTTAGCGCAGCAAATCGACAACAGAGAAATGCAGGCAAAGGCATTATCAAGGCTTGCTAATATTAATGAAAGCCTAAGCAAATTTGATGTAGCAATCGAGTTAAACAATGATGCCCTGAGCATCGATCCAAACAACGATTTGGTGCGTTGCAGTCTATCAATGATCTATTACAAGAAGGACGAAATGACCAAAGCATATTCCATCCTGAAAGGGACCTCCAGGACAGAACGTTCTCCTCTCCATAATATTTGCCTTGCCCTCATAAAGCTTGGCACAGGGGAAAAAGAGCATGCATCAAAGATTATTACGAAAGAAAAAGATGTGCTTGAAAAAAACAATGTAAGCATCTCCGAGAAGATTAATTTTCTATTAATGCAATCACAATATTATCACCAAAAAGGTAATATCAAAAAATCTTTAGGCCTTGTTGAGCAAAGTAAAAAATTAAGTCCACAATCAAGCGTAGAGTATATCTTCGCGAATGCGCTCATCAAGATATATAATTTCGAACTCAATGAAGTTACGCATGTCGATATCGATGAAGAAACTACAAAATTAGAAGCGGTAGGCTGTCTTTATCACTACGTATATCTAAAAAGACTAGTCATGGAGGCAAAAATAAGTGCGGGCATTAGGCCAAAAGATCTTCCAGACATCATGGTGGAATTAAACAGACTTATTGAAATTTCAAATGCAGTTGGCGCTCGTTCTGAATTAAATCATACTAAGAGATTGAAAGAAAAACTACCTCCACTTATCTCCCAAGGTTATGCACAATGGAACACTTCCTCTCGCTATCTTGATACATTTTCCAGCATTGCACAGCTCATTAGCGATCATCTTGGAGACGAAGATTTCACACACAATGCCCTCGACATAATAATCCAAACAGCACGTGCAGAACGTGGCGCGCTGTTTATCATGACACCGCAGGGATTAACCTTCGTTGCTGGAAGAAATATGGATCGTACAACAATCAAAGACGCAAACGAACTTTCGAAAACAGCCATAAAAGGGATAAGGAAAAATATGATTGTATTCACGCAAGATGCGCTATCAGACCCTAATTTCAACGTAAAGAAAAGTGTAATGATAAATCAAATCCGATCGTTGTTGTGTGCACCCTTGGTAGTTACGGGAGAAATAATAGGCGCACTCTACCTTGATTCAAGGTTAACAAATAGCATATTCGGCCCACAGGACAAGGATTTCCTTCTAACAGTATCAAAAATTCTTGCCTCCGTGATTGAAAAATCAATGGCATTTCAAAGAATGAATAGAGAAAATATCCTATTAAAGAGCAAAATGATCGAGGAAATTGGCAGCGGTTACCTTATTGGTAAGTCAAGACCGATGAAGAAAATCTATAAGCTGATCGACAGTGTTGCCCAGATTACTTCACCGGTTCTTCTTGTTGGTGAAACAGGTACAGGAAAAGGGATGCTCGCGCGACTCATCCATTTAAAAAGTAAACGAAAAAATCAGAATTTTCTTACAATAAATTGTGCTACAATCCCTGAAACACTCCTAGAATCTGAGCTCTTTGGCCACAAAAAGGGATCATTCACTGGTGCGATCAGCGATAAAAAGGGATTATTAGAAGAAGCCCATGCTGGTACAGTCTTCCTGGACGAGATTGCAAACACGACTCCCGCGTTCCAGGCGAAACTTCTTGAAGCCATAGAAGAAAAGGTCATTCGCCGCGTTGGTGAAACCCAAAAGCGAACCATCGATGTACGATTTCTTTTTGCCACAAACAAGGACCTTGAGATTGAGGTTGAAGAGAGAAGATTCAGGAAAGACCTTTACTATCGTATCAATGTTTTTTGCATTGAGGTACCGCCGCTCAGAGAAAGAGAGAGTGACATCCCCTCACTCGCCCAGCATTTCCTCAATAAATACAGCAGCGAAGTTGGAAAAACGATACACGGATTTACGCCTGAGGTGATGCAACAATTAAGAGAATATTATTGGCCTGGTAATGTGCGTGAATTACAGAATGTTATTGAACGCGCCGTTGTGCTCACCAAGGAAAAAGTAATCACACTGAAAGATTTAGGTTTAGGAAGGATAAAAAGTCAGGAGGTCGTCCCATTGAGAGAGATTAAAAAGGAGGCTATAATCGAAGCTCTGGGTGCAGCAAATGGTCACGTGCAAAGAGCAGCAGCGATACTTGGCGTCAACCGTAGAACAATCCAACGATACATAAAAAAATATAATATAAAGAAATAACTCCAACATCCACCCAGCAGACTAACTCCACTCTCACACTTTAAGTCCATATGATGCGACAGCCCTCAATTACGCGACAAAATGTCGCAGCATTTATTCAGCGGGCGCCAATATTTTCAACGTCTTGCAGAATCGATCGATTGCGCGACAAAATGTCGCAATAACGACAGCATTTCTTACACTCGAAATAGATAAAATCGCTGTAATTTCGAAGGTTCTTGACCTGGCACCAATTTTGCTATGTACTAAACGCAGAAAGGAGCATATTATGAAAAAGCTTGTAGTTTATCTGACTATAGTATTGCTGTTCGGCGCCATATTCGGCGCTGCCGTTCAGAATATTAGCTGCACTGTGAAGCAAGATGCACCGATCATTTCATCAACGCTCGAGTTCTTTGCTCCAGCAGTCGCTTATGCAGACTCAGATACAGCCAATGGTTTCGACCCAAAACCACCACCTCCCCCTCCTATTGATTAAGGGAAATCATAAGATGAAATCTGTGCATATGTACGAAGTAAAACTGTTAGATGGCACGAGGTACAAGGGAGAAATCGCATATCGTGATGAAAAAATGGTCGTGCTCAGATTGCACCAAAAATTAACTGAACAAAAGTTGTGTCTTTTTTACAGTGGCATTCTCTCAATACGAGAGCTCGGTTGGCAGAGAATATATGCTTCAAGATAAGAATTAGTGTGATTACTGGAAGTGAACTTATGGTAACCAAGGCCGTAAAGGGATAGAATAATGTTTGTAGCACTGATGGCGACCTTCTTCATTCTATTGAGTGCACTGCTCGTCATCTTGAGAATGTCGAGCGCCTTTAAGCAAAACTCCGCACACCTCAAGTCTCTACAGGACATCGATCGTTCAATGCTATCAGGCCTGAGCCACAAAGGTATTATGAACGCAATTGTGGATAAATTGAATACTGCACTCAATACCGATGCGGCAGCAATATTAGTCACAAAAAAGAACGATTTCGGCCTTAAAACCCTTGTGGCAAGCAATCTCAGCAAAGAATTCCAAAAATACATCATAGAAAGTGATAACGGTTTTCTCTCTGCGGTTATCGATAACAGAAAATCGCTCATCATCGCGCAGATCTCTCGTGATGAAGATGAAGAATTCTTAAAAAAAATCAAAAACGAGGGATTTATATCCTATTTAGGCTCACCGATTATTATGAAAGGCGGTTTGCCGATAGGTGTATTAACGCTTTACAACAAGAAACCCCGTAGATACTCTAAAAGAGATATAGGTCTTATCAATGCGATCAGCAGCCAAATAGGTATAGCTCTGGATCGAGCACAGCTTATCGAAAGAATACAGGAGATGAATTTTGAATCAGTACGTGCTCTTGTTGAAGCAATTGAAATCAGAGATCCTTATACAAGAGGTCATTCAATTCAAGTGGCTGATCTGGCAGTGAAACTTTCCCATAAACTAGGATTCACTGAGCGGGAACTAAACCTTATTGAATTCGCTGGACTACTCCACGATGTCGGTAAAATCGCGATTCCTGAGACCATTCTCCAGAAAAGATCCGCACTAACCGCCGAAGAATGGAAGGTCATCAGAAGACACACTTTCTTGAGTGCAAAGATGATAGAACCTATCAGAAATCTTAGAGCCATTCAAAGCTGGGTGTTATATCATCACGAGCGATGGGATGGCAAAGGTTACCCAGAAGGCAGAAAAGAAAAGCAAATTCCTCTACAGTCACGAATTCTTGCAGTGTGCGATACCTATTCTGCCATGACTGGTGATCGTCCGTATCGAAAAGCACTCAGTCTTGATGAAACAAGATGTGAAATAAAAAGAGTCGCAGGATCTCAACTTGACCCACATATCGTGGATCTATTCTTAAAGCTCCATCCTGATGAGTTTTTGTTAAGGAAAAATTCCAGGAGGAAGCAGGGAACGTAGATATTCATATGAGGCTAACCATACCTTCTCGTTTCGTGCAAAGGGAAGCTGGATTCAATATCCAGCTTCCCTTGACCAAACATAGGCAATGACAATGAGTCGATAATGCAAAATATCCTCTTAATACCACATAACTCTCTAACTGCAAGAATACATACTCATCTGGATTTTCTTCTTTTCTGTAAAATTGTAGTTACCGCACAGTTCAATTTAAGACAATATCTTTTAAGATATTATGGTTCTTTATAGCGTCATGTATTGATAAATAATGAAATATTTTAATTATAGAGCGCACTCAAATAATCGACCTGGGTGAAAAAATGAATAAAAAAACCCTACTCTCACTCCGTTTTGTGCTAATTCTCGTTGTCATCCTCGTGATGACATATTCAAAAAAAGGACTAAAAATCGGAGAGCCAGGGTACCTTGTTGCGCTTGTCTACTTTCTCTCCAATCTGCTACTGTATCGTATTCCCGAAAGACTGTTTGCTAAACCAACTGTTTCATTCTTTATTTTACTGTTCGACATTGTCGCAATTTCTTTAGGCATTTATTTCACGCAGGGAGTACAGACAGATTTCTACTTAGTCTATTTCCTTGTAATATTTATTGCTTCGTTCGGGCAAAGTATGCGAAGCAGTATACCTATCGCAATCGTTGCAAGCATCATCTACGGTTGGTTGATTTATAAAGAGAATCCAAATATTTCGTTACTCGACTCAAAAACCCTAATAAGAATTCCTTTTCTGTTTGTAATTGCAGTAATTACTAGTTACTGTTCTCAATCTATGCGCCGTGACATAAAGAAGAAAGAAGAACTGGAAAGATTTAATCGTGAACTTCGAAAGGAGGTCGCTCAGGTTGCAGCAAAAGAAATCGAATTACGTCGATACAGCGAAAAAATATTAAACAGTGTGACAAGTGGTGTCATTGCCGTAAGAAATGACGGTATCATCACTACACTCAATCCTGAAGCCGCAAGGATACTCGGGCGAACGAAAGAAGAATCGATCGAACATAACATCAAAGATATCGAAGGATTGAGTGAATTATGGCGAAAAATGGATGAATCAATAAGAACAAAGAATGCTTTATCAAGAGGTGAGGTATCGATTATAAGTAAAGAACATAAATCCATTCCTATCGGTCTATCAATTTCTCCCATTACAGGTTCGAAAGACCGATTTACCGGTTGTGTGGCAATCTTCAAAGATCTATCCAGAATAAGGGCTTTACAAGAGAAGTTAAGACAAGCAGAAAAGCTTTCCTACTTGGGCAAAATGGCAAGCTGGGTCGCACATGAAATTAGGAATCCTTTAACAGCAATTGACGGTTTTGCGCAACTTCTTGAAAACACCCGAGAACAGAAGAAAATCAGGCTATTCAGCTCAGAAATCCACAAAGGAACACAAAGAATTAACCATATAATTGAAGATATTCTGGCGTTTGCAAGGGCAAAGCGAAAAGTAGCATATGTAGATATTGATTTAAGATCTATGATTGAATCTATTACCAGGAATATCACAGATGTCGAAATTACAACAACTGGTAGTAAATCTCCAACAATCAAAGGAGAAAAGGATTCTATAAGAAGACTATTTATAAATTTAATAAATAATAGTGTCGAAGCAATGCGTGAAAATGGCAAGCTGCGAATCAATTTCTCAACAAATCAGAATTATCGTGTTGTTGAAATCAGAGATAACGGAAAAGGTATATCGAAGGAAGATATTAAAAATCTGTTTACGCCGTTCTTCACAACAAAAGAGAGAGGAACTGGGCTTGGTTTATCAATCGTAAAGAAGACAGTTGATGAGCATAAAGGAAAAATAGAAATAGAAAGTGAAGAAGGCGTAGGTACAACATGCCGTGTCCTATTGCCGAGAAAACAGAAAGGACAAAGGGTAGAATAAAATGATAATAATGAAGTTAAGATATATAGTCTTTACGAATGTGTCTGATTCGTATATTTCACGCTATATTTGAGCAAATTCGCAAAGGAGGTTTTTATGAAAAAAAGGATTCTTATCTGCGATGATGAGGAATCAATAAGACTTCTACTCACCGAGGCATTAAGCGATTCATATGAAGTTGATGAAGCATCAGATGGTCGAGAGGCATTAAGGAAGGTCACGAAAGAATCTCTTGACTTGCTCATTATGGATATAAAAATGCCTGGTACACATGGTCTTGAGGCGATCGAGAGAATCAGAGAAAGGAATAAAACAGTGCCAATTATAATATGTTCAGCATATCGATTAATGGAAGATGATATTATAGTAAAAACCTCTGATGTTGCAGCATTCATCACAAAACCAATAGATATTAAGGCACTTAAAGCGAAAGTTTTCGAATTAATAGGGGAATAGTCTATGCCACGTATAGGAGAGTTGCTCATAAAAAACGGCATAATCAGTGACAAACAACTTAGAGAAGCTCTTCGATATCAAGACAGAAAGAAAAAAAAGAAACTCGGAGAAATATTGATTGAATTAGGATATCTAAACACTAAAGATCTCATCTGGATATTGAGTGAACAAGCCGACATACCCTTTGTAGAAGTACGCCCCGAGATGCTGGATAGCGAACTCATTAACACATTCCCCGAGAATGTCCTCCAGGACAATAATGTACTTCCTCTCTATGAAACAGATGAAAAAATCTTCATTGCTGTAGGCGATCCAACCAATGAAGATGCAATCAAAAAAATGAAAAAGTTCACAACAAAGGAATTGGTTGCTTCGGGGACTGATCCAGAAAAAATTAGCCAATTATTGAACAAGTTCTTTTTAGCCCAGCAGACAGAAGAGGTAATTAAACCAGAACATGAAGGGAAGACTGTTATCAGATTCACTGATAAGGAAGCGATCATCGAGTTTATCGACCCATCGGGAAAAACAAGAAAAAAGAAAGGATCTGTGAAAATTGTAGTGAACATACAAAAGGAGAAGGGAGAAACTTAATGGCCGAGATGGAAAAATTGCTGAAACACATCTCAACAGCACATGCAAGCGATCTCCATATTACTGCTGGCTCGCCCATAATGATGAGAGTTCATGGATCGGTTAAAAAGCTTGAAGAAGAGGCCATTGGTAAAGAAACAACACAAAAATTGATTTTCCAAATACTCAATGAAGAACAGATCGCCACCCTTGACAAAAACCACGAGATCGATTTTTCTCTTGACATACCCGAAATAGGACGCTTCAGGGCAAATGTATTCCACCAGCGCCAAGGACTTGCTGCTGTCTTTCGTGCGATTCCCCGTAAAATCCTAAGCATGGATGATTTAGGTCTCCCTAAAATGATCAAAGAATTGCTTGGTCTTGACTATGGTCTTGTTCTTGTAACTGGACCCACTGGAAGTGGTAAATCGACAACGCTCGCAGCAATGATTGACTATATTAACAAAAATAAAGAGGGTCATATCATAACCATCGAGGATCCCATCGAGTTTATCCATGAGTCAAAGAAATGTGTTGTTAATCAACGTGAAATAGGCAGTAGTACGCATTCATTTGCAAATGCTCTAAGAAGCGCCTTGCGGGAAGATCCGGATTATGTACTCGTTGGTGAAATGCGAGATTTGGAAACGATATCACTTGCACTAACCGCGGCAGAGACTGGCCACCTTGTTTTTGGCACACTACATACTTCAAGTGCGCCTAAAACAGTAACAAGAGTAATTGATGTTTTCCCGGCGGGCGAACAGGACCGAATAAGAGTGCAGCTTTCAGAATCGCTCCAAGGAGTAATTGCCCAAAGGCTCTATCCAAGGAAAGATACACCAGGACGTGTTGCCGCCTATGAAATAATGATCGCAACGCAGGCTGTGCGTAATCTTGTACGCGAGAAAAAGATATTTCAAATTGAATCAATAATACAAACAAGCAGGAAACTTGGTATGCAAAATTTGGAACAGGCAAAAAGACGGCTTGTTTCTGAGGGAAAACTTGATCCAAAATATTTAGAAGAACGTATGACCTTATATTGACGATTCAATAAAATTATACAAACTTTTTTATTTGCTTTAAAGTACTTCAAATAAGCATCGGAATCAGCTGAAATGTTTCCCAATTAATTCCTGTGGTTCATAACCCAAAATATGCACAGCGTCATTTATGAAGGCAAAACGCCCTTCCTGATCAATCTTATAAACAATATCTGGGAGAGCCTGCAATATAAGCCCTGGGATTCTCAAACAGTTCACCCTGTTTTTCTAATATCCCTTTCAAAGAATATCGCTCTATTTCGTCTCTGCCCTTCATATTCTTTTTAGACTTAAGTCTAATTAATTATACGAAAAATTTAAAGGATGTCAAGCGTAATTTCGCAACCGCCCTTTCACAATGGTAAATGTGTTCGCACATATACATATAAATTTATACTTCCACAATCTTTTTGCCTCTCTCCTTATCCACATAGACTAACAATGTCTTAATCGGTCTTCCCTGATAGATCTTTCCAATACCCTTTTTATAAATATGCATCTGGCGTACATACTCTGATTTCTCATCGCCAGTTTTATAATCGACAATGATTATTCTGTTTGGCTCAATAAGCACTCTATCAATGTGGCTCGAAATATCGCTTTTCTTCTCTTCAAAATATATAGGCAGTTCATTCTTATATTCTATCTTTTGACTGCCTCTGAAGAATAGAAATTTTAAATCTGGATCAGTTATAGTCTCTACTAAAAGCGGTCTCAATCGTGCATCAATTTCGTTCGCATCTTCTCGTACATGCACGTATATGTTTTTAATATAAAAAATAACCTCATCAACTAAATCATTAACCTCAATATTATCAAGCCATCCAATTCTGTTCAATGCTTGATGTAACATTGTACCGAACTCCATACTCCTACGGCGCGCGGTATCAACAATCTCAACGCCACGTTCTGTTGGCGAATAAAGGCCGCGCTCATCTCTGATTACAAGCGGCTCTTCGGAAATCTGTCCGTAAGTCTCTTCTTTTATAGTTTTTATCTTCGGTCGCTGTTTTATCGCAATCTCTCCGATTGAACAATCTTTCGACTTCGTTTTTTCAGCAATTGTATCCACCCAGAATCCAGCACCGCCTTTGGGTCGATCAAAACCAAAAATATATATTCCGTTCTTTGCGCGCGTAAGGGCAACGTACAATAGATTGAGATCATCCATTCTCAGACGCTCTTGTTCGGCAATCTTTAGATCTTCAAAATATTTCCCATAACTCCGCCAATAAATTCCTGCTGGTTTAGCACCACCTTCTTCATATGAAAATAGTAATTGTCGGTTTTCATACCGTGATGACTTCCAGTTAGTCTCAGGTATTATGACAACCTCAAACTCTAACCCTTTTGCTTTATGTATAGTAAGAATCTTTACTCCTTCAGGGTGAATTTCCTTTACCTCAATCGCCTTTCCTGCATTTTCCAGCCAACCAATAAAGGAACTCAGCGAGTTATAACCATCCCTTGTATAGTTAAGCGCAACATCAAGTAAGGTAGCCAAGGCATAAGAAAGTCTGAGCCCCAGCTCCTTGTAAATACGATAAACAAGCTCATATGGATTACAGAAATGAACAATAGAAAGCAACTTTTTTAGACTTTTCGTAATCCCCCATCCAGGATGCATAGTGCAGAGATTTATGAATAACGTTTTCTGCTTCGATCGCAAATGCATTAATGTCTTTTCCTTCACACTGAAAACAGGCGAAAGCAAAACATGCATTAAGGCAAAATCATCTTCAGGATCATTAAGGAATCGCAGTAAATTCAGGATGAATCTAACATCATTATTATCCAAGATTACTGCACGTGACCTGCTCACATTCGGCACACCATTTTTTGTAAGTGTTTCAGCCATTAGAGCACCGAAATTATTCGTGCGGACTAAAATAGCGATATCTGAATATTCATAACCATATGACTCGTGCATTTCTTTGATTGTTTCAATAACCTTTTCCCTAACCGCTACTTCGCCTTTTTCTTTGCCGTCAAAAATACCCAAATGCTCAACCCTTATCCAACCTCCGGTATTACCAGGCTTTGCGCGATCATTCTTATCGAGAATGACATTCACAAAATCGATAATTTCTTCCTTACTACGATAATTGGTTACTAATTTGTCTTCTTCAATCTTACCCGGATACCTTGTTGCCAACAGACGAAATAGAGCGGGCGAACCGCCCCGCCAGCGAAATATTGCCTGATATGGATCACCAACATAGAAAATGCTTTTTTCGGTTGGCGCAACAGAGATAATTTCGGCAATCAGAGGTTCAAGAATTTCCAATTGGCGATGACTCGTATCCTGGAATTCATCAATCATCAAATGTCTCATTTCACAACCAATTCTAAAATAAAGATAGTCTGGTTCAGGATTATTTTTTAATGCCTGAAGTGTGTATGTCTCAATATCGTTAAAACTAAGCATGTTTCTTTCCTGCTTTGCTCTTTGATACTGCTGATATACTTTTAAGATAGGTTTGAGGTGTATTAAAATCTGTTGATCTGAAAGTGCTTTCAAAAGTTTCTTAGTATGAATTTCCATCTCTCCTAAAATCTTCAGAAATGGCTCAGCGTCCTCACCGCAATTATTCAAAAATGATTTAATATAGCTTTTTGCCGGTAAGTCGGTGCCGAATATAAGCCCATGGAGTATATTAACATCATCTGTATCAATGTAATCATCGATTTTTGCGAGAAAATTGGCGAAATATTTGTTCATACTTTTGCTATTCTTGACATAGGTACACGATTCGTGCTCATGCACAAAATTTCTGAATAGCTTTAATATGGTTGAAAAATTGCGTTTCTCTCGAACAAGTCTTACTTTTATCTTATTTTCTTCCTTCACCAATCGTTCAAGGAAATCAAGCCATGGCATAATGTCTGTAAAAATTGTCGTAAGACTTCTTTTCAGACTCGTCTCCTCCTGTTCCACTAATTCGCTAATAATCTTAAAAAGATCTTTATTTCTATATACATCGTCAAAAAACTGGTCCACGACACTGTCAAAGATAATCTTCTCTTGCATTTCATCTATTATTTCGTAACCGGGTAAAATACCGGCTGCAAAGGGAATACCTGATAGGAAAGAGGCAAAGAGACTGTGAAAAGTGCTAATATTCAAATCTGAAAGGTTATTGAGTAAGTATCTTTTTTTCTTTTTGGCGCGCTCCTTGATATCGGGGAAAATATTGCTAAAACAATGAATAATATCCTTCTCAGACTCATCATCGACGCTTCCTGCTATTAGAAGATTCAGATAATTAAGTATGCGCTCCTTCATTTCAAAAGCTGCTTCATTTGTGAAGGTAATACCATAAAGTGAATCAAGCGAATAATTTGCTCTATTGAGATAGAGAAAAAGAAACCTGCGAGTAAGAGCGCGCGTTTTGCCTGCACCTGCAGCAGAAATTAACGCAATATTCTTCAGCTTCTCAGACATTCTTCACTCCACATAGATCTACATAAGAACAGAACGTACATGCATCCTTGTCTTCAGTCTGGTAAAAGTCCGTAGAAGCATCCAAGAGATCCTTAATCGTTGGTATAAGAATCTGTTCTTTGAAATCTTTAAGATAGTTGACTACTTCAATTTCCTCAACCAGCGCTTTGATTTCTACCTTGTTTGATAAAATATAATATGCTAATCCTGCAACGCTCTCGAACTTTTCTTTTGATACTGCAAGACCATAAAGAGGAAGTTGAAATTCAGTGAAATCTTCGCCAATCTGATACTTATTTCTCGCAGGCATTGACGATTTATAATCAAGGATATAATACTTACTATCAATTATGTCTACCCTATCGATATACCCATGCAGATTGACCTGACGATTTCCCAAATTCATTCCATAAACCACTCTCTTCTCTAACCTTTCCCTATCTATTGTGAAACCAGCTTTGAATCTTTGAATTTCATGCTGTAGGAATCGACTCATCCGCTTCTTATATAATGTCAAATCCAGAAAAGTAAGGCCTTTTGGTCTTTGAGCAAGTTCACTTTTTACAGCATCGTCCAGTCGCTTATATAATGCCTCTTTTGCTTTCTCCATGTCACTTTCATGAATGCCGCCAGGATAGTCATATCTATAGAAATTATTCAAACTCTGATGAATGATCCTCCCCCATTCGAGTGGACCTGCTTCCTCAACGATTTCGTTCGGCTCTCTAATGTTAAGAATATATTTTAGATAAAAACGATAAGGACATTCTCTGAAATCTTTCAGACTTGTTGGACTCAATCCCTTTCCAGCAGCCATGTTAAATAGGTATGCCATCGTGTTGGGATCTTTTTCCACACCTCTTTTTACAATCCTTATTGCTGTATCTTCCAGCCGCGTCTTTGACTCATCAACCGCCACACCTTGTTCACTCAGAAAATCAATAAAACGCGATCTAATATCCCTTTTTTCTTCCTGCAAATAGGAAATAAACACCTCTTTTTTTCCTTTTGTCATTTCTGTGAAGTAATAATGATACAAATTTTCACGCTCTTTATCATAGGGAAGACCTATCTCCCGTCTTACTCGCTGGTTTATAAATAGATCTTTTTCGCTGCGTTTGGGAAAAATGCCTTCATTCATTGACGATAAAATTATGCAATCGAAATCGAGATTCCTTGCCTCCAAAAACCCTATTACCTGCACTCCTTTCATAGGTTCGCCCCGTAGATTATACGTAGCATCCTTTAGAATACGGAGGATGAAATTAAGCATCTCAACGCCTCCACCAATCGACATCTCTCTAATACGTAGTCTGGAAAGATTATGGATCTGATCAAAAAAGTCATTTATAGATCGTGATCCCGTCTTTATGAACTCCTGATTGTAAACAAGAAAAGTGTTCAGCATCTCGATTATCTTATCGATATACTTATCTAAAGGCAGATCACATGTAATCGCATCAACGCATTTTCTTATTAATATAATAAGCGGCTTAAAATCATCTTCATATCTGGCTACGGGATCAAAAAAATTCAACTTCACTGTCACCATGTAATTTTCTAAACGGTAGATCAATGGTCGTAACTCCTTACTTTCCACCACGGCATTTTTGAACAACGGATGTTTAATAAATGCAAAAAACTCCTCATAGTGGAACTTGCTTTCAATCACAAGCTTCAGTTGATTGAGAAACGAATATAGTATCGATTGAGAAAATGGAAAACCAGCCGAAACATTATATTCAAATCCACAAGCTCTCAAGGTTTCGATTACAGAATAGACCATACTTTCGTCGGTAAGAATAATAGCTATGCGATGTGGATCGTAAATCGTCTTTACTTTCTTGAGAAGTCGATTTATATAAAATGCCTGCTGAGACTCAGTCTCTGTTTTTCTAATATGGCAAACGGTTGAATGGATCTTCACACCATCAATGACATCGAGGTCATCAGATGCTTCTATGCCCAGCGCTTTTAACAACTTAAAATGTAGATAGAATGGGCTACCTGTATCCTGCATTTTCATGATATCTTTTGCAGCTGAATGAATAATCAACTCAGCAAATAAGTTTTCTAATATTTCTTTAATTATCCTATTTTCGACCGATGTTGTTGCAACAAGACCCGCAATGCAAATATAGCTATAATTCCCCAGGGTTTTATAATCAAACTGCGTGAAAATACTATTGTATTTAAGAATATCATCTTGATAACCTTGCTCTGCCAAAGTCTCTCTATACTTATTGTGAATCCTTTTTATAATAGGCAATTCATCTTTAACATACTTCTCTGGATAATGACCAGATATCACTTTCGCTTCAATTTCATCAAGGGTTACTCTCTCTTTTGAAAGCTCATCAAAAAAGCCAAGAAGGCGATTCCCGACTGATATGAATTTCATAAACGATAGATCGCGCCAGAATTCGATTTTCAAGGAATCAATAACTTGTTTCAGAATAAAATTTCGCTCAATTCTATTTAGAAGCATCCCCCGTTTACCGCCCACAGATTCATATATATCTTGCATGAACTCGCCAATTGTCTTCATAGTAGGAGGAATAATGCCCTTAGAACCTGAAACCTCAAGTAGATATCTACGAAAATAAAATTTATTTCGTTGCGACGGGAAAATGAGCAGAATATTAGAAAAATTTGGTGAATCATTCTTGAACTTATCAGCTATATAGTGAGCAAGAACGCGTAAGAAAGGTTGTTCAATTGGAATTATCTTGACTTTATTTCTCAAGACTGACATCTTGGATATTATAGATATACAAGACCAAAAGTCAAATGTATTATGAATCGTATATTTACTGAATAGAGACTACGAAACTTTTTTCCTCAAATGCAGCCTATTCAGTTGCGCTTTATTTATCCCGCTTGCCCCGTAGAATGTTAATCATTCAGCGGGGTAGAATAAAATTCAGCGGGACGCCCTATGCTCTTCTCAGTATCTCGTATATTATCTATAATTTGTGCGTCTTGTTTTCGCAATCCGAAATTCGCAATGCGCACTTCTCTCCACGCTTTACGCCAGACGCCCTATGCTGTTTCTACTATTTATTGTTTACTTTAGCAGTATTGCTACTTTGTTCACATAAATCAATGCACGGTCCCGGTTTTCCAAGAAATTCCTAAGTATAAACTCGGGATAGACCTCAACTTTTTCATCAAAAACTATCTCACCATTCACTTCCACTACAACATTCTGATCTAGTTGAACCATATCAGGATGTATGTAAAGTGTAAAAGCACCAACTTGAGAGGTTCTAAATGAAAATTTGTTGGCAGAGAAATATCCTTCTATTCTGCAGGATGGTTTACCTCGTGTGAAGAGATCATATTCTGTGGGACCAGGGAAGTATCCTTCAAATTCAAGTATCTGGTTTTCTCTCAATATGACAATCTCGGCTGAATCGCCACATTCTTTGCCTTCTTTGTATTTAGACACATCCTCGATAGTTCTAACAGGTATGTCGCCGAGTTTAATAATAACATCACCTTCTTCCATACCAACCATGGCGCAGAGTGTACTATCACCAATTATTTTATCAATCCTGACACCTGGTCCCTTGTAATCTTCATCTGGGAAATATTGAGACATAATGCTTTTGTCAAGCACGCCCGGATCTAACCCCTCATATTCGTCATCCGCGTAAAAACCAAACATCACCCGATCCTCTATCAGTTTCATATTGTGGTCCTCATACCAATCGGCGTGTCCTTCTTCAGTAATCGCATCAATCACGAGCCATGTGCAACCGAGCCCTGGGTACGCGCTCTCCCATTTTATCGTTGGATTCAAACTACGTGAATTACTCTCCATAAAACGCGCCATACGAGGCATTTCTTCTTCAGCATAATCAAAATCATGCCCTATACCAACATAAATCCGATAGAAAATATCAGCACCAGCCTTATGGGCAAGTTCCATGGTCGGACGAATCTCTTTCTCTGCTGGATAGAGTGCGTCTTCATCGGTGTTGACCACATAGATTGGTCGATTGAAAAGATTCACAAAATATGTCTGTATCTCGCCAGCCTCAGAACCAACACCAGGATGGCCATTCAGTGGTAAGAAACCCGCAAAGTCAGTAGGATAACACATCGCAAATAAGAATGAACCAGACCCGCCATCAGAAAAACCTGTCATAAAGATGCGATTATCGTCGATATTATAATCTTGTTTGGTATTGCGGATCTGTTGTAGTACATTAGAAATACCGACTGAATCCCACCAAGTAGCTTCAGATTGCCCGAGTGGGAAAATTAGTAAATAACCATATTCATCAGCCATCTTCGTGAATGGATGTTCTCTTATAGCATCAGCAAACTCCTTATTATTGATCAAATCCTTTCTGCTCACACCACCATGAAGATATACTATAAGTGGCATTTTCGTCTTATGATCATAGTTCTGTGGTACGTATAAGAAATAAGGTCTTGCTATTCCGTCTACGCACTGGTTTTCTTTAAGAATGACACCAAATTTATCAGGTTTGGCAAATTCAATATTCTTTAATGTATTAATCAAATCATCCACTGAAGGCTGTTTTTCTATTATCTGCTTTATAATTTCATTCTGTTCTATTTCATCCTGTGACTTGAGTAATTTGTTGATCTTATTAGAAAGACCATCTGCCCTTATGAAAGAAAATGTAGATAAACACAAAAGAAAAATCAAATTTACTCTAATTTTAGACAAAATAACCTCCTTTTTTATTCAACATTATAGTAAAAATACGATGGAAGGCGAGTTAACTTTTTTAGTGCAAAAGTTGTCATAATTATAGAGACTGAAGGGGGAGAGGTACAGCATCTCATGCTGCCTCCTCATTACTCCTCATTTTGCCGCCTCTATCTCTCCTCCTTCATAAAACGTATAGGAAATAGCACTCTATTGCAAGATAAAACGGCTACTCTTCATCCTTTTCTTCACTTCCAAAAGGACTTCTGGTCTCGGCCTCTTCCTCTTTTTTCTTCTCCTCTTTATGTTTTTCAATCAGTCTTTCTCTTGATCTCCTCTCAGACTTTTGTATTAACTGCGTTATTAACCACAGCACAATTACGGCAGCTATTGCTATAAGAAATATTGTCATAAATTGACCTCCTGTCTGTTAGTCTTTTTCTGACCCTAATTTTATTTATATTATTTAGGGTGTCAAGAAGGTTATCAATTGGATAAAACAACGACAGATCAACCTGACTTTCGTTGGATACCGGGGAAAAATAAAACCAGTATGCATTAATTCCAACAATTAGTCCTTGACAAGACGCCCAGTATCGCTATTATATAGAAGGAGAATGAGAAGAAAAATACCTTTAGAAACAAAACGTATATTACTTGATTATTGCCCTGCTGAAAGAATTCTTAAAGATCAAGAATTCGCAAATAGTTTTAAGCTGCTGCAGCGAATAGAAGAAATCAAGACGCAAGAGAGTCTAATACCAACAAGGGAGGATTTGGGAACAATAAAGCTATGTAAGTGTAGCGGTATTTTGAAAAAAGGTGCTTTCGTAAATGCTGAAAAAAACAAAGAGCTTACACATCAATCGTATAATACACCCTTTACAAAAGGTTTCTATGAATGTTCCTGTACTCTTTCGTTCGAGAAAGGAACTGATTTTGAAAGAATAAAAAAAATTTTTGAACCAGGCATTAAAGCTGTTTATTAAACACAGCAATGAGTGTCGCGGTCTACCCGACCGCTTGGTTGTTACCTTATCTTGATTACTTTCCTTTTAATCTGCCCATCTATTTCGATAAAATAAACTCCTGGCTTCATCCTGCTCGGTGCCACACTTCTGCCAGTAATATCAAAGATTCTGCACTTCCTGTCTTCAGGCAGTAGCAATAGTCCAGTAATTATGGTTTGAGTATTGTTGCTAACCCTAATAGCAGACACACTTTTTTCCGTAATACTGAATTCCGGTTCAAGACTAATCACAGTAAAATCTTTAAATGTGCTGCTATCATAGCTATATCCTGCAGCATAAACATAATTGTCTGTTCCATAAATTATAGAGAGAGCTTTATCCGAATTGTGGGGGTCGGTGCTTGACAATTTGACATTTCGTCAATTGACTGAATCAAAAAATTCAATATACTTACTACTGATGACAGATAACGGGTAACTGATGACGGTGAACGATAACAGAAATTCAATTAATCGCTGAAATCTGTAAGTTAACATCTGATATCAGGCTATCTGTTAGTGTAATAAAAACCGTATGCGATAAGTGCCGACTACGACAGAAGCTATCGGATATGAATATGAAGATCTTCGGTGGTAGGGGGGTTCGAGGTCTCCGCGAATGTTTTTGTCGTTGTCACAAAAACTGAGTGGAGAATAGGGGGGAGTATCCCCCAGATTGCGCCCGTAGCTCAATCGGATAGAGCGGCGGATTCCGGATCCGCAGGTTGTGCGTTCGAATCGCATCGGGCGTGTACGAAATCAGATGCTTGATAATATCGCTGTAATCTTTCCGTTGCATCGTTGTAATCATTCGAAGAAGGAGGTTTTCAATGGGGTTCTACGATGTTCTTAAAAAAAGAAAAAGTGTGAGGAAATATAAATCAGACCCAATCCCAGATGATGTTTTAAACAGAATCCTTGAGGCGGGTCGTATTGCGCCTTCAGCAAAAAATATCCAACCCTGGCGTTTCATTGTTGTGAAAGATCCAGAAATAAAGAAAAAAGTGGCCCAAGCGAGCCGTGGACAGCTTTGGATTGCAGATGCTGATGTTATTCTTGTTGGTTGTATACTCGAGAAAATTGCCTGGGGACGTATGGGTGGATATATGAGTTCAGGTCCCGTAGATCTGGCGATCGCTATTGAACATATGATTCTGGCAGCAGCCAATGAAGGGCTTGGTACATGCTGGATTGGAGCCTTTGTTGAAAAAGATGTAAAAGAAATCCTGCACGTGCCAGATGATGTTAAAGTTATTGCTTTAACACCGATCGGCTATCCCGCTGAAGAACCAATAGACAGAGGAAGGAAGAAAATAAAAGAGATCGTATCATATGACCGATATTAAGGGTAGGGTGTGGAGCATCAATTAATACAACACTATCTGCTCTACGTGAATTTCTAAAAATTGTAGCGGGCTATAGACTTCGCTCGACCTATGTTTTCATCAAATTCAATTATTACACAGTTGGCGACAATATTTTCCTTTGCCACCCTAAATTTTTGAGGTATTGTGAATAAAAAATGATCGATTACTTCTTCCTTTTTTACACCAATCACTGAATCTGCAGAACCAACCATTCCTACATCAGTAATATACGCGGTTTTACCATTTACAAGCTGCTCATCGACAGTCTGTACATGCGTATGAGTACCAATGATAGCAGTAGCATATTCAGAAAGGTAAAAACCAAGTGCCCTTTTTTCACTCGTTGCCTCAGCGTGGAAATCTATGAAGATATTGTTTGTCTCATCTTGCATTGTCTCAGCGAGCTTCTTCCCTATCACAAAAGGACTCTCTAACGGATTCATAAAGATCCTACCCTCTAAATTTATTACGCCAATTTTTGTTTTCTCTTTCTCATAGACGAAACAACCATGTCCTGGCGTTCCAACAGGGTAGTTTGCCGGACGTAAAAGGCGGGGTTCCTCATCAAGATATTTATAAATTTCTTTATGTTTCCAAACATGATTCCCTGTTGTGATACAGTCAACACCTATTTTGAATAATTCCTTTGCTGTCTCTTCAGTAATGCCAATGCCACCAGCAAGGTTCTCACCTTGGGCAATCGTAAAAACTATTTTTTCTTTTTTTATTATATTAGGAATATGCTCACTTATTTTTTTTCGGCCAGGATTGCCAACGATATCGCCGATAAACAACAATTTCATAACGCAGATTGCGCAGATGTTAAGCGCAGATTACGCAGATATTTAATTAACACTATTATCATCTTTTCCTTGTGCAGCGGTGCTATAGAATTTTACTAAGAGTATCAATATACTTATCAAGTTCACCTTTACTTCTTTTTTCAGTAACGGAAATTAAGATGTAATTTTTTTGATTCTCATTGAATATGCTAAGAGGCACTCCGCCAAATATTTTATGTTCAAGTAAAGAGTCGAGCACTTCTTGTGCAGGTTTTTCTGTCTCAACTACAAACTCCTTGAAGAATTCTTGTTCAAAAACGGGTTTAATGCCTTTCAGTTCTTTCATTCTATCATATAAATAGTGGCTCTTAGCAAGACATAAATTTCCTACATCAATTATTCCTTGCTTACCAAGGCTACATAAATAAATTAATGAACACAATGCCATCAACGCTTCATTAGTGCAAATATTAGAAGTCGCCTTTGCTCTTCTAATATGTTGTTCGCGGGTCTGCAGAGTTAATACATAACCACGTTTGCCATCCACATCTGTTGTTTCACCAACGATCCTTCCGGGTAATGAACGCACAAATTTCTCTCGCGCAGCAAAGACCCCCAGAAGGGGTCCGCCAAAACCTTGAGGAATTCCCATTGCCTGTCCCTCACCAACAGCAATATCAGAATTATATTCACCCGGAGGTGCGATTACTCCCAAAGAGATTGGATCGACAACAGAAATAAGCAGCGCATCTTTACTATGCACCAATTGCTCAATTGCTTCCATATTTTCTAAACAGCCATAAAAGTTCGGTTGCTGAACGCAGACACAACTTGTATCTTCATCAAGTATATCTTTTAAGACACTGAGATCAGTAACACCATTTTTTGAAGGAGAAGAAATGATATTTACATCACACTCCTTGGTATAAGTGTGCGTAATTTTTTTATAGAAAGGATGGATAAGATCTACAAGAATTATTTTTTTCTTCTGCTTTATTGCACATGCCATGTGACATGCTTCTGCTAAAGCCGACCCGCCATCATACATTGACGCGTTTGCAATCTCCATCCCGGTCAGTTCGCAAATCACACTCTGGTATTCAAATATAGTCTGTAATGTACCCTGAGATACTTCAGCTTGGTAAGGTGTATATGCCGTATAGAATTCGCTCCGTGAAATCATACTATCCACTATTGACGGTATGTAATGATCATAGATACCTGCTCCCAGGAATGTAATATAGTCATTACTATTATAGTTTTCGCTTGCCAGACGTCGTAAAAGTTTTCTTATTTCGTTCTCGCTGATAGCCTCAGGCAATCCGCATTTACCCTGATATTGCAGGTCTTTGGGAATGATTCTATCAATAAGCTCCTGATAAGAAGTGACACCGAGCTTATCTAAGATCTCTTTTTCGTCTTGAGGTGTAAGTGGTAGATATTGCACTAGCTTTGAGAAATCAATTCCTTATACTGATCAGGGGTGAGAAGAGTATCATATTCTTTTGGATCCACAACCTTTATTTTATAAAGCCAACCTTCACCATAAGGGTCTTTGTTGATTATTGCGGGATCTGTTACCACCTTTTCATTTACTTCAATCACTTCGCCACTTATACCCGCAAACAGATCACTCACTGCCTTTACTGCTTCAATTGTGCCGACTGCTTCACCAGCTTTAACCTTTCGGCCAATAGCCGGTGGTTCAACCATGACTATATCAGAAAGTTCTGATTGGGCATAATCAGTAATGCCTTCTGTTGAAGTATCACCTTCTAATTTGACCCACTCATGTTCTTTTGTATATCTTACACCGTCTATTATATTTGCCATTATACCTCCTTTTCATTCAACCCTTGGTTGAATACACAGATTTGCACGGATATTGACGCGGATTGACACGAATCTTTTTTTTCTATTGTCAACTCCGTTTCTCCGTATCTCCCTTCAATTCTATTTACGGCTTCCGTGTTTGTAGAATGGACCTTTAATAATTTCAATATCTATCGGCTGCTTCCCGATTACTTTAAGTTTTGTACCGACCTTGTTATAAGGCAGATCCACATAGCCCATGCCTATACCCTTTTTAAGAGAAGGTGAGATTGTACCGGAAGTGACAAATCCGATTTTTTCACTATCGCTGCTGATTTCCTGATGCGGTCTCGGAATACCCTTTTCAGCCACTACAAAACCTACCAATTTCCTTGCTACACCTTTTTCTTCTATTTTTTGCAGGCTCTCTTTGCCAATAAAATCATCCTTATCAAGTTTTACAACCCATTTCAATCCTGCTTCTAATGGATTGGTTGTTTTATCTATATCATTACCATAAAGGCAGTACCTCATTTCAAAACGTAATGTGTCTCGTGCCCCAAGACCGATCGGTTTAATATCAAATTCTTTCCCAGCATCAAAAACCATATCCCAGAGTTGATGGCCATATTCTCTATCAATATAAATCTCAAATCCATCTTCTCCGGTGTAGCCGGTGCGCGATAGAATCACCTGTATATCCTTGAATTTTATCTCTGTCGCCCAGTAGAATTCCAACTTACCAAGATCAAAGTCAAATAATTTCTGTACAACAACCTCTGAGTGTGGACCCTGCACAGCCAGTTGACCGGTCTCATCACTGAGATTCTTAATTTCAACATCAAACCGTTTGTTATCCAAAATCCATTTATAGTCTTTGTCTGAATTTGCCGCGTTAACTACAAGAAGTATTCTATCTTTAAGATTATATACAAGAAGATCATCGACAATTCCACCATCCGGATACAGCATTGTCGAATACTGAACCTGATTTAATGCCAGCTTTGAAGCGTCATTCGTTGTCATATAATTAACGAATTTTAAGCGATCCTTGCCTCGGATCTCAATTTCACCCATATGTGATACATCAAATACACCGACGGAATTGCGCACCGTCTCATGTTCTTTGATAATGCCTTCAAACTGAATAGGCATTAAAAACCCCGCAAATTCAACGATTTTGCCATTATTCTTCACGTGCATGTCATAGAATGGTGTCTTTTTTGGCATGGGTAATTATATCCAGAAAAAACCGAAAGTCAACGGATTAACGTCATCATTTTTTTGGAATTTGGCATTTGATATTTAACATTTAGTTTGAAACTATCTTGCAAGAACCGCTGTTTTCTTAGCCTTGGTGATTCTGTCATGATGCCGATATTCAAGGTACACAATGTACATCCCTGATGGGATCTTTTTTCCATTAACTTTACCATCCCAATAGATCGTTCCGTTTTCTACCAAACACAATTCGTTTTTGCAGATATGATATAACAATTTTCCCCTCGTATCAAAGATCGACAAGGTAAGCCGACCCCCAGATGCTGGTAAATGGTAATCAATCTGGAGACGGTCACTGATGCCATCATTATCTGGCGTAAAAATCCGCGGTGAAAGCACCAACTCGCCAACTTCAGTGCCTACCATAAATTCCTTAAAAGCGATATTATTTCTTGAATCTATGTCATCTGAGAAATCTATTTTGAAACCGAGGATATGATTACCTTGTGTTGGACGTCTGTATGTACAGGACAATGAAACACTATCAAATGCATTAACAGACTCACCATCAATTTCGTATAGCAATTCATTATTATCAAGGATATTATCGTTATTCTGATCATCAAAGACCAGCAACTCATAATCATCTACTTCCCTTAAGCCGTAATTTTTAACCCTTGTTTCAATAAACAAATCCTCGCCGATCTTAACGGTTGCTGGAGAAAATATAATGGATTGTGCCTCAAGAGCAAGATCGTATGCATTAGATGTGCTGTTTTCTCTTCCTGGTGTACATCCTGAAGAGTTCACCGCAGTATGCCAATTAGAAACCTCATCTGGTAATGTCATGTCAATCATCTCCCAAGAAATACCATCACCAGGGTCATACGGAAAATCATCTAATGGATCATAAGGTGTTCCAAATGACGTTGTACATGCATCGACCAATGAATACACGATAAGTGGATCACTGTTTGCCAAACCATTACCAATTGATGTATCATCAGTTGTCAGAATTAAAATAGAATCTTGAATATCATAAGGCTGCATATTGCCACCTGTGGTATCTGAACTTGTGTATTCACTATCAAGGATTAGGGCGTAGGAGTATGGATAAATCCGTGTTGAATGAATTCTCAATGTGGGATATTTGATCAAAATAGCATCATCTTGCCAAGGACAGATTTCATCAACAGCATCAAAATCATCAATGAAGTAGCTCGCCAAGTCAATCGTGTCAGCGCTCTGATTATAGATTTCCACGTATTCATTGCGGTCGCCACAACTACTTTCTGATCCTCTAACATTTGACATTACTTCAGTGATGACAACACGTGATTCTACTAACAAAAGAAATAATACGAGCATCTTTTAACCCCGACCGAGTATAGTGAAAAAACAAACCTTGTCAACCCCGCACCTTGTTTGACAAAGTGCAGCCGAATAGTGCGCTACTCTATTTCTAGAACACAGAAAAAGTCTTAAGGAGGCTCGAGTGCAGTGTAAGAACAAGGTGCGGGGTCAAGTGCAAAATATGGAATATGGGTTAGGGTATAGATGCTGGATTTTTAGCAAATCAATTTCCCGCTATCTTTTACAACATTGGTGCCCCTCGGCATGCTTCGGGGCACTCAACTTTTCAACCAAATCAAAGATTTGGGAAAAATTGGTGGAGGCGGCGGGAATTGAACCCGCGTCCGAAGCGCTTCGATGAAGAGGACTACATACTTAGTCTCTTTATGAATCTCCTCTCGTGTCACCAAAAGACAGGTCAACAAGAGAAAGCCTATTCAGATATCCCATTAACCCTAAAGGCGAGAATTAATGGGTTTCAGCCCTATATGACGCCTGGCCCTGAGCTGGGCTGGCCACCCAGGCAGACGTAGCCGCATTTATTATGCAGCTAGAGCATATCCCATTTCAGGATGTTTTGTTTTCTGGTCGGATTAACGAGGTGGCCGGAACCCTCGGTATGCCCGCTTTCATTTCACTCGCCCCGTCAAGGCCGATCGCCCCCATCTAGTATTATTATAAAGATTTACCGAATATTGTCAATACACTACGCAAAAAAGTAGTTCGATATTTCGGCAATTGCCGAAATACCGAATTAGCTACGTCTTTTTATCTAATAAATACTACCTTTTTCGTATCTGTAAACTCCTCGGTCGAGAAGCGCACAAAGTACACACCTGCACTGACCTTGCGATTCACATCATCCCTGCCATCCCAATAAATTG
>SMTZ1_10001095_pt1 | contig 38288 bp, 40 predicted proteins | sample DeeMarSWOR136_30_FD_25667 | JGI IMG/M metagenome (IMG submission 25667)
AACTTTATACCTTTTGGCCCTTCATGCTCTATCTCTTTCATGCCCAATCCTTTCAACTTATCCACGAGTTTTTCCAGATCTGTTTTTGACCACAAACTGAGTCTGTTCATCTCTGGAATTATTCGTATAACACCAATTCTGGTCCTGATAGTAATTTTATGTTTCATCTTATCCATCCCCAGAATCTCTTCTCTCAATACATCCTGAATGACTTTTTCCACATTCTTATTTTCGTAAATAAACTTTCTCTTAACCATTGAAAAACACCTTTTTATTGAATGAAATAACAACATACCTATGAAGTATAGGGCGAAATTAAAAAAAATAAAAAAAGGAAGATGTTTACTTGAGCAATTTTATGTCAATCGTGGAAACATTGATTTTGTTTCCTTCTTCAACCTCTCTTTCTTCAGTTCCAATTTCAATCTCATTTACTTTGACATCTTGAAGGAAACGATTCTTCACGATCTCTGCAACATCTACGGCTCTTGAAATAGACCTTCCTCTTGCTTTCAAATGGACTTCTTTTAGACCCCCAGTGAACTGGGTTATTACTGCTAAAACGTAAGACATTGTTGGTTTTTGTCCTACGTACACAACATTGTCATCAGTCCTTTTTGTTTTCTTGACTTCTTTTACTTCTTCTGTTTTTTTTGCTACCATTTGTATTCCTCCTGTTTTTAGAGCATGATTGTTAATACTGTGATTTTTCCTAACAGTAAGATGACTTATGAGGATTTAAGACTAGCCTATCACAAGGCTTCACTCGGACTTCTCTTTTTCGGTTACTATGAGGGCATTTACTACTCCATCCTGCGATGGTCTAGAAATAACTTTGGCCTCACCCAATTCTGTTTTTATGATAGCCCCTTTATTTATGATTTCACTACGCACTAAGTGTGGATCAGCTTCATTCTTTATAACGTCCAATATTTTTACTTTTTTTGCTTTATTGGTCTTAGGATTGATGACATTCGCAAATTCGGTACTAGCTAACCTAATCTTCTTTGTTCCTCCTCCCTTCCTATCAATCCATTTTATTTCTTCGCCAACTTTTGTGTGCAAAGGCAACGATCCTCTTTGAAATCTCCTCTTTTTTCTATGCGAATGTATAACTCCACCAGTAACTTTCTTACCTTTGTCTATATGCCATTTGGACATGTGATAACCTTATCTTAGATAAATTTAAGCATATCTTCTTAAATATTACTGTTCATTCAATAGCTAAAGCGATGATAAAAAAAGTATTTAAGTATAGACGTTGACAAAAGTAAAATAGTGAAAAAATGCCAGATAGACCAATAGATTCTTTGGACAGGGCAAAGGGGAAAAAAGTTTTTGTTAAGTTGAAGAACGGTGAAGAGATAACAGGAACACTAATGGCTTTGGACCTGCATCTCAACCTTTGGTTAGAAGATGCTGAAATACAGGGTGAAAACAAAAGAAAATTAACCACACTCTTGATAAGGGGCGACACGATACTCTACGCTTCTCCTGTGTAGATTAGGTGATAGCGATGACCAAGGGAACACCTTCTTTTGGTAAACGTCAGAAAAGAACCCATGTTTTGTGTAGAAGATGCGGGAGAAGGGCTTTTCACATCAGAAAGAGGAAATGCTCTGCTTGTGGGTATGGAGAGAGTTCTAAGATAAAAAACTTCAATTGGCAAACTAGAGATATACATAGGAATAGGAAGAGGTAGTTTGTATTAAACACTATCTTTAAAACTTTAATTTTTCTCGTTCTCATATTTATTGTAAGTACTAAAGGGCCCGTAGCTCAGCATGGTAGAGCAGCTGGCTTTTAAATTTTGGAGAAACCAGTTGGTCGCGCGTTCAAATCGCGCCGGGCCCATTATGCCAAATGAGTGTATTTTTTGTCGAATTGTAGAAGGAAAAATACCCTGCCATAAGATTTACGAAGATGATAAACACTTGGCATTCTTAGACATCCATCCAAATACCAAGGGAATGACATTAGTTATAACAAAGAAACATTTCGATAGTTACGTGTTTGATATGTCAAATGAAGACTATCATGAATTAATCGAAGTGACAAAAAAAATCGCCAAAGGGCTTGACAAAGCTTTAAGGGTTAAAAGAACTGCTATGGTGATGGAAGGGATGGGGGTTAATCATGCCCATATCAAACTTTATCCTCTCCATGGCATCAAGAAAAAATTCGAAAAGATTCTCGCGAAAAAAATAAAGTTTTTTGATCATTACGAAGGTTATGTGGCCACCTTTATAGGCCCAAGAGCTAAAGATGAAGAACTAAAAAAATTGGCATTAAAAATAAGAAGTGTTTTGAATGTATAAGAACCCGGTTCCAACAGTCGATATTATAATAGAGAAAGATGACAGGATAGTTCTAATCACAAGGAAGAATGAACCTTTCAAGGGGAAGTTAGCATTACCTGGCGGTTTTGTTAACGAAGGGGAATTAATCGAAAAAAGAGCCATTATAGAAGCAAAAGAAGAAACGTCTCTCGATATTGAGTTAAAGGAAATATTGGGAGTTTATTCCATCCCTGATAGAGATCCTAGAGGTCATTTGATGGCTACAGTTTTTATAGCAGAACCAAAAGCTGGTATAGTGAAAGGCGGGGATGATGCAGCGTCTGCAGCCTGGTTTAAGATTGATGATAAAATTCTGAATGAGCTCTCATTCGACCATAGAAAAATTGTCACTGACTATTTGAAGTGGAAGAAGGGAAAAGGAACCTATTGGTCAACAAAGTAGGTTGAAAACATGCGATTAGTGTTAACGACTTGTCCAGTTAATAAGTCTCAGATGTTGGTAGATGAAATTCTAAAATTAAAACTGGTGGCATGTGCAAGTAAAATAGACGTAAAAAGTAAATTTTGGTGGAAGGGGAAAATGAATGAAGAAAAGGAATGTTTAATAATCTTTAAGACTAGGAAGGAATTGGTTAAAAAACTTTTCAAAAAAATTAAAGAAATTCATCCGTATGAAGTTCCAGAGATCGTGGAGATAAAAGTTGAAAAAGTTTACGACAAGTATTTAGAATGGTTGAAAGATGCGACTCAGGGCCCATAGCTCAGCATGGTAGAGCAGGTGGCTCTTAACCACAAGGTCCAGGGTTCGAATCCCTGTGGGCCCATAATAAATTTAAGAAGTGGGAAAGATGAGAGAAGTTGATGTCAAAACTGCATTGAAAAGAAAATATCCAGAAAGTGTTGTTTTAGTTATAACGATGGATAAGGAAGGGAAAGTTAATTTTGCACCGATATGTTGGGCAACTAATGCCTCACGAAAACCAAGAACATGGGTTCTCGCTGTAAATAAGGTACACCGTACGACAAAAAACATCAGGAACACTAAAGAATTTGTGATATGCTTTCCATCTGAAAAACAGATTGAAGATGTTTCTTATTGCGGTAAAGTAAGTGGAAATGAGGTCAATAAAGTGAAAAAATGTAAATTTGATTTAATAAAAAGTAAAAGAATAAAAGTTCCTCTTATTGAAAATAGTGTTGCCTGTTTTGAATGCAAATTGTTCAAAGAAATCAGGTTACCTAAAATTGATCATATAATTTTTATTGGTGAGGTGTTAACAGCGTATATTTCTAACGAGAAAAAAAGATTGTTCCATTGGGGAAATTATAAATTAGATATAGTTAAATGACTAGCCGAAAAATTGTATAAAGCCGAAAGGTCAAAATAGTAATCTTTAAAATTCTGAAAAAACAAATAAGAACAACTTCTTCATTTTAATCCATATTATATTAAATTTTTCTTTACTTATGATGCCGTGATTGTTGTGGTTGTTGTGGTTGTTGATGTCGTAGTTGTTACCGGAGTTGGCGTCACACCATATGGAGGATTAACAGTAATACTGGCACTACCATCCACATAATAACGATATCGAAGTCCTACACTAAAGGTGTAATCCGCAAAATTGTTGACTGTTCCAGGAATCGATAGCGTACACCCAAAACCGCCATTCTTACCTCTACTCAGGGTTATTGTTCCAACCCCATCACAATTTAATTGATCGGTATTATCCAGATCTACAACTGTTACTTGGTATAATGTACCGCTTCTAGCGGCAGTTTCGGCATCGGTTCCAGTATATGGAAACCCGGGACCTACGTTTGTGATTCTAAACGGAACCGTCACATCTCCTCTCCCTGCTATAAAATGAGAACCACTAGCAGTGCTTACACTCAATGGTGCTGATGTACTTGATGACTGTCTTATACCACCACTTTCTATCATCCTCTCCCTTTCACTTTTAGTCAGAGTTCTCAAGTAATTCTGTTCCACAACTCTCATCGTAGCAGTGAAATATGTCTGATAAGGGTATTCTACCCTGACTCCCAAGTCAAAATTAGTTTTTGATACGATTGATGATGGTGCTGTAATCGTAATAGTCTCAGCCTGAGTACCACCTTCAAATCCAGTTACAGGATCAGCTGCTGCTAAATTCCAACTTTTTGAAGTATCTGTTGGGAGGCCCCACCCAGAAACACCAAAGTATTCTACTCTATCTACGGTAGCCGTATATTCTCCTCGATTCTGTACCTCAAGATTCAGTCCTACAGTCTCCCCAGCAATGATGGGTGAATAATCAACTGAAAAATCTACGATAACTATACCAGGTCCTCCAGCCCCACCAGTAGACACGCACCCAGAAATAACTACGATAACCATCAAAAGTAATAATATAAAGAATCTTTTCATTTCAATCTATTTAATTTTTGATTTCTTATCTTAAATAAATTCCTAGAGATTAGAAAGTATCACATTACAAATTCTGTTGACCTATCATTATTCTGGATTTACTGTGATGAGTGTAACAGCATCCGTGGCATAGTTGTAGTCGAACGTTATCGAGATCAGCATGTCGACTTTACTTTGAATTGACGCTGGGGGGTTAAAATTACAACTGAATATACCACTCTCTCCTTTACTTAATTTTATATTCGTTCCTATAGGACAGGTAAAACCATCTCCAGATGCAGCAAAAATATTCACTTTGTACATAGTATCAGGTCCTATGTCCTCACCAGAGTAAGGAAATCCACTCCCCACGTTAGTTATCTCGAATTTAATTGGCCTTGATTGAGTAGTTTCACCCTCATATATTATGAAATGTCTACCCTTCAAAACACTCAGAGACAAAGGTCCTCCAGTGACCGATGAAGAGACAACACCACCTTGCTTGATCAAATTTTCTCTCTCATCTTCTGGCAGGGTATCCAGATAACTCGCCTTAACAACTCTTATCGTTCCCATATATCTAGTTTCATAGTCATACTTAACTCTCACTCTAAAATCGTAAGTTGTAGGAGTTTTTATATCAGTTGGGGCTTTTGGCTTCCATCTGAATGATCGAGATTCACCTTCAAAATCAAAAGAAGGGCTAGAAGGATCTAATATTTCATCCATAGTCAAGTCAAAAACCGGTGAACCTTCAGCCCATTTAGAAGGATTGGGTGTGGAACCACTTACTGTATCAACACCATATACCATTACTTCTCTCAAAGTACCCGGTACCTCACCAACATTTTGGACTTCTAAATTTAACCCAACAGAATCTCTCGTGTATATGGTCGAACGATCGGGAGAAAATTCATTAATCTTGATGCCCTCTGTGATAGCTCCTTCGAAAGGCTGCTCGACGCATCCAGAAATTAACAGTATAGAAATCAAAAAAAGTAGTAGCAATATTCTTTCCATTCCTATCTAAATTTATTTTATGAGTTTGGGTTTAAATAATGGGAATGAAATACTAAATTATTGTTTGATAAAACCTTGTTCTTTTAACTTCACAAGAAAACCTTTTTATAAAACAAGTATTTTATTAGTTTTATGGATGATCAAGAATTATTAGATATCGTAAATCGAAAGGATGGGGTTATAGGACAAGACACTAAAGAGAATAAATTTAAAAAAGGTCTCATCTCAAGGAATGTTGCAATTTTTATTCTAGACGATGATAAAAAATTATTGATAACTAAGCGTTCTTCTCAAAAAGAAAGTTTTCCAAACAGATATGATCTTGCGGCTTGCGGTAATGTTAAAGCAGGCGAAAGTTATGAAGATGCTGCCAAACGAGAAGTTATAGAGGAATTGAGTATAGAGTGTGATTTAAAATTTCTAGACAAGGTTTTTAACGAATTCAAAGAAGATGATAAGACAATTAAGTATTTTACTGGTATTTTCTTGGGTTATTTTTCTGAAGAAGTCAAACTAAGTGATGAATTGGTAGAACTGAAAAGGTTATCTGTAGAAGAAGTTGAAAAACTAATCAATGAAAACAAAGATCTGTTTACTCCTGGTTTTGTCAATGATTTTCTTTTTGTAAAAGATAAACTAAAATAAGATACTACATATAACCCAGTTTTTTTAATTTTTCAAGAATTTTTTCTACATTCTCTTCTGGTGGTATATTTGGGTCATTGCATTCAAATTCAACAAAGGGCACTTTTCCTTTGTAGTACTCTAGTACAGGTCTGGTCTGTTCTTGATAAACCCTTATCCTTTCTTTAATCACTTCTGGTTTATCGTCATCTCTTTGGATTAATTCTCCACCACATTTATCACAAACTCCCTCGGTTTTTGTTTTTAAGTATTTTACATTAAAATTCGCTCCACATCCTTTACATGTTCTTCTATTCGATAGTCTTTCTATTATTATCCAATCAGGAACATTCAAATTAATTATAAGATCTATTTTAGTAATTCCACTCAAAGCCTCAGTCTGCGGGATATTTCTTGGATAACCGTCTAGGATAAACCCTTTTTCTACGCAATCTGGCTCAGAAATTCTTTTTTTAAGGGCATCTATTACTATCTCGTCAGGAACTAACTCTCCTCTGTCATGGTATTCTTTCATTCTTTTTCCTAATTCTGTGTTTTTTTCAATCTCTTCACGAATTATATCACCAGTCGAAACTTTAACTGGCCCAAGTTTTTTTTCTAAGATAGACGCATAAGTGCCCTTACCTGAGCCGGGTGGACCGAATATTATAGCTTTCATATCAATCCCAATTCTTTATAATATCTAATTTTTACTGATTTACAGATTTTTATATCTTAAAGTTGGTAATGACTTATAAACTTTAAAAAAACAATTTTTTATTGAAGCTGGAGTGGCTTAGTGGTTAAAGCGCCGGACTCATACTCAGATGAGGAATGAGTTTTGATCTAAGATGATAAGAAATCCGGAGATCGCGGGTTCAAATCCCGCCCCCAGCAATCGAAATCGATGAAAGAAAAAATAATGATTTCACTCAGACATCCAGGAAAATGTTCTGTCTGTAAGAAAAACATAGAAGTAGTAACATTCGGAAACACTAAAACGAGAAAAGTTGCATACGTTTGTGAAGAATGCGCCAAAAAATTAGAAATGAAAACTTCTACTTTCGTGAAAAAATACGGTGAAAAGGATGAAGAACCATTCAAACCCGGAATAAGAATTTTACCCGGCGAAAAGAAGGCAAAGAGTAAGAAACGTTTATAACCAAAGAAAACAAATATATGTATTATTGCTATGTTGGCGGGGGTTTGGTGATTTTTTGGCACGTGAAGTCAAGTACGTGACAGAGACTATCAGTAAAATAATGAACGAGTGGACAAAGAACGGGAAAAAGAGTTTTGTTGTAAAAGTTCCAAAGTCACATCACATCAAAGAATTCGACCTGTTACTCAAACAAATGCTGATACATTATCAAGTTCCTGTGAAAGCATTTGTACAGGAAATACCTGTGGAAATAAAATGCTCTTGTGGTTATAATGGTGAGATCAGGACATCAAACCCAGAAGATGTTTTTAAGGTCTTATGCCCGAATTGCAACAAAAATAAAGGTAAAATTATTTCTGGAAAAAAAATAGAAGTTTGTTAATGAAAAGTAGAGAATTCTGGTCTCTTTTATATGTTTTAATGTTATTTTTTAAACTAATTGCTAAAATGCCTAAAACCCCCGAAAAAGCAAAGCTTTTTATATAAGTATGTGCGTATAAAATACTAGAAAAAGGCCCTTTTTAAGGCTTTTTTGACCTTAAACGAGGGGGTGAAAAATAAATGGCTGTAATCGTAAAGAGCGCAATAAGAGAGTTAGTAAAGGGACGCTTCAACGTCAGTGACGAATTCTTGAAGAGACTTGACGCAGATGTAGCTGCTATGGTTAGAAGATCAGGTGACAGAGCAAAGGCAAACGGAAGAAAGACGTTGAAAGCAAGAGATTGCTAAATTGATGGGGGTTTATTCCCCTCTTTTTTCTATTTTTATTGATGCATTTTTTTTCGTTGAGTTTAATCAAAAGATATATTGGAATAACCCGAAAAATATTCTGAGAGAGTATGATTGATTTAGCTTTAAAAAATATATTCAGACAAAAAACTAGAACGGCATTGACGATAGTAGGAATTCTTATCGGCATCGGAGCAGTAGTTGCTTTAGGTTCTATCTCAGAAGGCATATACACTCAGATAACCGAAGAAATGCAGTTCATGGCAGGAACTATAATGGTTTATAGTAAAGGATCATCTGGTTTCATGACTGGTTTTGAGGGATCAGAAATAACAGAAGATGATGTTGAAGATTTCGAAGATTTTTCTGGTGTGAAGGAAGTTGTCCCGTTTGTTATGAGAATGGGGGAAATAGAAATCGGTATGGGTCCTGCGATGCTTTTAATAGGTGTTGACCCAGAAGATGTAGAATTTTTCAAGAGCAGAGGCACAGACTTAGAAGCAGGTAGAGAAATAGTAGTGGGAGATACTTATCAAGCTTTAATCGGTTACACATACGCTGAAATGAATGGCTTGGAAGTAGGAGATCCAGTCGAAGTAAAAAAGAATTCATTCGAAATTGTTGGTATAATAGAGTCAACAGACGCTGATATCGACAATTCAATCATACTCCCTATCGATACTATGATGGATGTTTACAACATGGATAACTACAGAGCTCTCTTTATAACGCCTGAAGACGTTTCGAAGGTTGAGATTTTGTCTGATGACTTGAAGAGTAGTTTCGATGATTTTGAGTTTATAACAACTTCAGACTTGGTTAAACAAATGTCTCAAATTGTAGATATGATACGATTTTTTACGATAGGTATAAGTTCTATTGCTGCAGTTGTAGGTGGGTTAGGAGTGATGAATACCATGATAATGTCAGTCCTTGAAAGAAGGAGAGAGATTGGGATAATGAAGGCTGTCGGAGCTACGAATAGGTATGTACTTACACAGATTTTGATAGAATCTGTCCTGATAAGTTTAATCGGTGGGTTGGTTGGCATTTTAATTGGGGGGCTAGGAAGTTACTCTCTAAGATTTATTTCGGGTGGTTTAGCCACGGCAAAGGTAACGGTTAACTTAGTGGCGGGTGGTTTATTGTTTGCAATGTTCCTGGGCTTGGTAGGCGGTTTGTATCCTGCATGGAAAGCTGCAAAACTTGATCCAATAGAGGCGATAAGGTATGAGTAACATAATCGAAGTAAAAGATATTAAAAAGGTTTACAACCCTGGAATGCACAACGAATTGATAGTTTTGAAGGATGTGGATCTTAAGATCAAGAAAGGAGAAATGGTTGCATTACTAGGTCCTTCAGGTTCTGGTAAATCTACACTCCTACATGCAATAGGTTGCCTGGATAGACCAACGAGTGGAAAGGTTTTCATAGAAGGGGAAGATGTATACAAGTTATCGGATGATGAATTAGCTTTGATAAGGAGAAGGAAGGTTGGTTTTATTTTTCAACAATTTAATTTAATTGGAGTGTTCACTGCGTTAGAGAATGTCGAGATGCCTTTGAGGCTTGCTGGTTTTACCAAAGGGGAGGCTGAAGAACGCGCTAAGAAGTTGTTAAACTTGGTTAAACTCGGGGAAAGATTGAATCACTTTCCAAGACAATTGTCTGGCGGTGAATTACAAAGGGTTGCTGTTGCAAGAGCTTTGGCGAACGAACCGTTGATAGTCTTAGCAGATGAGCCGACTGGTAATTTAGATACTCAGACTGGTAAAGAAATCATAGATTTGATGGTAGGATTGAATAAAAAAGGATATACTTTCCTTATTGTGACTCATGATACTGTAATAGCAAAATCAGCAAAAAGAATAATAAAGATAAAAGACGGTAAAATATTAGGGGGATAATTTAATGAAAAGAATATTATTGTTATCAATAATAATTTTGGTTTTTGCTCTACCTGAGGTTTTAAATGCACAAGTACTCAAATACGAGTTAACAGTTGAAACAGCCTTTACTGACCCTTACCCGATCGAGCCTGGAAATAATCTTGTGCTTTCTTTGAGTTTATTTAATAATGGCAGCTTAGACGCAGCAAACGTAGTAATGCAATTAGAGCCCATTGAACCGTTTACCTTAATAGAGAGTTCTAAAAAGGAATTGGGTTTAATTAAAATTAGGCAAACGAGACTAGTTGAGTATGATCTTTATGTAGATAGTTCAGCAGTTTCTGCCTTGTATGAAATACCAGTTAGAGTAACTTATGATGTGAATAAAGGATTTGTTAGAACTGTACAGGTCCGTGTACAGGGTGAACCAAAGTTTGAATTGTTGGATGTTTTTAGTGGTACTATAAGTCCAGGTGATCAGGGGAATATAACAGCGAAATTACAGAATGTTGGGACAGGGAAGGCAAGGAGAACTAGTGTAACTTTCACATCAGCCTCTGATTATGTAAATCCTGTACTATCTGGGGGTGTAGCTTATCTAGGCGATGTGGGTCCTTCAGAAATTAAACAAACTGACTTCACCATTCTGGCTCATTCAGATTCAGAGTACGGGGTTTACTCTGGCAAAATTAACGTGACGTATGACGACGAATCTGGGAATGAATTGGCAGAGGTTTTTGATGTTGGTGTCTTGGTTAGTGGGGAACCAAAACTTCAAGTATACAAGGTTGAAGCGGACAGAGAAGAATCTGATTTAACTGTTGAGTTAGTGAACGTCGGGAATGCAGAAGCTAAAGCTATAGCTGCAACGTTGTTAATCAACGGCAAAGTTTTTGATGTGGATTATGTCACGAGCATTAAGCTCGACAAAAGAAGTACTTTGAAGTTTTCTTTACCGAGCAGTATGAGGGGGAAGTTAGAGCTTTCTTACGAAGGCCCAGACAATAAGCAGTACAGTCAAATGGAAGATGTGGCATGGGTCATACCGTTTACGTTTCCGACATGGATTATAATTATAGTTGTGATAGTAATCGCATACTTTGTGTGGAAGAAGAAGTTGTGGAAGAAAATATTCTAGGTATTAAATCTTATTGTTTTACTAAGTAAACTTTCTTATTTTTCTTTATCCTGTAAGAAGTTCTACCCCAATCTATTGCCCCCCACATTCGTTCATGAAGATAGTATAAGATCAATTTCGAGATTACATCAATAATACCAATCCCGATTGTTAAGAACAGACTGCCTGTGAATACAAAAATAATAAAAACCGTTGTTAGTGTCGCGAGAATCCTGAAGACGATAGCTTTGGCAAAACTTCTTTTTGGGGTCGATATTACTTTAAATTTGTTAGATTTTTTTTGTTTCACATTTATAATTTTCTCTTCTGAGAAGAAAAATCTATCTGATTCGGATTGATTTTAAAATAGCGAGAAGTCTTCAACCATCTGCGTTTCGGGATAATAAATCATTAACTTTATTTTTGATTTCTTCTTCACTATACGTTTTCAAAATTTTTCCAGAATAAGGATCTAAAGTAATTTCTACAATACCAACCATATCAATAGTTCGATCATCAGTTTTAACGAGAAGTGGTGATTTATATACAACTCGTCCATTTTCTTCTCTGAGATATGGTGTACTGCAACCAACAACATTTTTAAGGTGTGATGTATACGGAAATACAATATTCTCTATTTCTTCAGGGTTTAGCATCTTTTGTTTTTCCATGATTTAATAAACAGAAGTTAAACTTAAATTCTTAACACATAGAAGAAAAATCTATCTGATTCGGATTGATTTTGAAGAAGTTTAAATATCTTTTCCCCGAAGAGTACCTATTACAAAAGTTTTTATTATAGGTATTACTTGGCTTTTTTGCACATCAGGGATATCCGCTCCCCTAAAATGAGTTTTAAAAAGAATTGTTTCTAATCTTTCGTCAATTGTTTTAAATATACTACTGAGGGAGGGTTCAACGTCTTTGCGAACCCCATAAACTAAATCTGGCGTCCAAAATTTACCTCTTGTGGGATGATTCATCACTAGCATCTGTGTTTTAACTTCAAAAAAAGGATATTCATGTGTAAAATCTCTAACACCAAAAGTAACTCTGACTTCCTTTGGGGTTTTCCAATAGTATATACTATTGAAAGAAAGAACTGGGTGATCAGGACCGTACCTTGTTGCAATCTCTCGATAGCTACTTCTTTTTTCAAATCCATATCCTTTAGCTATTTTGTCTGAGATTTTTTCTAATTTATTATATAATGAATTTATCCATTCGTCTTCTTTTTCCATTTCTTTTATTTTTTCTGCAATCATACCGAATTTTTCTAACATGAATTAAGTATCAATAAAAAGAAATTTAAGCTTAATTAAAGTTTTTAAAAAGAAAAAAAGAAAAAAATTACCCAGTCTTTGCTATTTTCTTACCTATTATGAAAACCACTAGTAAAATCACTATCCAGTTAATTACTTCCCTTATAAAATGCCCAATCATAAACTTCGATTCTCCCACTTCTATTGCAAGATCCGGGTTCAAAAAATCTATGTATGGGCCATATATCGGAGTTATTAAGTCCGCTACTAACGCGTCAACTAGTGTTTTTGTTGCGAAACCTAAGATGAATGCTAGGGCCACTGCAAGTATTTTCTGTTCTTTCATAAAGTCCATGAAGTCTTTAAAGAATCCCATCTACACCCCCTCTTTCGATTAATCTATCTGTTCCTATTTATATTAATTTATTTCTGGTTTAACCGATAGTAGTTGTGGCATTTAGGGTTGTGGTTGCTGGTTGAGTCGTTGTTGTGGCATTTAATGTCGTTGTTGTTATGTTCGTAATCGTCGTTGTCGATGTTATTGAAGTAGTTGTCGTAATTTCACCTATTATCTTTACCACTGGCTTTAAGATGAACTTGTTTGAACCAGTTTCTTTCATTGATTCAGCTGCATCAAAGTCTAGGGTCAATGTTGTCATCTTCCCTGATTCTATGTAGAACGGATGTATCCAATAGAACCTCTTGCTCGGGACTTTTACGTCGTAAGTCTCGTTGTCTAAAGTTAGTTTTGCTTCACTCACAGACAGTCTGATCTGTGTGTATTTTCCTGCCGGAAGGATTTTCTCTCCCATGACTTCTCCTGGCGTGTCAACAAGGTCAAGAAGATTGTAAGATTTGGGTTCGTCCACAATGATTTCCCAGCCTGCTGAAGATGTGTCATTGGTTTCAAAGGTTTCGTTGGATTCAGTTTCGTCCCCACTGCCTGCCTTATGGACTTCGACTTTATCTATTGTTATGTTTATTGCTGTAATGTTAGTCAAATCCAGTTTATCTTTTATCTTCATCACAAGAACTCCTTCGGCCGCAAGGGGGGCGGTTGTTGTGATCTGAGTTGTAGTCGTTTCTCCAAGAGTTGTGGTTTCAACAACCGTGGTTGTTATTGGCATGGTTGTAGTCGTGGTTGTGGTTGTCACTACTTCGGAAATTACTGCTATTACTGGTTTTAGTTTGAATTTACCTTTTCCTGTCTCAACCAATGAGTCTTCTACGTTAAAGTCCAATATTAATTTCAGGTCAACGTCTGGCTCTAGCTCAAACCCTCTATTCAGTTTTAAGACCTTGCTCGGAATTGTCAAGTCATGGGTTTCACCATCGACGGTCACAGTTCCAGAATCTATTTTTAGTCTTATCTGTGTGTATTTGCCAGAATCCAAATCCTTTTGACCCAATACTTCACTCACGTCGGTGAGTTGTAGTAGATCGACTGTTTGAACCTCATCAACAACTATTATCCATCCAACTGCCTCAGTCTCATTAGATTCGGTTGCAGTAATCTCTTCTGTAGTCTCGTTAATCGTTTCTCCAACTGCTGCTTTGTGCACACTCACTTCACTGAATGTCAAGCTCATAGAAGTTATCGTTCCATACTTGGATTGTTTTGGTACATCTTTAACTGCTATTATCAAAGTTGATTTTGGTTTGACTGTTGGTACGGTAGCGAGATAGTATCCTGTTCCAATCAGTATGATTAAAATCACTATCAGTGCTATGTTTGTTGGTTTCATGATAGAATAGTTAATTTTAGATTTTTTATATTTGAAATCTTAACCGTGACGGTCTCAGCATTCGTATTATTCAGAACAAAAATCTATCTGATTCTGGGTTTCATGTTTTTAAATTGGATTAAGCCACCAGATAGAAAAATTGAGCATCAAAGCGATAGATACCCAAACTATGTAAGGAACAAGCAGCCAAGCAGCTGTCCTGGATATCTTATAGAATTTCAGAATCGTGAGTAGAATAAAAACCCAAAGAAATACTATCTCTATCAAACCCAGGAAAGGAGACCTTAAACCGAAGAAAAGGAACGACCAAACAGCATTCAGTATCAGCTGTAAGCCAAATAAATATAAGGAATTCTTAACTCGTTTGTTCCTCAACCCTTTATCCCAGACTAAATACAAGGAGATACCCATCAGAGTGTAAAGAATGATCCATACTATCCCAATAAACCAGCCTGGTGGGGCAAAAACTGGCAATTGTAATTCTGCGTACCATGTTTGGACAGAAGAGGAAGTGAAAATTGAGCCGACTATTCCTGCTGATTGGCAGATTAGGATTGAGACGACGAGTTTAGGGATGTTTTTGATTTTCATGATTTATTCTAAGGATTTTAGGTTTAAATCTTACACAAAAGAACTTAAACTCTAAGCCCCAAAACATAAACAATCCGTGATTAAAATGATACCATGGATACTCGTTTCAATCGCTCTTGCGGCTATAGTATTGGCAATACTCGGTATTTTAATACTGAAAAAGAAGGGATGGAAGAGAAAAGTAGACTATCGTAATTATTTTACCATGGGAATAATATGGCTTCCACTAGGTATAGTCTTTTACGTAATTTTTGAGAATATGGCAGGTATTATGTTTTTACTGCTAGGGTTGGCTTATCTCGCTATCGGTCTGAAGAACAGAGACAAGTGGGGTAAACCGCAAAAAGTATCGCCTAAATCCCAGAAGATGCTGATGATATCTGTTTTGATAGGTGTGATTGTTCTGATTCTTGGGATATTGGTGTTTGAGTTAATGGTTTAATACAGAAAACTAATCTTTGTTTAAAGACCTAACCGAAAAAGTTAAAAGTTTACTTTCATTGAATTTTTTTTGATGTAGATGGAACCTCCAATGACAGGAGAGACCAAGGCAACGTTACTCAATACTCTAACAGCGGCTGTTGGAGGAGTAATTGAAAGCAATTACTTGCCAAAATATTGGCATAATTTCAGAGAATGCCCTTATTTATACCACTTTGCGGCTTTACCAGTGGTTTACGCAATTGCTGTGGTTCCTTCATTGAAAAAATTTAACTCTTTCTCTCCGAGGGTAGATGGTGAAAACCGTAAAAAATACTTTTTAAAGAACGGTGTTAAGATATTTGCTCATAGTTCTTTATGGTCATCCATTTATGACATGACTTCATACATCGCATCTTATGGTTTAGAAAAAATTGAATGGTTGAAACAAATATATCCTGAGTTTGAAGCTTTCGGCAAACAATTACCTGGATTTCCTATTGTAAACGTTTATAATTCTATATTCACAGCCCTCTTTTTGACTTATATTAGTTACACCAAAAGAGATAGTATCAAATCTGCCGCCACTAAGTCATTCAGTGTTTTATCGAATCTCAATAAGAAAATTTTATCACGAATGGTCCCTGAACATTGTAAGGAGAATTTAAAGGGTTCTACTATCTATCAAAATTTAGACAAAGTTGAAAGTATGTTATTCATTTGAAATGTATAAGTGGAGTAAACCGCAAACAGAATCATTCCTTTGTTTAACCCCTGTATTTTAAGCCTTAGTCCAACCATCATCAGTATGTTTAGCGTGTTTCTTTTTCTCCAACCTATACAGAGCCCCAGTGACTGTCTTAGACCTCAAACCAGTCTTTTCTTTTATTTCATTCGGCATCTGTGGGTTATTGGTCAAAGCAGCATAAACTATATCGTGGAATTTTACTTCCCTACCAAACCTCATGTTCTCTCTATGACTCATGGCAGCAGCAGTACAGGCATTTATCCTGAAATTATCATCAACCAACATCCTCTCGTACGGTTCTCGATAGTCATCCAATGTATTAGGATTTTCTATCAATTCAACAGTAGGAATCCCTATCCCATCCTTATCCTTCCAGTATCTTCTCCCCTTTTCAGTTAACCATACTCCACGCTTTGTCAACTCAATGTAAGAAGCGTCAATAGTTACACCCCCGATTTTAAACTCAGTTTTTATCTCTGTCTCAGGTGGCTCATCCTTACCTTCAACCCCAATCAAACCTTCTCTACGAAGGTCTTCGATACCGTGCTCAACAACAGTTTGAGTCAACAGTCTCCTTTTACCTGAACGCAATCTCGTTAAATCTGATTTTCTCAGAATAGGCTTTTCCATTTGTTTATGCGCCCAATACAAGATGAGAAAATTATGTAACGGTCTTACCGCACCACTCATCGAATAACCGAGAGCAAAGACATGTGAAACATCGTGTTTATAACAGGCGTTTATGACTCTGGCAGCGAAAGCAACTCCATACTTGTCGCCATCAGGCTTTCTCTTCCAGACAATTCCCGATCTGTAGTACTCTCCATGCTTGGGTTTGTACTTGACGACCATCTGATGTGGAAAGAGTGAATGCTCAAGATACGCTTCTATAGTTTTTGGCCATGGTAGATTTACAGCTTGTTCATTGACCCAATAACCCATCTCTTCTTTTATATTGATGGACGCAGCATAGTCACTCTCATGATCAGGAGTGGCAAGGAGACTTATTGATTTGAATTCAGGAGATATCGAAACCAATCTTCTTAATTTTTCTAGAGAACCGACTTCTTCAAAACTCATGATTATCGAATGTGAGTTAAAACTTAAAAAAATGATTAAAGACTAGGAAATTCAGAACAAAAATCTATCCTGATTCATTTCTTGAATTTCCACTTAACACCGTCAGGAGTATCCTCAAGAAGTATTCCTCTTTTCTTCAACTCAGTCCTGATAGCATCAGCCTTCTTCCAATCTTTCTTCTTCCTAGCCTTTTCCCTTTCCTTGATGAGTTTTTCAATGTCTCTTGGTAATTCCTTCTCCTCATGTTTGAATTCCAATCCGAACACAGTGGAAAATTCTCTGAATAGAGTTAGAGCTTGTTTCAATGCTTCCTTATTCCTACCTTTTTCCAGGTATGTGTTAATCTCTCTCGACAAACCATGAAATACACTCAAAGCCAGAGGAGTATTGAAATCATCATCCATAGCATCCTCAAAGTTTTTTTTGTACTCCTTTAGAGTTTTTACAAATTCTTTTTCAGTCCCAGTTGACTTATCATCTTTTCCTATAGCATCCTGGAGATTACTTAAAGTGTTGGAAAGCCTTTCAAAGCTTTTCTCTAAATGCATCAAGCTCTCTTCACTGTAATCGACCGGGTTTCTATAATGACTAGAAGCGAAGAAAAGTCTTATCGTTCCAGTGCCGTACTCCTTCAAAGCTTCTCGGAGTGTGATAAAGTTTCCTAAAGATTTGGCCATTTTTCTACCTTTAACAGTGAGGAAACCTGTGTGTAACCAATACTTGACAAAAGGTTTTTTTTCTGATTTGGCTTCCATTTGGGCAATTTCAGCTTCATGATGTGGAAACATTAAATCACGAGCCCCTCCATGAATATCATACTGTGTTCCAAAATGCGCTTCAGTGATAGCAGTATCTTCTATATGCCATCCTGGCCTTCCTTTAAACCAAGGAGAATCCCACATTGGCTCGTTTGATTTAGACTTCTTCCATAAGCAAAAGTCTCCTTTGTTCCTTTTATCCACACTATCATCAATCCTAGTAACAGCATCTTCTGCCTCCACGACCGTTCTTCTCGATAACTTACCATAATCTTTGAATTTACTCAGGTCATAGTAGATTCCGTCTTGTATCTCATACGCATAACCCTTTTCTAACAATGCTTTAACCTGTTTTATTATCGCTTGTATGTAATCTGTTGCACGAGCATATTTGTCGACAGAAGTTATACCTAAAGCTTTCATATCTTCATAGTATGCCTCTTCATATCTCCTGGCCAGACTTTCAGGAGTTTCATTATTTTCTTTTGCTCTTTTGATTATTTTGTCATCCAGGTCAGTGATGTTCTGAAGATAGAAAACTTTGTAGCCTTTGTATCTCAGATATCTTACGATAAAGTCGAATTGAATGTAGGTTTTTGCATGCCCCAGATGTGAATAATCATAAACCGTGGGTCCACAGACAAACATGTTTACTTTTTTCCCGTGCATGGGAACGAATTTCTCTTTTTTTCTCGTGAGTGTGTTGAAAACTTGTAGTGCCATTTTCACCGAAAGCTCGGAAAGGGAGTTGAACCCTTTTAAACCGGTATCAACACATCACTCATCAGCATACCAGTTCTGCAGCCGGTCGCATAGCCGTTCTGCCATCCGAGCCTAATAAATTGGAACGTTTTTTAAGATAATAAATATTATCTAATCTAGAAAAAGCAGTAGATCTAAAGGACTCATTCATAGAGGCAAACTAGTCCACCGATCATCCCGATCCACCTTCAACAATCTCTTTTACTCAGAGAAGATATTTAAGTCTATCGAAAACGGCAATAATTATTATGACAAAATGTTATCTTTGTGGTAAACCGATTAAAATTCCAAAACACTCTATTCCTAACAAAAAATACATTTGCAGGAAATGTTATTTCAAAGACATGTTAAAAAAGAAATTAAAGTTCTGGAAGTTATAAGAAACGTATGAAAGCATTAGCATTATTATCTGGAGGCCTGGACAGTATATTGGCGGTAAAGTTGGTTTTAGATCAAGGTATAGATGTCGTTGCTATAAATTTTATAACTCCTTTCCAGATTTCTGAAAAAAAATGGGTTGATGGAATAAAGAAAAAATTCAAGATCCCTCTGAAAACTGTAAAACTGGGAGAGGATTATCTGAAAATTATAAGTAAACCAAAGTTCCGTTACGGAAAACACATGAATCCTTGCATTGACTGTAGAATTTTCATGTTAAAAAAAGCAAAGGCTTATGCCAAAAAGATTAATGCTTCGTTCATAGTCACTGGAGAAGTTTTAGGCGAAAGGCCGATGACCCAGACTAGAGAGGCCTTGAAGATTATTGAAAAAGAAGCCGGGTTACGAGGAAAAATCCTGAGACCATTATCTGCCAAATTATTGCCAGAAACAGATGCTGAAAAGAAAGGTTGGGTTAATAGAGAAAAATTATTGGATATTAAAGGTAGGTCTAGAAAAAGACAGATCGAATTAGCTAAGAAGTATGGAATAAAAGAATATCCTTCGCCTAGTGGTGGATGTTTGTTGACTTACAAAGAATTCTCTGATAAAGTAAGGGACCTCCTTGAACATAAAAAGAAAATAAGGATGAAAGATATCCCTCTTCTGAAGATTGGCAGGCACTTCAGGTTTGATAAGAACAAGATAATTGTAGGTCGAAATGAAGATGAGAACAAACAGTTGTTAAAACTCAAAGATACTTCTGACTATTTTTTTGAAGTTCCTGGTTATGGTAGCCCAATCACATTATTACAAGGACCGAAAACAAAAGAAGCAATAAAAGAAGCAGCTGCATTAACTGCTCGTTATTCTGATTCGAAAAAAAGTAAAACCAAAGTCAGATACGGTAAAGAAAGATTAAACAAATCAATACGTATTTAAACTTTACATTTTAACAGTTATAGAGTGATGTAATGGCTGAGAAAAGCGCGAAAAAGGAGGGTATAAAGCTAAAAGTTCCCAGAGTAAGTCCTTGGGTAATATCTACATTGATTTTACTGATAATACTAGCAATATTCTTGGCTTATCCAGGTATAACAGGTAGGGTTGTATCAGATGGAGCTGTATCTGCATTATCAGCAGAGGAAGCTGCCAATAAAGCGGTAGATTGGATATCGAGTTATTATAAATCAGTAGGAGCGGGTGTAGGAGTAAGTTTAGTTAATGCAAGTGAGACAGAAAATGGTGTTTATCAATTCACAATAAAAGTATCTTCAGCGCAAGGAGAAACCGAACAAACACATTATGTTACAAGGGATGGAAAATTACTGTTTGCTTCGGCAATCGAAACAGATGAAATAATTCCAGAATCAGCTGAACAAACAACTCCAGAAACGCCTGAAGTCCCAAAGAGTGATAGACCAGAAGTTCATGCATTTGTGATGTCTTACTGTCCATATGGTTTACAGTTCATGAAAGCATACGTACCAGTAATAGAATTGCTTGGAGACAAAGTAGATCTTGAACTAAACTTTGTCCACTATCTCATGCATGGAGAAAAGGAAATGACAGAGAATACAAGGTTATACTGTATACAAAAAGAAGAGAATGATAAGTTTACTGACTATCTTCGATGTTTTGTCGAGGAAGACGATCCAGAAAAATGTATGTCAGATACAGGCATAGACAAGACTAAAATTGATACATGCATGCAGGACACAGATGAAGAATTTGAGATAACCAAGACTTTTGAGGAAAGTGAAGATAGGTATCCACGTTATAATGTCGACGCAGAGCTTGCAGAGCAATATGGTGTAAGTGGATCACCAACTTTCGTCATAAATGGACAAACAATAAGTGTAACCAGATCAGCTGATGCAATAAAAGAGGCTGTATGTTCAGCATTTAACACTCCACCAGAGGAATGTGAAACAGAATTGAGTACGACAGCAGAGCAACCAGGTATTGGTCCAATTGCTGCAGGTGGCACTGCTTCATCAAGCGGTCAATGCTAAGCCCCCTTTTTTATTTTAGTTGATGGGAATGGAAATCAGGATAGGCGGAAAAACGTTTTTGATAATCATAGTATTGATAGCCATAGGTATAGTTGCTTGGTCTGTGAGTGGTTATTTTGTAGAAGATGAAAGTGATTTGAGTGATTTAGATAAATTCGCTCTGTGCCTTAAAGAAAGGGGGGCGATTCTCTATGTGTCAGCATATTGTGGGCATTGTAAAAACCAAAAAGATATGTTCGGTGATTCTTTAGAGTATCTCAACCTAGTGGAATGTACAGAAAATCAACAGTTATGCCAAGAAAAGGGAATAAGAGGGGTTCCGACTTGGATCATAGACGGAGTTCTTTATTCTGGCGTGCAACAGTTTGAAAGATTGAGTGAATTGACTGGTTGTTCTTTGAGTTAAACTTAAAGATAATTTATTAAAAGATAAATAATTCTTAGGGACCATGTTCACGCCTAAGTATAAACTCTACATAGATGGTAAATGGGTTAATTCTAATTCTGGAAAAACTTTTCCTAGTTTGAACCCTGCTAAACCTAAACAAATCTTGGGGAAATTCCAAAAAGGAAATGAGGTTGACGTGGAAAAAGCTGTTGAAGCCGCAGAAAAGGCTTTTGATTCTTGGAGTAATACACCGGCTCCGAAGAGAGGATTGATAATACTCAAGGCAGCAGAACTACTCAAAAAAAACAAAGAAAAATTAGCAAAATTAATGACGAGAGAGATGGGTAAAGTTATCGCCGAGGCCAGAGGGGATGTTCAAGAAGCTATAGATATGGCTGAGTACATGGCTGGGGAAGGAAGAAGACTTTTCGGTCACACAACCCCTTCTGAGTTAAAAGATAAATTCTGCATGACGATGAGGATGCCTGTCGGTGTCTATGGGTTAATAACTCCTTGGAATTTTCCGTTGGCTATTCCTGCATGGAAGATTTTTCCTGCGTTGATCTGTGGAAATACTGTTGTATTCAAACCTTCATCTGATACTCCTTTGTGTGCGACTAAAATGGTAGAGATACTGGAGAAAGCTGGGTTACCAAAAGGGGTTGTGAATCTTGTTACAGGGCCGGGTGGAAGTGTTGGCATGTCTATAGTAAGACATGGGAAGATTAGAGGAATTTCTTTCACCGGCAGTAAAACTACTGGAGAGATGATAGTAAAAGAGGCTGGGTTGAAAAAAGTTGGGTTGGAACTAGGAGGGAAGAATGCGATAATAGTCATGGATGATGCCAACTTAAACCTTGCTTTGGATGGGGTGATATGGGGTGGTTATGGGACAACAGGACAAAGATGTACTGCTGCTTCCAGAGTTATAGTTCATGAAAAAATTAAAGAAAAGTTTGAAATTAAGTTAGTCCATCGGATTAAGAGATTAAGGCTTGGAAATGGATTAAACCCGAAAACAGATGTTGGACCATTAGTTAACAAGGCGGCACAAGAAAAGAGTATGAATTACATTGGGATTGGGTTAAGAGAAGGGGCTAGGATTTTGATCGGTGGTAAGATCCCTAAGATGAAAGGATTCTTCTTCGAACCGACTCTATTCACTAACTGTACTATTGACATGAGGGTAGCACAAGAGGAGATATTCGGACCTATAGTTTCTGTGATTCCTGTGAAAGATTTTGATGAGGCTATTGATGTAATGAACTCTGTGGAATACGGATTGAGTTCGGCGATTTATACTGAAGATATCAGAAAGGCTTTCCTTGCTATCCAACACATAGAAGCTGGGCTGACTTATGTTAATTCTAGTACTATTGGTTCAGAAGTGCATCTTCCTTTTGGGGGAGTTAAGCATACTGGTAATGGGACGAGAGAGGGGGGGATTGAAGGTATTAACGAGTTTTCTGAAACTAAGACTGTTTATGTTGATTATTCTGGTAAGTTGCAGAAGGCGCAGATTGATATTGAATGATTATGTTTCAAGTATGGCTGTGCAGATACCTTCAACACACTCACAATACGCTTTGGAATATGGAGCACCACCCATACTCAAGGGACAGTCCAATTCTCTGTATAATTCGAATACATAATCATAGTCTATTAGACCTGAATCGTTTTTACTAAAACATTTAACAGCATTAGTTAGAGAGCCGACGTATTCTCTTGATTCACATTTATCGTTACTATCACAGAACTTTGAGATGGTTCCTTCTATAGTTTCAGATTCTCTTAAAATTGCAGTACATTCATCCTCATTCTCTTTTATTGGATTAAACCACTTTGCACTCCTGGTTCCTTCACCAACATGTAACCAATGCTCGGGCGTACCTGGTTTTTTTTGATTAATTTTTCCATAATACCAACCCTGTTCCAAGTCATAGTCAGTAAAACTAGGTACCGTCGAAATTGTGGTAGTTGTTGTAGTAATTTCATATTCGGTTGCTGATTTTTGTATAAAATAGACAGTAACCAAAATTGCCAGAATTAAAAAAATTGTCAAAGAAAAATGTATTTTATTTTGTTTCATACTAGAAACCAATATGTATTTTTACTAATAAAATATTGAAACACCAAAATTATTAAACAAACTCGTAACTTACACTTAAAGATGCGCTGACCTCTATCTGACCAGGCGATATTTCTGTCGGTGCCTCTGCTACAGCAGCAACCGCTTCATATCCTCTTTCCACATAAGGCCTATAAGTAACATAACTCTCACTAGCACGATAAAGTCCTTTTATATTGACCCCTAAAGAATCAGCTATAGCTTCAGCTTTCTCTTTTGCATTTAATCCAGCTTTTCTTAAAGCCTCTAATCTCATTTCTTCAATTTTCTCATCAGTTAGGCTAAAGACTACATTGTTAACGAGATTAGCCCCACTCTGAACAGCCTTATCGATTATATCCCCAGCCTTGTTGATGTCAGTCGATTCTATCTTGATTATGTGGGTAGTCTTATAACCTGTTATGACATATTGATTCGTATCTTTATCCCAACGTTTTTCCACGGTTAACGTGTACTGAGTAGTTTCAATATCTTTAGTAGATATTCCTATCAGTTGTAAGGAATTTTTGACTGCCTGCATTGTGTTGGCATTATCTTGTTGGGATTTTTTTGCGGTCGATGCTCTTGTTTCGGCACCCAAGTAAACTTCAACTTTTTCTGGATCTGCACCTATTTTGGCTTCTCCATTAACGTCTATCAAGTATTTCGGTTCTTCCCCTTCTTCAGCAGATAATATTCTGAAGTCACCATATTCTGGGTATCTTTCGATCGTTTCAATCTCAGGTTTATTTATCAGAACCCCTAAACTCAATAAAGCTACGATGAGTATCCCAACAAGTAAGATCTTTGTTAAATCCATATAATGGAAAATGAGATTCAGATTTAAATAAGTATAGTTTTTTTAGGGTCTAGACCAAAATGATTAATAGAGGGGCAGAGAAAATATAATTGTGATCGTATGAAAACAGTCGATAAAAAATTGATTAAAAAGATGTTCAAGCCTAGAGAAAAATGGAGTCATAAGGGTGATTTTGGGAGTTTGTTGGTAATAGGAGGTAGTAAAAGATACTCTGGTTCACCCACATTCAATGCTTTAGCTGCTTACAGGACTGGAGTGGATTTAGTGACGATAGCTGCTCCGAGAAGGGCTGCAGATATAATAGCATCTTTTTCCCCAGATTTGATTACTTACCCATTAGACGGTGACTATTTGAATGAAAGGCATCTAGACGATATCTTTGTTTTGGCTGAAGATTCGAATGCAGTGGCTATAGGTGGAGGATTAGAAAGAAATGAAGAGACATTAACCACAGTTAAAAGAATATTGAAGGGGTTGACTTCGCCTTGTGTCATAGATGCTGACGCTATCCATGCAGTAGCTAAAGACAAAAAAGTGTTGAGGAAAAATTTCATACTAACTCCACACTCGCACGAATTCTATGTTTTAACTGGAAAGAAACCAGGGACAGATATTAAGAAAAGAACTCAATTGGTTAAAAAAGAGGCTTCCAAGTTGGGTTGTATCATTCTCTTGAAAGGATACATTGACATAATTTCAGACGGAAAGCAAGTAACGATAAACAAGACCGGTAATCCTTTCTTAACTGTTGGGGGCACAGGTGACACTTTGACTGGGATATGCGGGGCTTTATTGGCCAGAGGTATTGATCCATTTGAGGCTGCTTGTGCTGCATGTTACATTAATGGCAAAGCTGGGGATAGAGCAACCAAAAAATTCGGAGAAGGACTGATGGCATCAGATTTAATAATTGAAATTCCCAATGTAATAAAACGAAAATAAAAATTCTTAATATAATAGATAATATACGTGGTTTTTATGTACGATGCGATAATCGTTGGGGCAGGACCAGCCGGCTTGACAGCTGCTATATACACTTCTAGAAGAAACCTGAAAACTTTGGTCGTGAGCAAGGGTTTGAGTGATCAAGTATCAGAAACGCCTCATATAGAAAATTATCCTGGGTTTGAAAAAATTGAAGGTTATAAATTAATCCAGAAGTTCGAAGAACAGGTTAGAGATTTCGGTGTAAAGATAATATTCGAAGAAGTTGTTAAGATAACACCGAAGAAAAAGAGTTTTGTCGTGAAAACAACTCAGAAAAGTTATGAAGGAAAAACAGTGATATTAGCATTCGGTAAGATTCCCAGAATTTTGAACATCCCTGGTGAAAGAGAGTTTACCGGGAAAGGTGTCTCTTACTGTACAACTTGTGATGCTCCACTCTTCAGGAACAAGGTAGTTGCTGTAATCGGTGGTGGTAATGCTGCCTTAGATGCCACTTTATTGTTAACCAAGATTGCTAAAAAAGTTTATCTTATCCACAGAAGGGATGAATTCAGAGGGTTCGAAGCTGAAGTTGCTAAAGTAAAGAAAAGAAAGAATGTTGAACTAGTTCTCAGTCATATAGCAGTAAAATTCAAAGGAGATAAAGTTTTAAGATCGATTATCGTTGAAAGCAAAAAAACTGGTGAAAGAAAGGAATTGAAAGTCAATGGTGTATTCATAGAGATTGGCTCTGTAGTTAAAACTGATTTTGTAAAGGGGTTGGTAAAATTAGACAAAAACAATTATATTGTAATCAACAAAGATTGTGAAACCTCCCGTCCAGGCGTGTTCGCTGCTGGGGATGTTACGAACATCCCATTCAAACAAATCATCGTAGCAGCCGGTGAAGGAGCTAAAGCCGGTTTAAACGCCTACAACTATTTACACGGAATAAAAGCCGAGATAATTATAGATTGGAGGAAGTTCAAGGAGATTGGAGGTTGATTGTATGGAATATTGTGATTTTACAGATGAGTGGGGACCTGAAAAAATTATTCAGACTTATGATCCAAAGACTGATATGAAAGGGATTCTTGTTATAGATAACACTGCCCTAGGTCCTGGCAAGGGAGGAATAAGATTTACACCAGATGTCGATGTGAAAGAAGTTTTTAGACTTGCTAGGGCAATGACATGGAAATGCGCTTTGACTGAATTACCATTTGGTGGGGCAAAATCAGGTATAATTGCCAATTCTAAGAAAATTACAAAAGGACAGAAAAAAGCGATTGTTGAGGCTTTCTCTAAATCGTTAAAACCTGTTTGTCCTTCGCAATATGTGGCTGCACCAGACATGTACACAGCAGAAGAAGAAATGAAATGGTTTGCCGAGGCCAATGGTTCGATGAAAGCATGCACAGGAAAACCAAAGGAATTGGGTGGAATACCACACGAATTGGGTTCGACTGGTTTTGGCGTTTATCATTCAACTCTTGTTGCGATTGAACATTTAGGTTTTGATGTAAAAAACATGAAAATAGCCATAGAAGGTTTTGGGAATGTTGGGTGGTTCGTCTTCAAATTCCTGTCTGAGAAGGGAGCCAAAATAGTTGCGGTTTCAGATTCTAAAGGATGTCTTTACAACAAAGATGGTATAGATTTTAATAAAGTCGCGAAAGTCAAGAAAAAAACTAGAACCGTCATCAAGTACAAACCTGGTAAAGTATTGAAGAACGAGAAAATATTCGAACTGCCTGTCGATGTTTTAATTCCAGCAGCCATTCCTGATGTGATAACGAAAAAGAACGTCAACGAAGTTAAAGCAAAGATAATTGTTGAGGGAGCCAACATCCCGATTCCGCATGATGTTGAAAAAGTATTACATAAGAAGGGGGTCTTAGTCGTTCCTGATTTCGTTGCTAATGCTGGTGGTGTGATTTCTTCATATGTTGAGTATACTGGTGGGACGCCAGAAAAGATGTTTAAGCTAGTAGAAGAAAAAATTAGGAAAAATACTAAATTGGTACTTGAAAAATCTAAGAAAGAAAAGTTAAATCCAAGAGACGCTGCAATGAAAAATGATTGTTATGAAAGTAGCTATTGTCGGTTTGGCCAGAAGATTGATTGAAAATAAATTAAAAGAATATGGTTTTGAGTTAGATAAGAAAAATCCTGATGTTGTTATATCCGTTGGTGGAGATGGAACAGCCCTGTATGCTGAGAGAGTCTATCCTGGAATTCCAAGGGTTATGATAAAACACAGTAAAATCTGTGAAAAATGTAAAGTTGGAGAACATGATTTCTCGAAAGTTTTGGACGCCTTGAAAAAAAAGAAATACAAAATAAAGGAAGAAATAAAAGTTGAAGGTATTATTAATAACGATCCTACAAAAAAGTTAGTTGGGTTGAACGAAATTGGTATTCACCATAAAATTCCGACTAAAACGATTAGATTGCGAATAAGAGTCAATAATAAAATTGTAGTGGATGAAGTAATTGGAGATGGCATTGTGGTTGCTACTCCCTACGGTAGCACAGCCTATTTTTATTCCATAACAAGAAAGAAATTCTATAAAAGTATAGGGGTGGCATTCAATAATTCCAAGGAGTTTATAGAGCCTTTAATCTTGAGAGATGATTCTGTTATCGAAGCGCAAGTTCTGAGAGGTCTTGGTTTGGTCACAGCGGATAATGATGAGAGGATGATTCCAATTAGTAAAGGTGATGTGTTGAAGGTTCAAAAGGCAAGACAAAAAGCCAGGATAATTGAAATAGGGTGATGGCATGGAACTTCCAATAATTTTAATTAATTTCAAGTGTTATGAAGAAGCGACAGGGGAAAAAGCGTTTAAGTTGGCCAAACTATGTGAATTCGTGTCATTCGAATATGGATTAAACATTTCAGTTGCTCCACAGTTTGCTGATATTAAAACAATAGCAGAAGTTGAGATACCGGTTTTTTCTCAACATATTGATCCGATTGAATCAGGGGCTCACACAGGGCATATAACGGCATTATCAGTAAAAGAGGCTGGAGCCGTCGGGACTTTAATAAACCATTCAGAAAGAAAGTTAGACTTGGGTAAGATAAGAAGATGTGTTGAACTCGCGAAAAATTATAATTTGATTTCGGTCTGTTGCTCGGGTAATGTTGAAGAGAGTAAAGCTATAGCACAATTTGCTCCGGATTTCATCGCATACGAACCCCCAGAACTCATAGGAACTGGTATACCCGTATCACAAACAAAGCCAGAAGTTATTAAAAGAATTGTTGACGAAGTTAAGAGAATTAACCCTAACATAAAAATTATGTGCGGGGCCGGCATATCAAAGGGAGAAGATGTTAAAAGAGCATTAGAATTAGGTACTGTTGGGGTAATACCTGCATCTGGTGTTGTTAAAGCTGCAAACCCAGAGGATGTTTTAGTCGATTTTGCTGAAGCCATCAAATAATAATATTAATTAATTCAAACACAATAACATAATACTCGTGGTTCTATGGAAAAACAGAATAATATCAGACTTTCTCCGACTGGCATTGCATGCTTCTTTGAATGTCCTAGAAAATTCTATTACATTTACATCAGAGGCATAGAAGAAAAACCTAGACCATCTATGGTAAGGGGAAAAATCGTACATCGTGTGTTAGAACATTTCTTTACTTTTATCGATTTGACTGATATTGAAGAAGGAAGTAATTGGAAAGAAATATGGGAAAAATTCAGAAAAGCTTTATTCTCCCTCTTAGAAACCGAGTGGAAACAGATTGGGAAGATTTATGAATCAAGCGCAGAAGACAAGATTTTTGAATGAGACCAAAGAATTCTTAGATTTCTATGCGATAAAATTGGCGTATTCTTTGATGAACAAGATAAGAGAGTTGGATAGAAACTCAAAATGGTTTGAACGAGATATAAAGAGGTTTTTCTATCCAAAAGATATGGAGATGAAGCTGGAGATAGAAGGTGAAAATATTAAGGGGTTCGTGGATAAAACGATGAGCCTGTTCGGGAAAGGGATAGCAATAGTGGATTATAAGACATCAAAATGCCGTTTACCTCATTTTATTCCAGAAGGTCATTTGAAGCAAGGTAAGGCTTATGCATTCCTTTGGAATAAACTATTCAAGGAAATGCCAAAACATATATCATTCTACTACTTGAGAACGGGAGAGAGTGTCTTTTATCCTATTTCTGAAAGAGATATTGAAGAAATAAAGAATGATATAAGTTTGATTAGAGGGAAGAAGCCAATAGTTAAAGAATTCCCAAAGAAAGAATCAAAACTCTGTGATTTTTGCGATTTCAAAATATTCTGTTTTAAGAAGAAAGAGCCAAAGGAGAGTTAAATGTGCTTGACGTTAACAGGAGAAGTTGTTGATATCGATGGTGAAAAAGCAGTCGTAGATATCAAGAATAGAAAAATCCATGTTAAACTCAACCCTACGTTTTCTGTGAGTAAAGGGGATAAAGTTATCGTCTTCAAAAATATTATTCTAGAGAAAGTCACTGAATAAAATTTTAAGTTTAGAATCAGAATCTTTATCAGTGCCTCAGTAGCTACAGTCTGGTTAAAGCGCCGCACTGGTAATGCGGAGATCACGGGTTCAAATCCCGTCTGAGGAAAATTATCAATAGAGTTTTAAGAAGTAGAAAAGTGTATAAATGATCTCATGTAGGATACAAATTAAAACTATGGACAAAATTTTTTTATTTGTTATTTTTTTAGTTTCTTTTTCTTTTATCTTTCTGATCCCTTCAGTCCAAGCAGGAATAACATTCCAACCGAGAACTTGGACGGAATCCTGTTCTCATGAGTTGAATGAAACTGTCATAGAGTGTCAAGACAAAAGCTTCTTAACAAAATACATCAACTTCACTTTCACAGAAAATGCACCTGACAATTGGGATTTATGCTTAGAAATGCATCCTGTTCTATGGAATCATTTGAAAGAATGCTATCTGAAATCTACTGATTCAGAAAAATTACAATGCTTGAAACAAATCTACCAAGATTACAAGGATAAGGTTGATGTTGACTTAAATGAAAGTCAATGGTTAAATTATCTACAAGAATTAAGACAATATCCTATCAAAAAATTAACTTCTCATGTTACAATTGATAAGGATTCAATAAATTTTACTAACAAGAAAGTTTGCTTAAACATCGATTTTCCTCAGGGTTGGAAAGTAAATGAGAAAATAAAAACAGGCTTTGCATCAATAACCTATGCTTCTTCAACTAATTTGATAACAGTAGTTGGTGATGCTACTTGTGGCGACAGTGAAGAGAATGCTTGTGATTTTGATGATTTATGGGTTGCTGATAAGGGAGGAACTATAGAGCTGATGGAAAACCAGACTGGAGCAAGTCAAATGAATCTTTCTCTACAACTAAGGCCTACTGATAATGTCACTATACCGATGATCTTTAATGTAACCAACATTCATTTAAACAATCTAAATAACTGTAACATCTCAGGGTTGTTAGGCAACGGTTCAACTGTAATAGAAACCATCAATTTCACCGACAACACGACCTATGCTACCGTGAATTACTTCAAATCAATAGAAAACTCAACCATCAACTGCTCTGACACATTTGATGTCCAGATATACCAGAACCAGTGGGGACTCATTTGGAAGCCAGGGACAAGCCAGTTCACGTTTGATGGGAAAATACAGATAGGTGACGGCTCAACAACGACATGGTTTGCGGACACAAACAAACAAATAATTGTTTCAGATGATGCGATAACCGCTGATGGTCAATGGTTTATTGAAGTTAAAATTAATGGATATTTAAAATTCGGTTCTGTTGTTAATGCAGCAAAAAAAATAAGTGAGGATGGTTGCCAATTTACTGGTTTAGAAACAAGTAATTGGTATTATCTATGTGGACCTCGCAATACTGAAATTTATTCATCCAGTTTCACATCGTTTGGATATGATCGGATGATTATTTATGGACAAACAATATGGAACAGTATTTTTAATGGGCAAGGAATCAGTAGCGTAAGGCCTTATGGTACTACATCAGATTGGTTCAACTTCATTGTTACCCGATGTGTATATGGTATGCTATTAGCAACAACAGGAACATTCAACAAGTTACAATGTATGGGGACAACAACTTGTGTTTACACTTATGGCAGTGGGAATTTTAGCGTTTCGAATATTTACGCAAGAGACGCGACAAACATACTACGTTGTGGTGCAGCATCGAATACAAGCAACGTGTATCTCGTTAACGTGGATAGCGATATCTGGTCAATATTATGGTCGAACTGTAACGCAACAGTATATCGTCAATACGAATTCGATCTAAATGTTACAGACACTTCTGGTAGAGCAATATCCGGAGCAAACGTAAGCATAGAATCTCTTAGTGGAGATCCTCTCTGCTCAAATCATACTAATGTTACTTATGCCAACGGTTCAATCCCCACTCAAACCATAATGATGGGTTATTACAATCAAACAGGTGGGGATACTATATACACATGTAATCCATACAGAATCAAGATTAATAAAACTGGGTATGGAGAGTATGAGACTAACTTTACATTGGATAGGAAGACTGATTGGACTATTGCTCTTGGCAATCCTTGTAGTCCAGATCCTGATTATTTATATGCTTTGAACTATGGAATGAGTTACAATGCAACATCAAATACAATAACACTTGTTAACACGACGAGTATTGGGACTAGTTCTAATCCGTATAACTTTACTAGTGTTTGGGAGTATGCTAGAGCTATTAATGGGAGTTGCTTGGTTGAGAGAATGAATGAAACACAGTTCTTGTTCAATGTTAAGTTGCAAGTGGGTGATGGGGGCAATGAGACGTGGTTTGCTGATTCTGATAAACAAGTAACTTTCCTTAAAGGAATTGCTACGGCTCACGAGGAGAGGTTAATTTGGGTTAGATATAACGCAAATTTTAGATTGGGTATTCTAGAAGATGCAACTACTTTCAGCACTCGTAGTGGATGTACAATTACTAGTTTAGAAACCACTTATCGTGCTTTCTTGATTAGAGATGATTCATCAGCAGCACCTAGCAGTAAAATTAGCATATATTCTTCTTCATTGGGGAGTATTGCTGGAACTGGATTAAAATGTTATCTCGGTTGGAGCAGCGGAAATTGGACGATATGGAACACATTGTTAAGTGGAACTTATCCAGTTTTCTCTTCAACTGCAAATGTGAATATTTACAATCTTTATGTAGCTAATGCTTATACTGGTTTTGGAGATACACCTGCATCGGGAACATTGAATTACATAAACATTAAAAATTGTGATTATGGTATAGCAACAAGCTCTGGATTTACAATCAAAAATTCTATTCTGAAGAATATAACAACTACTGACTTTCGCCTAACGTCAGTTTCTAATGATTGTTATGCTATAAACACAGAATCATCTTGGACTTTTACATGGCTTGGGACAAGCACAAAAAAACTTTATCGTCAGTATGAATTCGACCTCAATGTAACAGATACTTCTGGTAGAGCAATAGAAGGTGTTAATGTTTCTATTCAATCTTTGAGTAGTGACCCAGTATGTTCAGATTATAGGAACAATACTTATGCCAATGGTTCTATCTCCACGCAGACGATAACAATGGGGTATTACAATCAAACAGGTGGGGATACTATCTATTCATGTAATCCATACAGAATCAAGATTAATAAAACTGGGTATGGGGAGTATGAGACTAACTTTAATATAGATAGGAAAACGGACTGGACTATTGCTCTTGGCAATCCATGTTCTCCTGATCCTAAATATTCGTATGCTTTGGATTATGGGATGAGTTATGATGAGTCTACTAATACAATAACTCTTGTTAACACGACGAGTATTGGAACTAGTTCTAATCCTTATAATTTTACTAGTGTGTGGGAGTATGCTAGGGCTATAAATGGGAGTTGTCTTGTTGATAGAATGAATGAGACGCAGTTCTTTTTCAAGACTAAGTTGCAGATTGGAGATGGAAATAATCAGACCTGGTTCGCAGACAAGGAAAAACAAATTGTTTTCTCTGATATTATGACAGCCAATGGTGATAAATATATTAATGTAAAAAATAATGCAAACTTTACACTTGGAGAATGTACAGATACAACTCTTAAAGTTGTGCAAAGTGGCTGTTCAATATTCTCAACTCAAAGTGCTTATATCAATACAAGATTGGTCTATGGAGATAGCAACTCTATTGTTTATTTATATGATAGCAGTCTTCAACAAGATTCACCACGTGCCCAAGCATCAAGTGTTACGTTAGAAGGAACTGGAAGAGTTTGGGGTTGCAGATTTTCACGACAAGTTAGAATTTCTGGGAGTTCTACAAATGTTGACCATTATAATTTACATTTTGGTGGGGCGTATTCAACACAAGGTGATGTTAGAGATGCGATACTGAGTGCTGAAGGCACTTGGGATAAAATTGTAATTGAAGATTACTACAATGCAATACAAGGATATGGAGGTTATCCATTAAATATCAAAAACCTCATAATCCGTAAGACAGCCAACTATGAACTTACATTTCCTGCCACTGGAACTATTGACCGTTACATTATTAATGGTGAATTAGAGGATTGGTCAATGAGTATTGCTGCAACTCAAACTGGTGAACTTTATCGCCAGTATGAATTCGACTTGAATGTAACAGATACTGGTATAAATGCAATAGGAGGTGCTAATGTTACTATAGAATCTCTTAGTGGAGATCCTCTCTGTTCAAACCATACTAATGTTACTTATACAAATGGTTCGATCCCCACGCAAACCATAACGATGGGTTATTATAATGAAACTGGTGGGGATGCTATCTATTCATGTAATCCATATAGGATTACTATTAACAGTTCTGGATATGGGGATTATCAGACTAATTTTACCATAGATAGGAAGACTGATTGGACTATTGCTCTTGGCAATCCTTGCACACCAGATCCTAAGTATTCATATGCTTTGAATTATGGGATGAGTTATGATGAATCTAGTAATACTATAACTCTTGTGAATACTACAACTATTGGAACAGGGTCTAATCCCTATAATTTCACGAGTGTGTGGGAGTATGCTCGAGCTATAAATGGGAGTTGTCTTGTTGACAGAATGAATGAGACGCAATTCTTGTTTAATTTGAAGTTGATAATAGGAGATGGGAATAATCAGACATATTTTAATGACGGCTCTAAGCAAATTACATTTAACGGTGTTACAACGGTCGACTGGCAAGCAATAATAATAGTTCAAAACAACGCACAACTTACTCTAGGAGTTTTAGATGATGCATCCACGAAAAGCACATCTAACGGCGTATCAATTATTGTCGTTCCTAATGGTAGACAAGGAACTATTATATTTGGGTATATCCAATCTTCAAAGATTTACATCTATGATTCCTTAATTGTTCAAACAGACCCATTTTATGCTTGGTATGGTATTGCAGCATTTTACACTGGAAATATTTATCACACAACTTTTGATGGCTGCTATCTCATAAACAATATCTTAAATATGTCTGATGTGCGAATTGGATTTAGCAATCAAAAATGGCCTGCATTTCAAAATCAAGGAGGAACACTCGAAAACCTCATAGCATATGGCGCGACGAGGTTTATCAGTTTTACAGGAACAACTTCTATAACATTAATTAATCCAGTCGGAAAATGGCTTAAAACTAGTGCATTTGGTTGTTGGGATCAAACAGTAAACCACTACCTGATTAACCCAGATTTCGATAATTGGGGAACTTCTTGGTCTGGAACGAACACCAACAAAGTTTACCGTCAATACGAGTTTGACCTTAATGTAACAGACACCTCTGGTAGAGCAATAGAAGGTGTTAATGTTTCTATTCAATCCTTGAGTAGTGATCCAATCTGTTCAGATTATACAAATAATACATATGCAAATGGTTCTATCTCTACGCAAACAGTAACAATGGGTTATTATAATGAAACTGGTGGAGATAGTATATACAGTTGTAATCCGTATAGGATTACTATTAACAGTTCTGGATATGGGGATTATCAGACTAATTTCACTATAGATAGGAAGACGGACTGGACGATTGCTTTAGGTAATCCTTGCAGTCCAGATGATACCTATAGTGATTATCTAAATCGCAACATGACTTACAATGCGACAAGCAACACCATAACTTTAGTTGGAGATAGTTTTCTAGGGGCAAACGAATCCAACCCATATACTTTTGAAGACGTGTGGAAGTATGCTAGAGCTATAAATGGAAGTTGTTTGGTTGATAGACTGAATGAAACACAATATTTGTTTAAGACTAAATTACAAATTGGTGATGACAACACTACGACTTGGTTTGCCGATTCAAACGTTCAAGTAACTTTCACTGATATAGCAACAGCAAATGGTGATTGGCATATAAGATTGGCAAGATATGGAAACCTAAGATTTGGAATTCTTGAAAACGCTACAAGTCACACAACTTCAAGAGGAGTGTCTTTCTTTTTGAAGGAGGACACTTACATAGTTTGTCGAGTAATGACCACCACTGCATTGGCACAGTCAAGCGAATTGTATTCCATGAACATTTACTCTTCATATTTTGCAGCATCTAAATTAAACAGTCAGCAATTATTTGAACGGTTCAATGGAAACATGTGGAATACAGAACTGGGTTATGAAGTTTACATACATAATCCCTTATCGACTGCCGATTTCTACAATGTTAATATATTTAGCACCTATAGAGGCATAGGACTTCCATACGGAACATGGAACAAAATCATTGTGGGAAAATGTCAACTTGGTGTGGATATGACTACCACCTATCCGAATTATACCTTAAAAAATGTCATAATACAACCAGATTGTGTATATGATTTTTATATGAGAAATAACGGTATTGCTCCCAGATTTCATAAAGTAATCAATGGTGAAAGTGATTGGATAATATATTGGTATCCAACTCCTCCATGTGTGGACACTTTACTTCGTCAATATAAATTTGATTTAAACGTCACAGACACTTCTGGTAATGCAATATCAGGAGCAAACATAAGCATAGAATCTCTTAGTGGATATTCACTTTGTACGAATCATACTAATGTTACTTATACCGATGGTTCAATTTCTACCCAGACAATAACGATAGGATATTACAACGAAACAGGTGGAGATACTATCTATGACTGCAATCCTTATATCTTCAAAGTAGAAAAGCCAGGATATGAGATTCTGAACTTCACAGCAAACATAACAGAAAAAACTGATTGGACTCTGAGTTTGGAAGAAGGTAAAACACAATTAACATTAATAAAAAACATTCAATACTCTGATGAAAATTCTACTCATGTGAATTATACAATTACAGATCAAGTAATTAACACAGGAACAATTAATGTTAGTGGTATAGTTTTCCAAGATTCGGATATCTCTGCATCGTTTGTAATAAACAATCTAGAAGTAAACGAGACAAATACTACATCTGGAACTGTGACCGTAGCTAAAGCTATGAACAACCAGGAAAAAACTTTTGTTTCTGCCACAGCTACTGTAGATACTACAGTCTATTCTTCTAATCAACCTTCAGTTTTGATACCGGGAACTGGTGGCCCAGCCGATGTTTCAGTTTCTGTTCCATCTTCAGTATCGGTTGGAGGAACCATTGTAGGAAATATTACTATAACAAACATGAATCCTGATATAGGACAAGACTTTACTGTAGATTATTTCATTACAAGCTTGGACGAAGCAACAAACTATTCCTCAGGTCAAAAAACCATTTATGTGGGTGCATCTTCAACAAACTCAACACTAGGATCATTATCGGTTCCGGGTCAGGCAGGAACATATGATTATAAAGCTGTGGTCAGTTGGATTGGTGATAGCGCAAGTGCTAGTGCAACTTTCACTGCAACAGAAGCAGCACCTACAATAGCTCCTACAGGGCCAACTGGTGGTGCAATGCGTCTGGGGAAAGGAGAGATAAAAATCTCTGAGTATCCTGAAATAACAATAGAGCAGGGGAGTGTAGAATTTTACTCAATAACGGTTGAGAACAATGGCACTGCAAGCGTACATAATGTTGAGTTGACACTGGAAGGAATCTCCAGGGAATGGTACTCTTTAATTCCAGAGAGAGTAGACGATTTATTAAAGGGAAAGTCTCAAGTGTTCATTTTAAAGATTACAACACCATTAGATGCTGAACCGAAATTTTACCCAGTTGATATAAAAGCCAGTTGCGATGAGGGTTTGGATCTCATTTCAATCAGTTTTGAGGTTGTGCCGAGGGCAGTGGAAGAGCCGTTCAGGATAGTCGATATCCAAGTTTTGACACAAAAACTGTTATTAAACGAGAAAGGTACATTAATGATACTTGTAGAGAACGTTGGCGATGAGGACTTGAATGTCGTTGCTTCACTGACATTACCAGAAGGGTGGTTTATAGATGAGAAAGAAGTCACAAAAGTTATACCACAAAAAACTGAATCTATTCTAAGATTCAATATAACCCCAATAGAAACTGGAGCACATAGATTAGTTCTAAATGGAAATTATAACGGAAAGGAATTCTCCAAAGAAATTTCCGTATATGTCGAGGAAATCATAACTATACCATCAATTTCTTGGCAGTGGTTTATCGTTCTAATTGTTTTGGCGGGTTTAACCACAATTTGTGGAATTATAATACAGAAGAAACTTCATAAACTGAAACCGGAAAAATTAAAAGAAATTACACCTGAAACAAAAAAAGAAGAACCCCACACATGTGCGAGATGCGGGAAAAGGATAGGTGTATATGATGCCGGGTTGCATTATAAAGGCAAAGTTTATTGTATTAAATGTCTAGTGGATGCCGAAATCGTAAAATAAAATAAGAATCCTAAATTCCGGCTGGGGCTTTTACGTATAAAATATAGAATCATCGAGCCTTCGTTCTCTGTTTGTATCAAATGTTATAGGTTCAGATGGAGTTTCTTCACCGTCTTGAATACGAAGCATTTCTTTGACAGGTGACTTAAAAACCTCATAATCATCACTTTCAACAGAAAATGTT
>SMTZ1_10005247_pt1 | contig 38236 bp, 31 predicted proteins | sample DeeMarSWOR136_30_FD_25667 | JGI IMG/M metagenome (IMG submission 25667)
TAGACTTTCCGCAGTTCTACGAGCTTTAGATGAGAGAAGCTCCAGCGTGTATATCCTAGGCTCTGCCCGCCAGATTTCGGATACCGGATTACTGATACCAGATAGAAAGATGTTTTTCCGTCTTCATCCGGCATCCGGCATCTAGTATCGGTTTGCTGACTAAACCTTGACGCATGAACAAATATTTTCTCAGCATAGAACGCCTTTGCGAACAGTTAAGGTATAAGCATGGGAACCTGTCGATATTGCAACAAAAGCGGAAAGACGATTTCTGATGTGATCGGCTTCTGTGCAAGCTGTATTAGAGATCATTTTGAAGAAGTCTGGCCAGAGATTAAGAGGGTGCATGATCGCACCCGCCGCGCCTATCAACTTCCGCAAGATCCTCCACGTGCAACAGATGGGCTCACCTGCCCCTTGTGCGTACACAAATGCCAGATACCCGAAGGAGCCAGGGGATTTTGTGGCCTTCGACAGGTTGAAGGCGGTACGATCCGAGGGGGGCGACCCCATGAAGGAAATCTCTCTTACTATTATGATCCCCTTCCCACCAATTGCGTCGGGGCATTCGTCTGTGCGGCAGGAACGGGATGTGGTTATCCTCAATATGCCGCCACAAAGGGTCCTGAATATGGTCACAAAAACCTGGCCGTTTTTTATCAGGCCTGCTCCTTCAATTGTCTCTATTGCCAGAACTATCACTACAAACTACAGACGGCTCTGCCACTTGCGGTCCCGGCAAAGAAACTGGCAGGAGCCGTGGACGACAAAACCACCTGCATCTGTTATTTTGGAGGTGATCCCACACCTCAGATTCTACATGCCCTTAAGACGTCCAAACTCGCCTTGCATCGTAAACCCAAGGGGATTCTTAGGATATGCTGGGAGACCAATGGGTGTGTCAATGAGCCCTTTTTGACTAAGATGGCCGAATTGTCCCTGAGGTCTGGCGGATGTATCAAATTCGATCTAAAGGCCTGGAATGAAAGCATCCATTATGCGTTATGTGGTGTGTCAAACAGAAAGACTTTGGAGAATTTCAAGACGTTGTCCAGCTGGTGCCAGCACTTTGTTGGTTCCCGGGTATGTGGACGAAGAAGAAGTGGACGCCTTGGCCGGCTATATTGCAGACTTGAACCCCCACATCCCATTGAACCTGCTCGCCTTTTATCCCCACTTCACCCTCCAAGACTTACCCACGACTTCGAGGGCACATGCCCTGCGCTGCAGAGGAATTGCAGAGCGTCAGGGGTTGCATAACGTGCACATAGGAAACATCCACCTGCTGGGGGGAGAGTATTCTTAATGTTTGGAGTATTGGAGTAATGGAGTTTTGGCCTCCGGCTCGGAGAGCCTACGCCTCGGAGAGAGTATTGGAGGGTTGGGGCTAAGCGCCTAAATTCTCTTTGGTTTTCTGCAAACAACTTGTGCGACTGCTCTTTTGGGCCCTTCTTTTACCCCCTCAAAGGCATAAACGATTTCCCAGTTTTCGAACCATTCCAGCAGTTCCCCTGGCTTCAACAAAAACTTCGGATTTTGTGGTTTCCCAAATTTAGGCTGCTCAATGGTAAAGGTCTCATAGATGAGAGATAACGAAACACCAAAATACCTTCATACAAATTCTCGGGCAGTGGATTCACTTCCTCTGCTTCCAGGTCCACATGCCATGTCTCCACCACTACGCGGGTTTCTGCCGCCAACTCCTTTACACGGGAAAGCGCTTGTTCTGAAATATCGCAGCAGATGACTGGCAGGCCTTTGGTGGCCAGAAATATACCGTTGTGCCCGTCACCACACGCAAGGTCCAAGATGGGCCCACGCAAGCTTTCGCTTTCGAACACACCCCAGTGATCTACCAACAGCTGCGCTGGCATGAGATCCATGTTAGCTCCGCTTCGCTGTGCACTTGGAATAATGGAGTCTCTGAAATTTTTGCCCGAATCAAAGATTCTGTATCTTGATTTTTTCTCGTCTCTAGGTTACTCATGCTTAACACTGCTCGTTCATATCGGTCAGATCTATGCATTTTCTGTGTTCCCATTCAGTAACCGATCAGGAGCCTCCATCTAACATGAGACCTAGCCTTCGCCATAAGCTCTTCCTGTTTTGGGTTTTTTTCGCCCTGATCGGCGCAGGGTATTTCATCACTCCATCGCCCGCTCTTTGCGACTACCATTTACTGAAAAAATTCATCATTGCCTATAATCAGGAGGCCCTGAAGGAAAGCCTTATCGATGACACCCATCGGGGCGAGGAGGGCGTATTGAGGATCAGGCCCGAGATAGGCAAGTCCTTCGGAATAAAGGTCTTCATTGATCAGGATTACCTGGAATCCAAAAAGTTATTTGAAAAAGCTAATGTTTTTTTTGAAGATGCCAAAATGGCTCTGAGTTCAGATGAAAAAGCCGAAAAAGATCATTTTCAAATGATCGCCGATCTCTTTCTCTCCCACAAATGGAGTCTGGAACTGGCGAAAAAAAAGCTGGCGGCTTATCGTTCCAGGTTGAATGCTAGCGTCGATGACAGACTCAACCAAACCGTTAGTGTTGAGGCCATGGATAGGTTACTGGAAGAAACCTTGAAGAAAACAGATTATAGATTGAGGGATGCCTTGGGCCTTTTTTTCAACATCTGCCAGGCACAAGACCATGGCAACTTGTACCTGACACCCGATAATGTGACTTTTGTCAACCAAGTGTTTTACGGATTCATCAATGAGGCCTCAGAAAAAGAATTGGAAATGTTCGACCTTGATCGAGATAGTGGACAACACAAGAATCCATCCTACAATTGGAAGAATGCGGTTGAAGACCCCTTACTTTTCTTTGCTCTCATGAAAAGGGAGTCTCAATTCAAGGCCCTTGCCGTTTCTCCTGTGGGCGCTGTTGGCCTGACCCAGATCATGCCAAAGACAGGCAAGGATCTGGGCATGAAAAAAATCTATATTCCATCCTACTATGGGAAGGCCGTATCTCTGATGAGAAAGGAGAGAAGAACTCAGGAGCAAGCCGAGGCCGCCTTACTTTTGATCACTGAAACAAATAAGCTTTCCCAGGCTCGGCGCGCTCGAGAATTGATGCAACAGTCTTTAAGCTTAGGCAAAAAGAGAGAAAAACTCTTTCACAAATACAAGAGAGAACTGCTGAAAAAACGGGCTGATGATCGTCTCAAGCCCGCATTAGCTATTGAACACGGTCTTACCTATTTTGCCAGGCAAATGAGGGCTCAAGGGGGGGATATGAGTCTTGCCCTAGCCTCCTATAATGCTGGACCCGGTGCGGTTCGCAGGTACAAAGGGATCCCGCCCTATGAAGAGACGGTGTACTTCAGAAACAAAGTCTTACAATATTACCGGGATTATCAGAAAAAAGTTAAGGATACTCCTTAAGGGGCAAAGAATCGGTTTTTTTGCATTAGGACCCTACCCATCCCAGCCAGATCTTTTTTCGATTTTGGAACTTGAAAAGCACTCTATCCAACTGGGCCGAAAGCTGAAAATCGATGAGCTTCTTCCTTGAGAAATCGACAAGATTCCTTTCAAGCTTTTCCCAGTCTGGCCTTTTTTTTGTTTCCCCATGGTGAGATCTCTTTCCGTATTTTTATGATAGAGCCAACGCTGCGACCTTTGAAGACAAATACTAGCAACTCCAAACCTTTTATGTCAAATTCGTTTTGGCGTGTTTTGCTTGCAACGACCCTGCGAAAAATTTCAACCCCCTCTCCATCGCGCGCAGAGCCGAATGTTTGATGTTTTTCTTTTTTTCTTGATCAATGCAACTAACGTGGTTATGAAAGAGTCTCTTAGAGGCTGTCGGAAAACGCCCATCTGCTGCGTTACCCTCGTCCCCCGCCCCGTTAAATTCTCGCTACGCGAGACGGCGAAGCCGATTTAACAGGGCAAGTCAGTCCGGCGTACTTCTATTGCCTATTGGGTGCATACGCCAAGGGCCTGAGATTGATGGACTCGGCCAATGTTGAAAAAATCAGCATCAGGAGGAAATGAAAATGCCTGGAGACGTCCTGTTGAAGTCTAATTTCGAGGGCTTGGATCTGCTGAAAAGGGGTAAGGTGCGAGATATATATGCCGTTGATGACAAATTGCTTATTGTCGCCACCGATCGGATGTCTGCCTTCGATGTGGTTATGGATGACCCCATTCCGGATAAAGGCAAAATTCTGACAAGCATTTCCGTTTTCTGGTTCACTCAGTTGGCGTCTATCGTGGAAAATCACATCATATCTACCCATCCTGCTGAGTATCCAGAGCCTTGCCAGAAATACCGGGAACAACTTGAAGGACGCAGCATGCTTGTCAAGAAGGCCAGGCCCTTGCCTGTAGAATGCATTGTGAGGGGGTATATTTCTGGTTCCGGCTGGCAAGAGTACAAATCTAAAGGAAGTATCTGCGGTATCCCTTTGCAGCAAGGAATGGTGGAGTCAGAAAAACTGCCGGGGCCCCTTTTTACACCTTCCACCAAGGCTGAAAAGGGAATTCATGACGAAAATATCTCTTTCGATAGGGCGGTGGAAATTCTGGGAAAAGAGACTGCAGAGAAAGTGAGGGCGCTCAGTCTGAAGATCTATGAATTTGGAAGAGAACTTGCCGCCGAGAAGGGCATCATCATAGCTGACACAAAGTTTGAGTTCGGGTTCGAAAACGGGCATCTCATTCTCATCGATGAGGTGTTGACACCCGATTCCTCCAGGTTCTGGCCAATGGATACTTACACTCCCGGGGGGCCGCAGAAAAGCTTTGACAAACAGTACCTAAGGGATTACCTGAACAGTCTTGACTGGCCAAAAGAGCCGCCACCACCAAAGCTCCCCTCAGAGGTCATAGAGAAGACGAGGGACAAGTACATAGAGGCCTTAGAGAAGCTCACAGGGCACGGTCTATAAGGACTGTTAGGCCCGCGTACCCGCTCCGAGGCTCTGCTGCAATTCCACGAAACTCTCATTCCGGGCGAGCCCCGCAAGCCTGCCCCGTACTCGATACGGGGCCTACCCCGACTCGATACTTCAGATCATTCTGGATCTCCTGCCGACCTCGGCGAGGGATAACGAATTACATTACAGTCTCTCCAAAGAGGGAAAAGGATTTATGAAGAACGAATAGGTATTCCTATCCCTATGAAAACACTAGGAAAAAGCATAAATACCTCGTCTTCCCCGCCTTTTACAAAAGATCTGAAATAAATAAAAAAAACCTAATTGGGCTTGCCTTGACAAAGTCTTACCCGATGCTTAACGTATCACCAATTGATCGGCACCGATATATAAGCCTTTTTTAGCGCATTGGGCTTTATGGAGGAGTGGATTCTTTCCTCTCGGCTTTTTCAATGATTCGGGGCACCTAGGCCGCACCTACATCTCATGATAATTGAAATTTCATTTATGAAGCCTGGCAGAGGGTATGGCCAATCAGTGTCTTGATTGATATGAGAGGCGAGTGAAACAGGGGTTTTAGGCATGAATGCAAAGATAGAGGTGAAGACGGACAAGGATCCTGAGATTGAAAAGACTATTCAGGATGAAGAGAGCCCTGCCGAAGAGCAAGCTAAGGTTGATGAAAAACCACTGGAAAAGATGACAAAATCAGAGTTGCTGGAAAAGATCAACGAACTCCAGGAGGTGTCTGAGAAAAATCATGATCTTTATCTTCGTTCAGAGGCAGAAATCGAGAACTTAAAGAAAAGAAACAGAAAAGATAAAGAAGAGTGGGTGAAATACGCCAACGAGACACTCATTAAAGAGATTCTGCCGGTTATGGATAACCTGGAGATGGCCATATCCCATTCGCAAGACGAAAACTCGATTCAGGCGCTCAGGGAAGGTGTGGAATTAACCCTCAAAGGATTGCGGGACATATTGGGAAAATCGGGCTTACAGGAGGTCAAAGCCGAAGGTGAACCCTTTGATCCCAATTATCATCATGCGGTTTCCGGACAGGTGGACGAAAACGTGGAAGAGGGAATCATCCTTCAGGAACTTCAAAAGGGGTATATGCTTAAGGAGCGGTTGATCCGACCCGCCATGGTCATTGTAAGCAAAGGCAGTGCCGATGACAACGAGGGTTAGGTACCAAATACGTTTATGAATAGGTAAAAATATGTTCAGATTGAGGAGGGTAAGATGGGCAAAATAATAGGCATTGATCTGGGAACAACCAATTCCTGTGTCGCGGTGATGGAAGGAGGGGATCCTGTTGTCATCGCCAACCAGGAGGGTAGTCGCACGACGCCTTCCATGGTCGCCTTTAACGACAAAGGGGAAAGGCTGGTGGGTCAGATAGCCAAGAGGCAGGCCATTACCAACCCCGACAATACGATTTTCGCGGTCAAGAGGCTCATAGGGCGCAAATATGAATCTAAGGAGGTTCAAAACGATGTTAAGGTGCTTCCCTATAAGATCTCAAAGGCACCCAATGGGGACGCACAGGTCCAAGTGAGGGGCAAGGATTACAGCCCTGCTGAGATCTCTTCTATGATTCTTCAAAAGATGAGAAAGACTGCGGAGGATTATCTGGGGGAGAAGGTGGATGAGGCGGTTGTCACAGTACCTGCCTATTTTAATGACTCTCAGAGGCAGGCCACAAAAGATGCAGGACGTATTGCGGGCCTGAAGGTGGAGAGGATCATCAATGAGCCCACCGCCGCATCCCTTGCTTACGGTCTGGACAAAAAGGGAGATAGAAAGATCGCGGTCTTCGACCTGGGCGGCGGCACCTTTGACATATCTATACTGGAGATCGGCGAGGGCGTGTTTGAAGTCAAGTCGACCAATGGCAACACGCACCTGGGAGGGGAAGACTTTGACCTTCGTGTTGTCGACTACCTGGCCGATGAATTCAAAAAGGACCAGGGAATCGATCTCCGCAATGACAAGATGGCCCTTCAGAGACTAAAGGAGGCCGCAGAGAAGGCGAAGATGGAGCTGTCCAGTTCTCAAGAGACGGATATCAATTTGCCTTTTATCACGGCGGATGCCAGCGGCCCCAAGCACCTCAACATCAAATTGACCAGGGCCAAGTTGGAGGCTATGGTTGATGACCTGATCGAAAAAGTGGTGGACCCGTGTAAAACTGCCCTTAAAGACGCTGGGATGAAACAGAGCGACATTGACGAGGTCATCCTCGTGGGAGGGATGACGAGAATGCCGAAGGTGCAGGCCAAGGTCCAAGAGATCTTCGGCAGAGAACCAAGCAAAGGCGTAAACCCGGATGAGGTGGTGGCTGTGGGTGCCGCCATTCAGGGCGGTGTTCTCAAGGGTGAAGTAAAGGATGTCTTACTTTTGGACGTGACGCCCCTCTCCCTCGGTATCGAAACCCTGGGCGGTGTTGCCACCAGGCTCATTGAAAAGAATACAACCATACCCACCAAGAAGAGCCAGATTTTTTCCACGGCTGCGGACAACCAGCCTGCTGTAGAGATCCATGTGCTCCAGGGTGAACGCGAAATGGCCGCATACAACAAAACCCTTGGCCGATTCCAACTCGTTGGAATTCCACCCGCGCCCAGGGGTGTACCCCAAATTGAGGTGTCCTTTGATATTGACGCCAACGGCATTGTCCATGTCTCAGCAAAAGATTTGGGAACAGGCAAGGAACAGTCCATTAAGATAACCGCATCCAGCGGTCTTTCTGAGGAGGAGATTGAAAACCTTATCAAGGACGCTGAACTTCACGCAGAGGAAGACAAGAAAAAGCGGGAGCTGGTGGATGCCCGCAATATGGCAGACTCCTTGATCTATTCCACAGAAAAATCTATAAAGGAGTTGGGAGATAAGCTGGATGAATCCACCAAGGAGGATATCCATAGGGCGATTGAAAACTTGAAAAAGGCGATGGAAGGGGAAGACACTGAAGAGATCAAGCGCCTCGCAGATGAGTTGACTCAGGCCTCCCACAAGCTGGCTGAGACCATGTATGCGAAGGCAGCTGAGCAACAGGCTCGAGCCGGTGCGGGTGGAGCCGAATCCACTGCGGAGGCGTCAAAAGATGAAGATGTGGTTGATGCAGATTTTGAGGAAGTGAATAAGTGAAATACAGACTTCATTTAGCAAATAAGGCTATCACCGTTGTCCTGACGGCGATAGCCTTTCTTTTGGTGGGTTGCCCCCCCAAACCTCCTGTGGGTGTCCGGCCTGAAAAGCCGCCCGTGTTGGACGATTTTGGGTTGGCCGAACAGGCCTTTGAGGTAGGAAATTACGACGAGGCCATTGAAAAATATGCGCTCTATCTGAAAGAGCATCCAAGAGGGGACAAATCGCGACAGGCCTTATACCGGGTGGCCACCATCTATTACCTGAAGCATGCGTATGAAAAGGCCCTCTCCCTCTATAAAAGAGTTGCTGAGGAATATCCGGCCCATAAAGACTTCCCAATCGTAAAGTATGATATTGCAAACACCTATTATCGTCTTGGAGCCTACGAGCAATCCAGAGATTTGGCTGAAGAATGGCTCCAAAGGTATCCCATGAATCCGATAAAAGGGGAGGTTCTGCTCCTTCTTGGAAAGAGCTTTAAGGCGCTTGGATATAACCGCAAAGCTTTCTATTGGTGGCTTAAGGCGAGTGAGGCATCTAAAGATTCCCCAGAGGTGCTGAGCGATGTGGTTGATCGAATCATCGGACTGATAAAAGATAGCCCCATGGAGGATCTGCAGGCAATGACAGAGTCTGCGGCGGGAACGGACTATCTACCCCATATCTACTACCAGATGGCAACCATATATCTGGAGGGCAACCAACTGGACAATGCCAAGTCTTCGGCAATGGCTCTGGTTCGTTCAACACCAGATCAGTATTGGGTCTCCATCGGGCGGCACATTCTTGAGAGGATTGAGGAAGAGCTGTCCGTCAGAATGGGCGTTGTTGGGTGTCTGTTGCCTTTGAGTGGCCCTTTCGCCATCTACGGTCAGGAAGTCTTGAACGGTATCCAATTGGGGATGGGGATATGGACTGAATCCCAAGGATATCCGGCTTTGGAATTGGTTATCAAGGATACGGGTGGGGAAACGGAAAATGCGGTCTCTGCTGTCGAAGAACTGGCTAATGAAGAAAAAGTCATGGCCATTATTGGCCCTTTAGTCAGCAAACCCACGGTGGCCGCGGCAAAAAAGGCCCAGGAACTGGGCGTTCCGATCATTACCCTGACTCAAAAAGAGGGGGTTACGGATGAAGGTGAAATGGTATTTCGCAATTTTATGACCCCTTTAAAAGAGGTTCAAAGTGTTCTTGATAAAGCGGTGAATGACCTGGGGCTGAAACGTTTTGCCGTTCTTTATCCAGACAACCCTTACGGTCGTTATTTTATGAATGTTTTCTGGGATCAGGCAGAAGAGCTGGGCGGAACGATCAGGGCCGTGGAGTCTTACAAGCCCGAGGAGACAGATTTTGCCGTTGAGATCAAAAAGATGGTGGGGCTCCATTATCCGAGACCGGAGTTGGTTGTGCAGACTTACATGCAAATGAAAAGCGCGGAATGGGAAAATGAGATGGAAGAGAGACAAGCTTCAGATGAAGAGCCAGATCCCATTGTCGACTTTGACGCCGTTTTTCTCCCGGGTAACCCGGAGCAGGTTGCCCTCATTGCCCCACAATTCCCCTTCTATAATATCTTCGATGTTCGGCTTTTAGGGACTAGCCTCTGGCAATCCCCTGAACTCATTAAAACCGCAGGAGATTATGTACAGGGAGCCATATTCCCTTCTGGCTTCTATGCAAAGAGTAATGCAAGCGGAGTCAGGGACTTCGTGGAGCTATATGAAAAGAATTTCGAATCAGAGCCTGGACTGCTGGCTGCCAGTGGATATGATACGATCAGATTTGTGAAAGACGTCATGGGCGTAGGCTTGATTAGAACGCGGCGAGACTTCCAGTATAGACTGGCACACCATGAGAGTTTCTATGGGATCACCGGGAAAATATCTTTCGATGAACAAGGAGAAGTGGAAAAGAGCCCCATCTTATTGACCGTTTCTGGCAAGCGTTTTAAGGAAACATCCCCCATGCCATAAAATCCCTTTCCCGATTTTATACAACGTCCCGCAGGCGGGACTCTAAAAAAGGAAATTCCTGGGCAATCCTGATACGTTGGTAACGTTCAAAAGTGTTGGCATTTCCTGTTATCTAGTCGGAGGCAATGGCGGTCTCCGAAAGGTGATATCTCAGAAAAAATTCCACCCAAACTCCGCACTGCTCTGATCTTTGACGCTTTACGCCCATTAACTAATCGCAGAATGCCCCGTTATTACTCAGGAAATCTTTCTCAAAGTCTCAAAGATCAGACCACCGGCAAGGAGCAAAATAGATATCACGTTGAAGAGATTGGCATTGCCGGAGAACCGACTACCCTACTAAAACTTGGTGGTTCAAAAGATTATGCCAACACTCTTGAACATTACTAATACCTTAGGCGCTTAAAAAACCCTGGGCTAAACGGCCTTCTCTATCCTTTAACGACTTCTTCTGTTGTCTCCTCTTCTGTATCTTTTTTTCCTCTTGCCATCTTAGCAACAATAATCCCAATCTCATAGAGCAGAATCAGTGGACCCGCCATCATCAGCTGTGTAATAACATCTGGCGGCGTCAGTATGGCAGCCATCACAAACGTCATGAGCAATGCATATTTACGCTTTTTCTTCAGGAATTCAGGCGTGACAATCCCCATCTTTGAGAGGAAGAAGGCCACCACAGGGAGTTCAAAGACTATACCGAAGGCAAAAAGGAGTTTGATGGCGAAAGAGAAATATTGCTTCACAGAGGGGAGGGCCTGGATGTACTCATTGGCAAATCCCAAGAAGAACTTGAAACCAAAGGGAAAGACGACGAAGTACCCAAACAGCGCGCCTCCCACAAAGAGAATGGTTGAGAAGACAACAAAGGGGATGACATACTTTTTCTCGTGCTGGTAAAGACCAGGGGCAATGAACATCCAGAGTTGATGAAAAAGCACAGGGGCGGTTAATAAGATTCCGGTAATAAAGGCGGTTTTGAGATAGGTGAGAAACATCTCGGGCAGATTGGTGAAGATGAGCCTATCTCCTTCTGGCATGATACGCGTCAGGGGCGTAACCAATATCTGGAACAGCCTTTCTGCAAAAATATAGGAGATGACAAAGCCGACCCCTACAGCAATGGCGCAGGTAATGAGCCTTTTCCTCAATTCCTCCAAATGGCTCAAAAAGGGCTGTTTTTCCTCATCATTCATCCTTTTTTATCTCCTCCGCAGAGGTCTCTTCTTCTTTCTGCCCTGATGGTTCGGCTTCCTCCTTGCTTTTTTCATAGTCTGCTAGAACCTCATCAAAGTCATTGTACTTGGATTCTTGCTCACCCTGTTTCTCCAACTCTGGCAGATCTACGGGCTCATCCAAACCGCTTATGGAATCCACCAAATCCTTTTTCACTTCCTCAATATCCTCATCCAGGTCCAGGCTATCTTTGATCTCCTGAGTGGCCTTTCTGAATTCGGCCATGCCCTTGCCAAGGGCCTTGGCCAGATCAGGCAATTTGCTCGGGCCGATGACAATCAAGGCTATGACCATGATAATAATCAATTCTGGCAGTCCAATGCCGAACATTTGAACCTCCTACAATACGCCTGGAGTCGCGGGCTATTGGAGTACTGGAGTATTGGGAAAAAGAATGCAACACTCCAATACTCCGTCACTCCATGACTCCAAGTTTAAAGGTCAATCATCATCGCCGTCTCATCGCAATCTGGAAATTTCGGGCATTTCAAGCAATCAGCCCATATCTTATGGGGAAGAACAGATTTTTCCACCTCTTTAAAGCCCAACCTAGAGAAGAAGCCTGGAACGTAGGAGAGGGTGAAAACCTTTCTTAACCCCAGGGAACGGGCCTCTTCAAGACATGTTTCCACCAATTCAGACCCCAACCCTTTTCCCTGTTCGTTTTTGGCAATGGCCAGCGACCGAATTTCAGCCAAATCCTCCCAGCATATGCCCAGTGCCGATACTCCGATGATCGATTTCTGCGTCTTCTCATCTTCTAAGACAAAATGATCCCTCAAGTGATCATACAACTCGCTTAGAGATCTGGGCAGCAAAAGGCCCTGATCTGCATAATAGCCCAGTAGACCATGAATGGATTTAACGTCCTTTATAAGGGCCTTTCTTATCATAACCTCACTCGCCTTCTCGCGCCCCTCGCCTCTGCTCGGGGAGCTTCACTCAATTCTGGAAACAAAACCTTTTATGCCCGCTTGATTTGCCAGTTTCCTGGCGTAATCTTCCGCTGCCTTTCTGGTGGGAAATTTCCCACACCTCACCCTGTAGTAAGTTTTGCCTTTGACCTTGGCCTCATAGAAATAGGCTGGGTATCCGCGCTGTGCCAAATCATCGATAAACTTCTCAGCTTTGTTTTTTTCATCCAGGGAGGCGAGTTGGACTGTATATTTCGCCTCGGGAGCCGATGACTTACCGCTCTCCTTCTTCTCAAGGCGTGAGACCTTTGAGATTCCCACTCGATTTTGGTCCGTCACATTTTCTGCACCCGATGATTCCCTTTTGGGGGAAATTTGCTGTGAAGACTGGGTATTCGTGCTGTTTGTCTTTTTTCTGGTGCTTTTCTTAGCATTTGGTTGCGGCAACGTCTCTTTTAGCGTATCCTCCTTCTTGCTGGCGAGTTTGTCATAGAATGCCAGTTTAGGATCTGAATCGGGCTTTTTGGGCCGCTCCAAGTCATGCGGTCTCTCGCGACTCACCTTCTGCTGTAGCACGCCTATCTGATTTTTTAGGTCGGATAGTGCTGTCACGGCACCAGGTAGAAACCCCCGACCCACAAGGATTCCCAATACAAATATCCAGGCCAGAACAAAGAAGAAACATCCCCCCCACAAAAGAATGGACAGGGGCGTGAACTCGATTTGATATTTCTTAGAGCTTTTCTTGGATCTCGATCTTTTCCTGGCCATTGTTTTGTCAGTCCCAATTCAATTTATCCCCAATACTTCTCATCACACTATCCCCACCTTAGGCACCAGCTGAGTTCAGACGCCTAAAACCTGGAACGGAGGGAATGAGGACCTGCCGTCGAGGCGAGGCAGGCGGGGTTAGAGGGACCCCATATCACATCCTTTCCGGAGCGCTAATACCTAGCAACTTAAGTCCATTGTACAATATAATCCGTACGGCTTCAGCCAGAAAAAGCCTTGCTTGACTTAGGGCCTTATCCTTACAAACAATGCGATGCTCAGGGATTTTTGTCCCCAGATTGAAGTATCTATGAAAAGAAGACGCCAGCTCCGTGAGATAGTAGGTCAAACGATGTGGTTCGAAAGTTTTGCATATATCCTCCAAGAGGGACGGGAATTCAGCCATAAGCCGAATAAGAACCATCTCTTCATTCAGGGTTAACCGATTCAGGACCTGATCCGGTCTTTGTGGGAGTGATATGCCCTCTGAATCAGCCTTCCTAAAAATGCTACAGATTCTTGCGTGGGCGTATTGGACGTAATAGACCGGATTTTCACTGTCATGCTTTTTTACCAGGTCTATATCAAAATCAAGGGGGGAATCATGATTTTTGGTAAGAAACACAAACCGCACTGCGTCTACGCCCACTTCTTCCACAAGCTCTTTGAGGGTGACATAATGTCCTGCCCTCTTAGACATCTTTATCTCCTCTCCCCCTCTCCAAAGCTTAACCAGCTGGATAAGCAAGACCGAAAGCCAGTCCTCACTCAGGCCGTTTGCCTTCAAAGCGGCCTTAATCCTCTGCACATACCCATGGTGGTCCGCCCCCCAGATGTTGATGGCCTTTGAAAAGCCCCTTTTCCACTTTTCCAGGTGATAGGCAATATCTGAGGCAAAATAGGTATAATCACCATCGTTTTTTCTTACGACTCTATCCTTGTCATCCCCAAGGGCCATGGTCTTTATCCATGTGGCCCCGTCTTTCTCATAGAGCTGACCCTTCCTTCTGATCGTTTCCAGGGCTTCATCAAGGAGGCCGGAGGCGTAAAGATCACTTTCGCTGTACCAGACATCAAAACGGGTCCGAAAATCGTCAAGATCCCTTTTGATTTCCTCAAGCATCTTTTCTTTGCCCCGCTCTGCGCAGTCGGTTACAGCATCGTCCGGTCTCATTTTTGCTAGATCAATTTGGCTCGCCACTTCATTGGCCAAATCCAAAATATACTCGCCGTGATAACCGTTTTCCGGAAATGGATAGGCATGATCAGACATCTGTTTCCAACGGCTATAAATGGACTCTCCAAGGAGTCTCATCTGCTGCCCTGTGTCGTTGATATAAAATTCCCGGACCACTTCATAACCACAGTAAGTGAGAATCCTGCTGAGGGTATCTCCTAGGGCGGCTCCACGTCCATGTCCCAGGTGGAGTGGACCGGTGGGATTGGCACTCACATATTCCACCAGTATCCTTTCACCCTCCCCCAAGTCACTCTGCCCATACTTCCTGCCCATCGCGATGATCTTGGCCAGGAATTTCTGCCACTGCTCTGTCCTAATAATGAAGTTTATGAAACCGGGACCTGCTATTTCCACTTTTTCAAGAAGGTGCCCATCATCCACCAACTGCTCAACGATGATGCCCGCTATTTCAATGGGCTTTCGTTTCTGGGATGAGGCTAGGGTCAAAGGGAGGTTCGTGGCAAAATGACCATGATCCGGGTTGTTGGGAACCTCTATGACATAGTCCGGAACGGGGGTTTCATGAAGTTTCTCTTTTTCAAAGCATTGCTGAATCGTCTCGGTTAGAATATGGTTCAACTCCTTCTTCATCCCACGTATTCCTTCCTGTTTCCTACTCCTATGGAACAAAAGATCTCGTAGGAGATGGTTCCCGCCCATTGGGCCATATCATCCCCCGTTATGGTCTCCTCTCCCTGCCTACCTAAGAAGACCACTTCGCTTCCCGGCGAAATATCTCTTAGTCCGCTCACGTCGCACATGATCATGTTCATGCAGACCGTACCGACAACGTCTACCTTCTTGCCCTGAATGAGGACCTTTCCCCTGTTTGACATGGCTCTGAGCAGCCCATCCCCGTAGCCTGCCGAAAGCACAGCTATTTTTTGTGTACCCCTCGTATAATAGGTTCGGCCATAGCTTACCGGTGTATGGTCGGGCAAATCCCTAATTTGGACGACTTCTCCCTTCAAATTCATGACCGGCTTCAAGGGCAATGCACTTTCAAATCCTGGTGAGGGGAGCCCCCCGTATAGCATTATACCCGGCCTTACCAGACTGAAATGGGCCTCTTTATGGGCCATTATTCCAGCGCTGTTGGCCAAATTGTTCAGGGGGAGTTCAAATCCCATGGAACGGCCCATGTCAATGGCCTTTTTGAAGTTCTCTATCTGAATTTCAGTAAAGTTGCTCGCAGGATCGTCCGCCGAAGAAAGGTGAGAAGCCAGGGCCTCCAAATGGAGACCTTTATACTGTGCGATAGTTTTCAGAAAGGGCTCCAAGTCCGATAGGGGAATCCCGAGCCGACCCATCCCTGTATCCACCTTTAGTTGAACCTGGATCCCCTTTCCCTTTCTGGCACTCTCCTTTGCCAGCACCTCAGCCATCTCCAGGTCAAAGAGCACCGGAGTAAGGTCCTTTTCTACTGCTTCCTTGGCTTCTTCCCCCGTCCGTACCCCACACAGAAGGACTATAGGCCGTCTTATGCCATTATTTCTCAGTTCCAGGGCTTCATAGAGGTGGGCCACCCCTAGATAGTCGATCCCTTTGTTTTCCAGGACCTTGGACACCGGTATCAAGCCATGGCCATAGGCGTCTGATTTGACAATACCCATAATCCTCGTCTCTGCAGCGAGGAGCTTCTTGACCTGATTCAGGTTGTGTTCAAGGGCGGATAGATCAATGACTATGCGGTTCGGCGAGTGGATCATGGCATCACGCATCATATTTATAAATGGTTAAAACCCCAATTGAGCGAAAATGCCCAATTGGGGGTTAATTTTTATATGTTATCCGTTATAAGACAGCGCTAAATCGCTATTTTAACGAGCCGCTGGTGCAATTTGTCATCCCCCGCCGAAGTGGGTGGGGGATCCAGAATGATTTGATTTTCCGCTAACAAATAACACCTGATGGAGTTTTGACGCCGTCAGGATAAAAGCTAACTGATATTCGTGCATATATCAAGTACTATGTGGGCTCCCAGACCCACCCTTTATATGACGTATCATCACTGGAATCAGTGGGTTGTGGAGGATTTCACCTCAACAGGAAGATATTAGGTACAAGCTGAGCTAGGCGAAACCGGGGGCCCAACCACAGGGTGGGGAGTTCAAGCGCAGCGCGGACAAATCCCGTTTCGGCGGGAATATGACGTCTTGATGCTGAATCAGGTGGACTCAAAAGGGCTTTGGTTGACACACTAATCGGTTGAAACTATTATACTTTATACGTCATTTTGTTTAACTTACGCCACTTAAAACCAAGCAGGCTCGCTCCGCCCCGCCCGACTCGCCCGTCCTCCGCAGTAGTCTGCTACGGAGGATGGAATGGCGGGCAGGTCGCCACTATGGAACGAAGGAACGAAGAGAACGATGAACCCGTGCCCACGTCCCTTCGTCCCCCTGGACCTCACCCTATCAGGCGGGTCCGCTTACATACGCCTTTGTGGGTATAGACCCTGGGTAGCGGAGAAGCGACACTGTTCCATGTACAACCTTGAGGACTACAACTACGACCTGCCGGAAAAACTGATTGCACAGGTTCCCACCACGAGTCGCGACAGCTCTCGTCTCCTTTTGGTGGAACGCGCCAAGAAATCGTTTTCCGACCATCATTTTTTCGATCTTCCCTGGTTGTTGGAGCCAGGGGACCTTCTGGTTGTGAATAATACCAAGGTCGTCCCTTCCAGGCTTTTTGGCCATAAGGAGAGTGGCGGACAGATCGAGATATTGGTTCTGGAACACCCCAATTCGGATGCCTTCAGGTCTAACACGCGATGGTGCCTGCTAAGGTCATCCAAGCGCCCCAAAAAAGGGGGGCACCTGTTCTTTGAAAATAACATCTCAGGGACGGTGAAAGATATTGGAGATGATGGTCTTGTAAAGATCGACTTTCACGGTGTCTCATCTATCGATTCCCTGCTTCAAGAGAAAGGCCATATGCCTCTGCCGCCCTATATAAAGAGACAGAAAGGCGATTATCGTGCAGTTACGGACAGGGAAAGGTACCAGACTGTCTTCGCCCTCAAGCCCGGTGCAGTAGCCGCACCCACAGCGGGTTTACATTTTACTGAGGGACTCATTGGGCACTTACATCAAGCAGGATACGCTTTGGTCCATGTGACCCTCCATGTGGGACATGGGACCTTTCGTCTTGTGAAGACCGCGGACATAAGAGAACACAAAATCGGAGAAGAGTCATACATCATTGACCCTGATGCTGCGAAGGCTATTAACACAGCCAAAAAAGACGGAAGACGCGTTATAGCGGTGGGGACCACGGTTGTGAGAGCCTTGGAAACTGTTGCGGGGCGGAACGGTAAAGTTACCCCGGGCAGGGGGAAGACAGATCTCGTCATCACCCCCGGGTATTCATTCAAGGTGGTGGACGCTATGGTCACGAACTTTCATTTGCCCAAGTCCTCCCTGCTCTTCCTAGTCTCTGCCTTTGGGGGCCTAGAATTGATGAAAAGTGCGTACAGATGGGCCATCGAGAAAAAATACCGATTCTATAGTTATGGGGACGCCATGTTGATCATTTGAGGGCCCTTTAGTCGTCTCACTTTTGAACGCTGAAATAGATTGAATATCTTCAGAACGTGAAAGGGCCGTCAGTCGTCCGCTGTAGGTGGTCCGTGGCGATTCTTTTGCAACAGACAACGGACTACACGCGACCGACTACAAAAATTTTGGAATTTAAGGTTCTCAAGAAATCTCGAAAGAGCAAGGCCAGGTTGGGGGAGATCAGGACTCCCCATGGGCAGTTTGAAACCCCGGTATTCATGCCTGTGGGAACACAGGGTTCCGTCAAGGCTGTCTCGTCGGAAGATATGGAGGAGATGGGTATCAAGATTATCTTGGCCAACACCTATCACCTCTATTTGCGTCCCGGATACAGGATTTTAGAAAAATTGGGCGGGCTGCATCGGTTTATGAACTGGGACAGACCCATCCTTACCGATAGCGGCGGTTTTCAGGTTTATAGTCTCTCCAAGCTGAGGACCATCTCTGAGGATGGGGTCACGTTTCAATCCCACCTTGACGGCTCGCGGCACTTCATCGGCCCCAAAGAGGCGATGGTCATCCAGCAGGCCTTAGGGGCCGATATCATCATGAGTTTTGATGAATGTGCCCCCTACCCTGCTGATTATGAATATGTGCTAAATTCTGTTAAACTGACCAGTCTTTGGGCCAGAAGGTGCATGGAGTACAAAGCGGGGAAAAACCAGGCCCTATTCGGCATCGTCCAGGGTGGTATGTATCCAGATTTAAGAGAATTGAGCGCAGCAGAATTGACCCAGATGAATTTTGACGGGTATGCCCTGGGCGGACTTTCTGTGGGGGAAGATAGGGATAGTAGAGAACGGATCATCAAGGAGACCGTGGAGTTTCTGCCGACGGACAAGCCCGTTTACCTCATGGGTGTGGGCAAGCCCGAAGACATTATCGAGGCCGTCACTCTTGGCGTGGATATGTTTGATTGTGTATTGCCCACACGCAATGCGAGAAATGGGACCCTTTTTACCTGCAATGGCCAGCTCGCTATCAAAAATGCCCGCTACGCGGACGATGATGGACCGGTAGATGAGAATTGTGATTGCTACGTGTGCGCTCACTACTCCCGGGCTTATTTGAGACATCTTTTTATGGCAAAAGAGCTCTTGGCCTATAGATTAAACACGATTCATAATCTCTATCACTACAAATTTTTACAAATTGCAAGAAGCGGACATTTTGGATGAGTTGAGTGGTTGAGTGGTTGGGTCCCTTTGATGGGACAACGGATTTCATGAGAACCATTGTCGTCCCTGGACTGATTCATGGAGATTATTCAAAACTTTTGAATGGGAACTTTACCACTCAACGACTAAACCATTTAACGACTTAAACAAACTCAACGGAGGTAACAGAATGGATACACTGGCATATGCTTTGGGAACAGGGGGTACAGGGGGCGCAGGTGGACAAGGAGGAGGCTTCAGCACCTTTATCCCCCTTATTCTCCTTTTTGGCATCTTTTATTTTTTGCTCATAAGGCCTCAGCAGAAGAAGGCTAAGCAACATAGGGAGCTGCTTGGCGCCCTGAAGGTTGGGGATAGAATCGTAACCAACGGCGGACTTCACGGAAAGATTACCGGAATAAAAGAAAACACCGTGACCGTGGAGATAGCCCCAAAGATAAGGGTGAAGGTCTCACGGGGATCCATAGCGGGTATGATACAGGGAGAGGGATGAGCGTTCTCTGCTGTTGATCTGCACAAGCCCTCTGGTACAGGAGAAAACACAAAGGAGTAAACCGTGTCAAAGAACTTAAGCTGGCGGGGAGTTATAGTCGCTTTTCTCATACTCATGGCATTCCTTTACCTAACCCCTTCCCTAAGGGGGGAGCTTCCAGCATGGTGGTCCAATTTTTTGCCGCAAGAAAAGATACACCTTGGCCTTGATCTTCAGGGCGGCATGCACCTGATCCTGGAGGTCGATGCGGCCAAAGCGGTGGAAAGCCACCTGGAGAGGGTGGTGGAAGAGTTTAAGCATGATTTGCGCAAGAGCAAAATCAGATACCTGGAACTCAAACGTTATGGGACTGAAGGCATTGACCTGACGCTCATGAGAGAAGAAGACAAAAAGACCTTTGAGGACCTGGTGAAGGTCAACTTTCCCGACTACAAAACAGAATCGGGTCCGAACAAAGAGGAAGGGATATCCCTTCGATTGCTCCTAGATCCAAAGGCCAAAGCCCAAATCATGAGATTGGCCGCAGATCAAGCCCTGGAAACCATCAGAAATCGCATTGACCAATTTGGAGTCACTGAACCGGATATCAGACCCCAAGAAAATCATAGAATTCTCATCCAGCTCCCAGGTATCAAGGATCCTAAAAGAGCCATAGAGCTCATAGGTAAGACAGCCCTTCTGGAATTCAAACTGGTTGATGAGGAGGGTAACCTGGAGGAGGCACTGAAAGGGAATATTCCCCCGGGCAAGGAAATTCTCTACCAGATATCTCCAGATCCCAAATCAGGACAGCAAACAAGAATTCCCTACCTGCTCAAGAGACGAACTCTGCTCACGGGCGAATATCTAACTGACGCGAGAGTCCAAATCGACAGTCAGTACAACGAACCTTACGTCTCTCTATCATTTAATGCGAGAGGGGCAAGGCTGTTTGAACGAATAACAGGGGAGAATATAGAGAAGAGACTCGCCATTGTTCTGGACAACAACGTCTATTCAGCGCCGGTCATAAGGGATAGAATAGCGGGAGGAAGGGCGCAGATCACAGGGCGCTTCACCATGGATGAGGCGCGGGATCTGGCCATCGTCTTGAGGGCTGGTGCCCTTCCCGCTCCCGTAAAGATATTGGAGGAGAGGATGGTGGGTCCCTCCCTAGGGAAAGACTCCATAGAAAAGGGATTTAAGTCCATGATCATTGGAGGAATTGTCATCATTCTTTTTATGATCATTTACTATGGCCTCTCTGGTTTCTTTGCAGATGTGGCCCTCATGCTCAACATTCTTTTCATCATGTCCGGTCTCGCCTTTTTTGGTGCCACGCTGACGCTGCCAGGTATAGCTGGGATTATCCTTACTATTGGTATGGCTGTGGATGCGAATGTCCTGATTTTTGAGCGGATACGAGAAGAATTGAGATTGGGGAAACCAGCCCGGGCGGCCATTGAGGGAGGATACTCAAAGGCCCTGGTCACCATTCTGGATGCCAATGTAACAACCTTTATTGCTGCCCTTGTATTGTTCCAGTTTGGTACCGGTCCAGTCAGGGGCTTTGCCGTGACCCTAAGTATTGGCATTGTGGCAAGTTTTGTCACCGCTGTATTCATTACGAGGGTCATCTTCGACTATCTTTACACGTACAGGAGATGGAAACGTCCATCTGCTGCGTTACCCTCATCCCTCGTCACTGCGACGTACTTTTACGTACGCCTCATTCCTCGGGATTTCGGAAGCCTTGCAGATGGACATTTTCCGACAGCCTCAAATGGATGTTAGATGCTGGATCCTACAGTGAACGACATAGAAAAGAGTCATTGCGAGGACCCCGCACTTGATGCGGGAGACGTGGCAATCTATCGAGATTGCTTCGCTGGCGCTTGCAATGACAAGCATTGCAATGCCCTTTTATTTAGGTAGTTGACTGCATATAGTAATAACATGTGATTTACAGAAAGAAGTCAGATCCAACTTTAGGCACTTTAGCTCACTTTAGACACTTTAGCTCACTTATTTACAGCAGGTATTCACATGCAATTTATAAAGCCCGGGATTAATATTGATTTCATAGGCAAAAGAAAAATCGCCTTCGCGATATCCCTTGCCATGGTCATTATCACGATTTTCTTGCTCGTTTGGCGAGGGGGTCCCAACTTAGGGGTGGATTTTTCTGGTGGAATCCTTATTCAAGTCAAATTGGAGACGAAGCGGACGCCTTCTGATATCAGAGATGCCCTGGTGTCGCTGCAACTCCAGGACAGCATCATCCAAGAATTTGGTGAGGAGGGGCAATTCGAATATCTCATAAGGGTCAGAAGTACAGATATTCAACTCTCCGGATTGAGCGACAAAGTGAAAGAGACACTAGCTTCTCAGCTGGGAGAAGAGGTGGAGATAAGAAGAGTGGAAATGGTGGGCCCAAAGGTTGGTGAGGATTTGAGGCAAAAGGCCCTTTTTGCCATTTTCTACGCCATCCTTTTCATCGCCATTTATATATCTGGCCGCTTTGAGCTCAAATGGCTCATGAGTATTGTCATGGCCCTCTCACTCGCATTTGTCGTCTGGATCGCCTCAACGTTTGGAGTCAGTGTGACCTGGTTAATCCTGATCTCCCTTGTGGTTACCCTTGGATTGTGCTGGGTGCTCAAACTGAAATATGCCATGGGTGCTGTTATTGCCCTCATACATGATGTGACCATTACTGTCGGGGCCTTTGCTTTAACAAACCGAGAAATATCTCTCGCCATAATAGCTGCCTTTCTTACTATTGTAGGGTATTCCCTGAACGACACTATTGTGGTCTTTGACAGGATCAGGGAGAATTTAAGGCGGTTCCGGAGGCGAGGCTTTGAAGAAGTGATAAATGCCAGCATAAACGAAACATTGAGTAGGACCATCCTCACCTCCACGACCACCTTAATCGTCGTAGTCGCTTTATTCATTCTGGGTGGTGGGGTCATCCATGATTTCGCTTTTGCCATCTTAGTGGGCATTCTCGTGGGAACCTATTCCTCGATCTTTGTGGCGAGTCCCATACTCCTCATTTGGGAAAGCCAGCTTGCCCGAAAAGTCAAGGGCCGGAAAGGAACCCGGTCGTGAATGCAGGCGATGGATGATTCCCCCTATAACCCACAGGACACTCCCGCACATCTCACCATCACTCTAATCCCTGGAGCCGGGTGGACGCGAGCAGGAGTGGAACATCTCATGTTGCGATAGTGGATCGTTACGAGAAATATAAGAAAATACGAACAAAACGCCGTGCCCGAAGAATACGCTTTTGGGTCATTATCCTCTTTGTTGTGGTTGCTATCTACGCGGGCTGGCGGCTCTGGTCCTGCCTTTACAATATCTCGCCTGAATTTAATTTCATACTCCTACAGAAGAATGACGCCCCGCTTAAGCTCGTGAACAAAGAGATCCTTCGTATTCATCCCAATGACAGGCTCAAGATACTGAAAATCTCAACGAACATATGTTTTAACCGGGGCGTGCGCCTAGCGGCCAAAGGGTTTGACGCAAATGCCCTTCTCATTGAGGAAATGCCAATCGCAGTCCTGTTGCCAGACAGAGATATATTCAATCAATACAGCTTTAGGGTGATGATTAAACAGTTTAATCAAGAGCTGGGTTACGTGGACATGATTGTTGAACCTCATATAGAAGACTGGCTCGAGCGGGCAGAAAGGATTATTGATAGGGATCGGAGGGTTGCCCTTCTGGAACGGGCGCTGAAGCTGATGCCCAAGGACGATCGGATCCGAAACCGGTTGCTTGAAGAATACAAATCGCTCAAGGACTGGCAAAAGGCTGCCTCGATTCTCGAAGAGATGGCCCAAGAGAAACCTGATGAAGGTTTTCTGTATGATCTACTTGAAGTCTATGAATCCACGGGGAGAAAGGATGAGGTCATTTCTGTCCTTAGAAGGATCATTGAGAAGCACCCAGATGATGTGGAAACCCGACTCCGATTGGCGTCAACCTTGGAAAAAAGGGGAAAACTCAAAGAGGCCATTCGAGAGTATGAGAGGCTTTTGAAACGAATCAAAAAACCGGACATGGTGGCCATATATAAAACGCTGGGATACCTCTACACGAAAACCAATCAACCCAAAAAGGCCATTTCCAATTACCTCAAGGCCGTTGAAATGGATAATAGGGATGCAAATCTCTACTACAACCTCTCATATCTTTATGAAAAGACAGGTCAAACAGAGCAAGCGGATCTCTATCTGGAGAAAGCAGTCAGTCTCAAATCAGGAGATGTGGATAGCCGGTTGAAGCTGGCAGAGAGCTTGATCAAGAAAGGGAAGTTTAAAGAGGCGGAAAAACATCTCACCGCAGTCCTCAACAAAAACCCCAAGTCCCTCGAGGCATTATTGCTGATGATCAAAATCCAGGAAAAGGAGGGGGACAAGAATGCCCTAAAAGGGACCTACTACAAAATACTAGCCATTGATTCAAAGAACGAGACCATTATCTATAATTTGGGGGTCCTAGAATATGAGACAGGTAATCTTGAGAAAAGCCTGTCCCATTTTAAAAAATTCTTAAAATCACACCCGAAAGATATAGACGGACACAGTTTCCTGTTTGATATCTACAGAAAGCAGAAAAAAGATGATCTTGCTTTTGAGGAGGCCCAGACCCTTATCCAATTGAAACCAAAGGAGATAAGCTATTATCGCTACATGTTTGAATATCTGAACAGCCGCGCAGAGTATGAAAAGATGATAGAGATCATGAAAAGTGGTCTCAAATCCCATCCTAATAGGCTTGAGTTCAGGGAATATCTCGTGGTGGCTTATCTGAAAACAGGCAAAGAGGACCTTGCCACCCAGCAGATGGAGGAAATCCTCAAAAGAAAGCCTAAAGATGTGACCTTGCTTCTGGACCTGGCCAAGCTCAAAGAGAAACAGGGGAAACTCCCTGAAGCGCTGCAGACCTATGAAAAGATCCTTGAGATTTCACCAGACAGCAAAGAGGGCAAAGAGACCTATGTGCGGTTGCTCTTACAATTAGCCAGGCTTGAAGAGGAAAAGGGTAATCTTAAGCAGGCCCTGGAGGCTTACAAAAAAGTCCTGGATATTTCGCCTGGGCATGAAGAGGCTGAAGAGGCCTACCTCAGATTGAGACTTGAGGCTTTGCCGCGTGGTGGTAAGCAGTAGCAAACCCCATTTCCATGTGACTGCCGGACTCCTATGGCAGAACGGCATGGTGTTGATAGCAAAACGGCGTGAGGGTAGCCATCTTGCAGGGTACTGGGAGTTCCCAGGAGGAAAACAAGAAGAGGGTGAGACCTTGGAAGAATGTCTGGAAAGGGAGATAAGGGAGGAATTGGGTGCAGACGTGCGGGCTGGAAAACGCCTCCTTACTGTGGAGCACGAATATGAGGACAGAATTATTTCCCTCTATCTATTTCAGTGTACCCACTTGAACGGCGATCTCAAACCTTTGGCGTGTGAAGAAATGAAATGGGTCTATCCGGAGGATATGACCCAATACCGTTTTCCACCACCAGATGAAAAGATCATCGAACGATTAAGCAAAGAGTCCTGGAGTAATGGAGTATTGGAGTAAAATAGAAAGGAGGAATTCGGATTTAGGAAGTCGGATCCTATAGTTCCCTCTTTTACAATCCCGGCCATGCTTTAGGCGTATGAAAAGCCCCTGGGCTAATCGGCATTCTCTGGAGGAGCCAAAAAATTTGCCTGCTGCCCTTAAGTATGGCGCACAAAGCGAGATAGCTCTAGTCGCCCTGTTCTCTCAGCATTGAACTTGGCTTGGTCTCAATTTGGACGGGCTGTGTGCGCAGGCGCCAGGGCAAGGGAGACCCCCTGGAGGAAACTCTGTGGAGAAGGCATGGTTTTTGGCACCTCCAGAGAACCCCGCTCAGCCCATCAAGAGTTTTTGAAGGGCTGTTTCAAAGGGCTCCAATGTTACCCATTCCGCATTTCAAATTCCGAAATCCGAATTGTCCCTTTACTCCAATACTCCAAGTATAAGTGGAGGTTCAATGATGCTAGAGGATCTCGTGCGAAAGACGAGAAGTTACCGAAGGTTTTTTGAGGATCACACGGTGGGTATGGATACCCTCCGCAGCCTTGTGGAGCTTGCACGTCTGTCCGCCTCTGCTGCCAACCGCCAACCCCTCAAGTATATCCTCTCCCATGAAAAAGAAAGGAACGCTCTCATTTTTCCCAAACTCGCGTGGGCTGCTTATCTGAAAGATTGGGGTGGTCCAGAAGAGGGCGAAAGGCCATCTGCCTACATCATCGTGTTAGGGGACAAGGAGATCTCGGAATCTTTTGGCTGTGATCACGGCATTGCAAGCCAGAATATCCTTCTCGGAGCGACTCATATGGGCCTGGGAGGTTGCATTGTGGGCTCTGTGGATAGAAAGCGCTTGAGAGAAGCGTTGCAGATCCCTGATCGGTATGAGCTCCTCCATGTGATCGCACTCGGTAAACCCAAAGAGCAGGTGGTGATTGAAAATGTGGGGCCTGACGGGGATATAAAATACTGGCGGGATGAGTCAGAGGTTCACCATGTCCCGAAGCGAACACTAGATGAGATAATTCTTTCTCTTTAAATCCGTACTTATCCTCCGTCCCTCCGTCTCCCCGTCCCATGATTGCGAAAGGATGCGAACCCAATCTGCTAAGTCCCAAGCAAGGTCCTAGCTATTATAGCTTTCTCTATCTCTTTGGTGCCCTCGTACAATTCCACAATCTTCGCGTCCCGATAGAGCCGTTGCACCTTGTATTCGTCTAGGTAGCCGTATCCCCCATGCATTTGCAGGGCCTCATCCGCACACTTTACCGCTGTCTCTCCAGCATACCATTTCGCCATAGCGATTAGGCCGTGATCTATTGTCCCTTGATCGACTAACCATGCAGCCTCATAATAGAGATTCCTGGCAGCCTTTACGCGGGTGGCCATTTCGGCCAATTTGAATTGGGTGGCCTGGAAAGAGGCGAGAGGAGCGCCAAATTGGTGTCTTTTCTTCGTATAGCTGATACTCTCTTCCAGCGCCGCCCTCGCAACGCCCACGCCCTGTGCACACACATGAAGGCGTGTCCTGTTGAAAAACCCCATCAATTCACTAAATCCTTCACCCTCCTTCCCTATCAGATTGGAAAAAGGGACCCTCAGATCTGAAAATGAAAGTTCTGCAGTGTCAGAAGCACGGATTCCCAGTTTTCCACGAAGCTTATTTGCTTCATAACCCGGCGTATCCGTGGGGACGAGGATAAAGCTGTGCCGATGATGACGGGAGGGATGTTCAGGATTCGTGAGAACAAATACCACAACCCAATCGGCAAGGGTGCCGTTCGTAATAAACATCTTCGTCCCATTAATGACCCACTCATCACCCTCTTTTACGGCTGGAGTTGAAGCACTCGCCGTATCGGATCCCGCATCCGGCTCTGTAATCGCCGTGGCTATAATCCCTTCTGCAGAGACCAATTTGGGCAAAATGAGTTCTTTCTGTTCTTCGCTCCCATAGAGCTGGATGATCTCAGACCCAAATGTGGTAGAACCGAGGCATTGCCCGATTCCGGGGTCCACAGCCCAAAACTCCTCCGTGATGAGGCTATGCTCGAAGAAACCATAGCCCGCACCCCCATATTTCTCATCAATGAACACGCCCAGGAATCCCAACTCCCCCGCCTTTTTCCAAATGTTCTGGTCAAAAGTCTCTTCCCGATCGAATTCAAGGGCCCTGTCAGTAAATTCCCCGACAGCAAACTCCTGGGCTGCCTTTATGATATCCTGCTGCTCCTTGCTCAGTGTGAAATCCATCACTTATCTCCAGTCATTCGGGTTCTCATGGGATTATGGAGTATTGGAGTAGTGGAGTAATGGAATCTAAGGAATTTCAGTTTTTTTCAATACTCCAACACCCCATTTCTCCATTACTCCAAGTTAAAGGCGAAGACCCTAAGTCTTTAGTTTCTCTTTCAAGGCCTCTGAGATCTTGAAAAGGTCATCCACAACCCCATAATCTGCAACCCTGAATATGGGTGCCTTGGAATCCTTGTTAACCGCAATGACGGTGCCTGCTCCCGATATGCCAGCCACGTGCTGGAAAGCGCCACTGATACCCAGAGCGAGATAAACCTTGGGCTTAACAGATTTGCCGGATGTGCCCACCTGATGATACTTGGGCAGCCAATTCTTGTCCACCACGGGACGAGAGCAAGAGATGACTCCTCCCATGAGCTCTGCCAATTCCTTGATCTCCTCAATGTTTTCTTGCTCCCCAATTCCTCGTCCAATGGATACCAGGAGGTCCGCCTGGCCTATATCGATTTCACCCGCACCCGCATCCAGAAACTCCACAAACTGCTTGCGCGCTTCTGGTAGATCGCTAGGGATTTCTTTTCTGACTAATTCTCCATTTCGTTCCCCGATCTCATCCGGAGGGAATGCGCCAGGCCTTACCGTGATAAGATAACCTTCCGATTCCTTGAAGGCGACCCTGGAGAAGAGTTTGCCGCTATATATCTGTCTGATGACGATCGGGCGTCCCTCCTCCACCCTGATGTCCACACAGTCTGTAGCAAGGGGTAATCCGCTCTTTATGGAAAGAGAAGGCGCCAGGTCCATCCCCCAGGCTGTGTGCCCCATCAAAGTAAGAAAAGGGCGGTATTCCTCTATGAGCCTGTGGAGAATATCGTTTTGGAGATCAGCATCAAAATTTCTCAGTCGCTCATCCTCCACAGCGATGACCCGGTCTGCACGCTTCGTGAGATCATCCACAAATGCCTCGTCCCCTGCTCCAATCATTATGGCCGTCAGGGTATGGGATAGGGCTTGACTCAGTTCATTAGCCTTATAGAGCATCTCAAGCGTAATCTCTCTCAACGCACCCTGCCTGTGTTCCGCAACGACAAATATCTCTCCCATTTAGAGACTCACCCCCTTTTCCTTGATGATTCTGATGATGTCCTCGGCGACTGTGGATGGATCCCCCTCTATCATCTCGGCACCTTCTGTTTCAGGTGGGAGAAAAACCTCTTCAATGATGGTTCTCGGCGCCAGATCATCCTCAGAAAGACCCAGTTCATCGAGCTGGAGCACTTTGAGTTCTTTCTTGGCCGCCTTTCTGATGCCCATGATGGAGACATACCTGGGCTCGTTGATCCCCGTTTGGATGGTGAGAAGAGCGGGAAGCTTGATCTTGGAGATCGCGTCTATACCCCCTTCAAGTTCCACGTTTATGGTGGCGCCATCCCCTTCCGGTTCCACGCCATTGACCACAGCAGCATGGGCGAGGCCAAGGTGTTCCGCCAGCATGATCCCCACCATGCCATGGTTGTCATCGTCGGCTTGAACGCCCGTAAGTACAAGGTCATAATCCATTCCTTTAATGACTTCCGCCAGGGTTTTTGACAAAACAAAACTATCAACATCACGATCCCCTGGATCGATCCTTATGGCCCTATCTGCGCCCATGGCCAGGCTTCTTCTAAGAACCTCCTCATCCTCATCATTACCCACGGTAATTGCCGTAACCGTACCCCCCAATTTTTCTTTGAGAAGAATCGCCTCTTCAACAGCATAGTTATCCCACTCGTTGATCACGTAGGCGAGCATGTCCTTACGGACACCTCTCTTGGATTCGTCAATCTCCAGATCCACCTCCTGGGTAAGGGGGACCCTTTTCACACACACGATGATATCCATCCCTAAAACCTCCTTGCCCGGACAAGCCGGAAATTACTAATTTCTGTAACATCTTAGCCCCTCTAAACAGCCGCGCAAGAAGTCTTGGTGGGCTGAGCGGGGTTCTCTGGAGCGGCCAAAAACCCTGCCTTCTGCACACGGTTCTCCCTAGGACCTCCCTTGCCATGACGCCTGCGCACACGGGCCGTCCAAATAAATGCTGGGCCAAGTTCAATGCTGGCAGAACATGGCCATCAGAGCTATCCCCCTTAGTGCGCCATACTTAAGGGCAGTGGGCAAATTTTTTGGCCCCTCCAGAGAATGCCGATTAGCCCAGAAGCTTTTCAAGTGCCCAAAGGAATATGAATCTTCGATTTTGGATTTTTCCCGCCTGCCTCGTCCCGCTCAGCGGACCGGCGGGCAGGGATCTTGCCTTTCACAACGTGGAGATGAGTAACTCCATGAGATCCACCACCTTCATCTCGTCCTCTAGACCGGCTGTTTTTATGGCGTCTTCAAAGTGTATTAGACAGAAAGGACATGCGGTGACAAGGATATTGGCCCCTGTCTGTCTCGCCATCTGAAGCCGCTTCTCTGCCATCCTCATGTCCTCTTGCTCGATCTCGTGCCAGAGAATGACGTCACCCCCGCCGCAGCAGAAACTTCTATCCCTCGATCTTTCCATCTCTACCAATTTCAGACCAGGGAGGGAATGGAGTAACTTCCGCGGGGCATCATAGATCCCATTGTGCCGGCCCAGATAACAAGGATCATGATAGGTATAGACGTCCTTCCCGTCCACCACATTCGAGGGCCTCAAACGGCCGCTTTCTATCAGCGCAAGAAAAAACTCACTGTAATGAAGCGTTGTCATAGGCATGGGATAGTCATTCTTCAACGTGTTGAAGGCATGAGGATCGGTGGTAATGACCTGTTCAAACTTGCACCCCTTAAGAACCTCCACATTTTCTTCCATCAGGAGTTGAAAAAGACCTTCTTCTCCTATGCGACGGACCTGATGTCCTGAATCCTTCTCATTGGGCCCCAAAATTCCGAAGTCTATTTCTGCCATGTGCAGGCCCTTCACGATGGAAGAGGCAATACTTTGGATCCTCGGATCGTAAGAACCATAACTGTCTACGAAATAGAGCGTATCCACTTCGTCGCCCTCTTGTAAAATCTTTACGGGAATGTCTTCCATCTCCTTCACCCAATCAGCCCTTTTGGCAGCCGGTTTGCCAAAGGGATTCCCCGTCTTTTCGAAGTGCATTAACACCTGGTTGAATGTCTTTGGATTCTGGGATGTCTCAATGAGATGGCGTCTCATATCTACGATCTTGTCGATGTATTCTATAAAAACAGGACATTCCTCCTCACATGCTCCGCATGTGGTGCATGACCAGATCTCATCATGGGTTATGAGGCCATCCCTGACCTTGATGGTGATCATTTTGGGAGAAAGGGGCCGGCCTATGGCGTTTGCAGGGCAGTTATCAGAGCATCGGCCGCATTCGGTGCAGGTAAAAAAATCCAGGATATGTTTCCACGTAAAGTCTTCTATTCTTTGAACACCCAGGGTCTCCAGTTCCTCAAGGTCTTCAATTCCCCATCTGGCAGGTTTCAAACTCCCCTTGCCCAGTTTCCTGAAAAATATGTTGGGAAGGGCCGTGATGATATGAAAGTGTTTGGACAGGGGCAAATAGTTCAGAAAAAAGAAAAAGGTGAGAATGTGAAGCCAATAGCCCAAAACATGCACGGACCTTAAGGCGCCGGGAGTGCAACCGGATAAAACGAGGGCGGCCAATTGAGATGCCGGAAGCCATCCCACCTGGGACGACTCAGGTTTATCCAAGAGGAGAGCGCTCCCCTCGTAAAACATGTCAGTAATCATCAGAAAGGCTATAAGGCAAAGCACAAAATAGGCCTCAAACTGATGACTGCCTTCATACCTTTCAGGTTTTCCTATGGCTCGTCTGAGGATAGCCGCTGTGCACGCCACAAGAACGATCAATTCGAACAGGTCTTTGAGGGTGTTGTAAAAGGCGGCAAACCCCCCTTGCATGAGGGGACGCAGAAAAGGGAGATTCAGTCCCTGACTGATCAGATCAATGGACCGAAGCCCGAGGACCACAAAGCCCCAGAATATAACGATATGCAGCACGCCGGCCCATAAGTAGCGCGGCTGTCTTCTCTGAACAAGACCATAGGTTATGAGACCGAAAAGTCTTTTCCCAATTTCAGAGAGACGAGGGTCGAATTGCCCCGAATGGATCAGAACATATCGCCTGTAGAGGATAAAGGAAAACAGGCATAGCGCCGAAACGAAAATGAGCCACGTGAAGGCGTATCCTGGTATACCCAGATAGGTCTGACTTGCAGGGTGTACGGGGTGCACTCTATTTTTCCTTAAGCAGCAGAAACGACAGGAGAATATTCGCTACAAAAAGCCCATCGCAAACTCACTCCCGCGCACGCGGGAGTCCAGAACGTAGCGGAAAAACTGGATTCCCGCTGCAGTTTATCCCGCACTTGATGCGCGGGGCGGGAATGACACAAGGATATTCGCTACAAAAAGCCCATCTTGGGTTCAGATGGGCTATTTCTCGATCATCTCACCAAGACAAAATAAGTGACCTTTTTATCACGGACCAAATCTATTTTTCAAGCCATGGTTAGGATCTAGAGTCCTATATGAATGATCATTCATTCACTATCATTAGGGCAAATTGGGTGTCAACCTATTTCATGCGATAGAATATTCCCTAGCCTGCCTAAACAACTCTTAAAGCCATCTTCTATGAATTATATTAATATACTTGCATTTATCATTAATTTATGATAATTTGTTTAAAATGTCTGATCTTCATTTATTGATTGTAAGTTAGTTCGCCATGCCACTGGAATCAGGAAGCTATCGCTTCTATTTTTTTTGAAATTTACTCGTTCAACGCACCGAGGCCCAGCGCGCGGCGCGGAGTCCGGTGGCAAAGGCAGGCGAATTGGGTTCGTAAGGGATCCCATAAAGTGTGAGAGGGCAAAAGGAGGCGTGTTATGGCAAAAGGAAACTGCCAATTTAAGGGCACGGGTGGCCAGTATTTTGTCACCGTAATCATTCATTTGGCAATATTAGGCGTTATAACGTTTGGGTTATACATGCCGTGGGCTTTGGTGAAGCTGTTTCGTCTCAAAGCCTCCCATACCACCATCAATGGTAAACCCGTCAGCTTTACGGGGACGGGAGGACAACTGTTTCTGCTGTGCCTAGTCCAAGGTTTTATAACCTTAATTACCTTTGGCATTTACGGCCCCTGGGCCCTATGCAAGATCTTTTCATGGAGGGCTCAAAATACCTTCGTGGACGAAACACCGAGTCAGTTTGTGGGAACCGGGGGTTCCCTTTTCTTCCTTTATCTAATCCATCTTATGATCCTGCCCATTTTGACCTTTGGGTTCTATTCCTATTATGGATGGTTCAGATTCTATGCGTGGAAAGAGGAACGCATGAGATATGGAGGGGAAAAAACCACCTTCGGGGGAGGCTTTGGAGGCTTTCTCAAAGTCACCATCATCAGTTCTATCCTGGTGCCGCTAACGCTTTACTTGTTCCTGCCATGGGCTATAGCCATGGTTTTTAGATGGCAAGTAAACGGCCTTGCGGTGGGTCCTGAACCAGAGGTGGAACACTTCCCGCCCGTGAAAACGAGCGTGGTTGCGGTGGCTGTCCTTTTTCTTCTTCCATGGGCATTTTTTGGACTCCTCATTTATCCATACATAGGTCAATTGAGAGAATTTCAAAAAATGACAACACAAATGACAAGGCCACTGAAGCGAACGCCTGGAATGCAGAGGACCTATAAAGTACCTAAACCTTCTGCTCCCGTAGCTCAACGTCCTGCTAAAAGGCCAATGGCAAGACCTGCTCCCACACCCACCCAACCTCCTCCTGCTCCATCTCCGGTGGAGAAGGCTGCTCCTGTAACCGTTAACCATGAAATTGAAATGAGAAAGCTAAATAACCTGATAAACATGGGTAGCAAGGACGCAGACGCCTTTTATAACCGCGGCTGGTTGTATGCATACAAAGAGGACCCACAGATGGCGGAAAAGGACTATAGCCAGGCTATTGGCATCAACACGGAATACGCAGATGCCTACTATAATCGGGGCCTGGCATACGTTAAGATGAAAAAATATCAGCAGGCTGTAGCAGACTTTACACAAGCGATAAAGTTAAATCCCCGCGCCACGGATGCCTACTGCAATAGGGGAAATGCAAAATTTGAGATGGGCAAGATTGACCTGGCCCTTAGGGATCTCACGGCAGCGCTGAAGATCAATCCCGACGATGCAGACGTTTACTACAACCGTGGCGTCGTTTATTTGGCCAAGGGGCTAAAACCAAAAGCCATGGCAGATTTTCGAAAGGCTGCAAGCTTGGGGAACAACGAGGCCAAGAGATACTTGGGAATGGCTCCAACGGAACCAAAAACCTCCACGGCCGCCCCGCGTGTTTCGCATGTGGGTTGGACCATGAATTTAAGCCATGTGACTATCCCAGTCACAACGGCGTCGGGAAAGATTCATGGCGAGCCCTTCAGAGTGGAAGCGGCCAAGGTGGAAAATAACATACTCACCCTTCGCCAGGGCCAGGACTTTTTTCCAGACCGCGCCGTAACAATCTTTATGTTCTTGAAAAAAGACGAGGCATTGGAAGGCAGAACGTTCAATATTTCTACAGATCATGGATTCGGAGCGCCACATATCCATATGAAATGGAGAGACGGAGATAAGAAAGCGCCTGAGACGAAAATCTTCATGAAAGAATATGCCATGCGACTCCAGTTCAAAGAAAAAGAGAATGGGGCACTGCCGGGAAATATCTTCCTTTCTTTACCTGATGATTCAAAGAGCTTCGTTGCCGGTACTTTTCTCGCCGAGCTCAAGTAAAGCATTCAGACCCTGAGGACCTGGCTTTGAGCTGCCCCCAGAGTGGGTTTTCAGGGTCTTTCCTTCGTGCAAAAGTCTGCTGGAGTGGTGGAGTATTGGAGTAATGGAGCAAGGATAAGGACTTATTCAAGTTGAAATTCGGATTTTAGCTTTTTCCAACACTCCAATACTCCAGTACTCCAAAACAGCTCACTATCTTTTCCTGCAAAGCCATTTTGACCCATCGAAGATCCCCACCCTATGGGCGGGGGAAGGACCAGGTTTCATAGATTCAAATGAAGATCTGCACGTGAATGAAATTCCCAATCAGTTTTGTTTAGACTCCCTTATCTGGAGTCCTTTCATCGCATTCTCGATCCGACTCTTTAGGGCCGGATCATCTTTGCAGAGCGCGGCCGCCTTCTGAAAATGAAATATGGCTTTTTCCATTCGACCCAACCTTTTGAAATATATGCCAAAGTTGTAGTGGGCATGAGCCAGCTTCCCTTCTTTCCCATATGAAACACCAAGATTATAGAAGACTTGCTCGTTGGCCGCGTTCATTGCCACCAGTCTTTCATAGCGCCGTATGGCTTTTTCGTATTTCTTTAGGTTTTGGTATGAGAAGGCCAGAAGGAATAATAAAGAAATGTCCTGCGGATCTATCCTTAGGGCCTTTTCAAGGACTTCTATGGCCTCCCCGTCCTGACCTTTCATCTGATAGGACTGACCCAAGCTCCTTAAAACGGGTACGGAGTCGGGTTGTCCTAGGAGGGCCTTTTGAAAATGCTTTATGGCAAGGTCATACTCCGATTTTCGATTGCAGACCAAACCGAGACCGAAGTGCGGCAATGCTGAATCAGGGTTCTTCTCAAGCTCCCTATTAAACACTCTCTCGGCGTCGCGAGGCTCCACAGAATTGGCCCTGACAATCGTCTTAAAGAAGGGGAAAAGTGCTCTAAACCTAGCCGCCTCCACATTGTCCGGTTTTTTTGAGTAATCCCGCAGCATGATATCCAGATTAGACGTCCTCTCTGGTCCTGTGGGGTGGGTTAAGAGATAGGCCGGGATCGTATCCGTACCGATCCACTGGTTTTTTTCGATCTTTTCTAGTGCCCCTATCAGACCAGCGGGATCAAAAGTCGATTCATCCGTGTATTTAAAGCCCAATTGGTCTGCCTGACGTTCATCCTCCCGGCTATAGTGCAGCTGTGCTTGCGCACTTGCGGCTTTCGATCCAGCCATAATGGCGGCACCAGCATTACCGCCGATGAGGATACCCGCCAAGATCCCCGCCAGTGTAGCCCATCCAAGATTCTTGCTCTGTTCCATACGATTTGCCAGATGCCTCGCCGTGACGTGCGCAATTTCGTGACACATTACAGCAGCCAGCTCGTCAATTCTATCCATCTCATTGATGAGACCGGAGAACACAAAGATGTGACCCCCCGGACCTGCAAAGGCATTTAGGTCATTATCCTTAACCAGATAGAAACGGAAAGGGAAATACTTCACTTCAACGGGCCTCAAGAGATACTGGCCCAGGGCATTAATGTATTGCTGGGCATAGTCATCATCCAGGAGATCTAAAATTTGCCGTATCTGGATGACAAATTTTTCGCCCATCACCCTTTCTTCCTCTGCTGATAAGGCGAAAGCCTTAGACACTCCAAGATATGGTTGAAAACATAGGTGGAGTGAGAGGACGAAACTAATGATCCATTTAGTTAGATTTCTTTTTGCTATCCTCATCTAACTCTATCCTCGGAGCCTCTATCCAGAGACCTTCCAGATCGTAGAACTCTCTGACAGGTTGATAGAATATGTGAATCACCACATCACCATAATCCAACAACACCCAATTCCCTTCTTGCTCTCCCTCTAAGCCATAGGTCCTAAAGCTCTCCTCACGCATCCTTTTTGTCAAATGTCGGGTAATTGCCTGTACCTGTCGGATGGAGTTTCCGCTGGCAATGAGAAAATAATCCGTTATGGACGTAAGTTTCCCCACTTCGAACAGGACGGGGTCAACAGCCTTTCGTTCCTTTATGATGCTAAGACACAGGCGTGCCTTATCGAGGGCTTTCATCAGTCCTATACAACCCCTTTTCCATAAGATAAGCCCTAACCCGTTCCGGGATCAAGAAACGGATTGTTTTCCCGGAAGCGACCCGTTCCCTTATCTGAGTGGATGATATGTCCATGAGGGTGGCCTCTTTGTATATCAGTACATTCCCTGATGGATGCGCATAGGTGTGCTCTTTATCCGATCGGTCAAAACCCACGTTCAAGGACAGAAGAAAGGGTTCCAGTGCCTCAGATTGACTCCTCGGCCTGTTAATGACCACGAAGTTTGAATAATCGAAGAGCTTTTCATATTCCTTCCAAGTCTTAATCTCCAGAAAAGCATCGACGCCGAGTATGAAGAAAAGGATGGGACGGGGTTTGAAAATCTTATGGAACTCCCTCAGGGTTTCGATGGAGTAAGAGAGTCCCTGGCGACGCCCTTCCAGATCCAAGACTTCAAACATGGGCGATTCTTGGGCTGCCAGCTGGGTCATAGCAAGCCGATGGCGAAAGGGCGTGATGGGCCTTGTTTCTTTGTGCGGTGGAACTGCCGCGGGAATAAGATAGATCTTTTCCAGTTCCAGTTCTTCACCAATCTCTTCGGCGACGCGCAAGTGTCCGAGATGGATAGGATCAAAAGTACCCCCAAGAATACCTAGTCTCAAATGTCTCCCCCTGTCCAGCCCTGGAGTATTGGAGTATTGGAGTATTGGAGTAATGCATCTTGATAAGATTCTGAAGGCTCTTTCATATTCCCTATGTTACAACACTCCATCACTCCACTACTCCATTACTCCAAACTTATTCTCTTACCTGTCCGTCCCCGTAGACCACAAATTTTGTTGTGGTCAATTCCTCCAGCCCCATTGGACCAAAGGCATGAAGTTTTGACGTATTGATGCCGATCTCAGCACCCAGACCGAGTTGGAACCCGTCGTTGAAACGGGTGGAGGCATTGACCAGAACCACGGAAGAGTCTACCTCTGCCAGGAAGCGCTGCGATCTCTTGTAGTCCTTGGTCATGATGGCCTCCGTATGCTTGGAACCATATTTCTCAATGTGTTCGAGGGCCTCATCCATGCTTGAGACGACCTTTACTGAAAGGATAAGATCCAGAAACTCTGCAGACCAATCCGATTCCACAACCCCCTTGGTTCCAGGGACGAGGGCTGAAGTCTTTGGACATCCTCTTATCTCCACACCCGCATCCTGGAGTCTTTTTGCCATGGATGGCAGAAAATCCTCTGCAATTTTTTCATGGACAAGCATGGTTTCCATGGCATTGCAGACCCCAGGCCGTTGAACCTTTGCATTAAAGCAAACCTCTGAGGCCGTTTCCAGATCGGCAAACTCGTCCACATAGATATGACAAACACCTTTGTAATGTTTTAGTACGGGGATGCGCGAGTGCTCTGTGACAAAGCGTATAAGGCCTTCTCCTCCCCTCGGGATGATGATGTCCACATCGTCTTCCAGACTTAAGAGGATACCCACCGCCTCCCTCTCAGTGGTAGGGACAACCTGAATCGCCTTTTGAGGTAGGCCCACCTCCTCCAGGGCTTCCCGCAGAATGTCCGCTAGGATCAGGTTAGAATGTATGGCCTCCGATCCCCCCTTAAGAATGACGGCATTCCCAGACTTCAGACAAAGCCCCGCTGCGTCTACGGTCACATTGGGCCGCGATTCATAAATGAAGCCAATGACCCCCAGAGGTATCCGCATTCGGCCCACCACTAGACCATTGGGTCTTTTCCACATGCGGGTCACTTCACCCACCGGATCTGGAAGGGCCGCCACCTCCCTCAATCCTTCTGCCATGGATTCTATGGTTTTGTCATTCAGGGTCAGACGGTCCTTGCCCATTCGAGATCCTTTTCATTTCCCTTTTGTATATCCTGTTTCCTCTCGCCCAACCTAGTGGCCATGAGTTTAAGGGCGATATCCTTCTCTTCCCTCTGCACCTTTCTCAGGGCACTTGAGGCAGCCTTCGCATCTTTGGCCATCTTTTCGATCATGCTCTGAACTGACATACACCCATTACCTCTTCCATGTCACTCGTGAGGACCAAATTGTCGCGGTGAATAACTTCATCGTCATGTTTGAAACCCAGTTGTGACTCTATCTCCTTACTCTTCAAACCCATGATCTTTTCTATATCGCTCGAATCAT
>SMTZ1_10000684_pt1 | contig 38156 bp, 40 predicted proteins | sample DeeMarSWOR136_30_FD_25667 | JGI IMG/M metagenome (IMG submission 25667)
TGGTCTTTTGTGTCATCATCTTATCCGTAATATTCAAGGGGTTGAAAAACCTTCATCTCAATCTCGGTATTGGAAAGGCACTGTTAATCGCTCTTCCCCTCGCATTAGCCTTAGGCTTTGTGGGCAAAGTGATCCTTTCCAGATTAGGACATGAAGGATGCCGCTGGATAAGGGGAGATGAGGAGGAGAAAGTGGAATGCGTGTTCGGGTACCTCCAGATCATGACGGCTTGCTATGTGGCCTTTGCCCACGGGGCCAATGATGTGGCCAACGCGGTCGGTCCCTTGGCCGCCATCTATGCGGTAGTCAAAACGAAGACCGTGGGTCAAAACGAAGACCGTGGCCATGCAGGTTGAAGTCCCCGTCTGGATGCTCACCCTTGGAGGCCTTGCTGTCGGAGGAGGGCTTTTAGCTTTCGGGTCTCGCGTGATGCAAACCATAGGGAAAAAGATCACGGAGATCACCCCTGTGCGGGGGTTCTGTGCGGAATTCGGTGCAGCCACCACAATCCTTGTGTGCTCCCGTCTGGGGCTCCCCATATCCACAACCCATGTGCTTGTCGGTTCGGTCGTGGGGGTAGGTTTCATGAGAGGCATGGGCGTGCTCGACCTGCGGGTTGTCCGGAACATTGTGTCTTCCTGGTTTATTACGTTGCCTTTTACCATTGTCCTTTCAATGGGATTTTACAAATTATTTCTCATGTTTCTCACATAACCAAAGTGAGAGGAGGGAACGATGCGAAGCATATTCATGTCTCTTTTCTACAAATCACCTTTCGAGAACCTAAAAAAGCATGCAGACAAAGTGAGTGAGTGTGCCAGGATGTTCTCCAAGGCGGTAGCCTGCCATCTGGATGGAAAATGCGAGGACTTCGACAATCTCACCGACGAGGTGGCGAGATTGGAGTCCGAGGCGGATGCCATCAAACGGAACATTCGGGGCCATATGCCCAAAGGCATTCTGATGCCGATGGACAAGTTTCAGTTCTTCATGTACTTGCGGGAACAAGATAAAGTCGTCGATGCGGTCGAAGAAGCCCTTTACTGGCTTTCTTACAGGTCTGAGGGTATCAAAGATGAGATTGGCGATGACTTGAGCTTCCTTGTTGAAAAGGTGGTCCCAACGATTGAGAAGCTATCGCCTTTGGTCGATATTGCCGCCAGGTTCTTCAAGGCCCGATACAAGGAAGAGCGAACCGAGATCAAATCCCTGATTCGGGACATCCGTCAGCAGGAGCACGAAGCGGACCACCTTGAGCGCGAATTGATCCACAAGATATTCACCACGATTAAGGACCCCATGGAAGTCTTTTTCCTCATCCGGCTGGTGGAGACGATAGGCTCTATTGCCGACCATGCTCAGAATGCCTCCGACATGATGCGGGCCATGATTGCAGAATGAACTTCGGAGGTTTGCCGCTTTGAACTCTCACCATGAGGAAAGAGATATCACCGTTAAAGCCCTTCGCCCCTTTGGGACGTCCATATTCTCCGACATGACCGCCCTGGCCAATGCCCATGGCGCCATCAATCTATCCCAGGGTTTTCCTGACTTTGACGGGCCCGAGGTGATCCGAAAAAAGGCGGCAGAAGCGATTATACGCGGTCCAAACCAATATGCGCCTTCTATGGGAATCCCTCAATTCCGCGAAGCCATCGCCCGAAAAATGATGCGCTTCTACGGCCTGGAGGTGGACCCGGACAGTGAAGTGACGGTCACAGCGGGTGCCACAGAAGGCTTGTGTGCAACCCTTTTGGGTATTCTTGAACCTGGGGATGAGATTATTCTGTTGGAGCCATGGTTCGACAGCTACCCGCCCATTGCCGCGCTGGCAGGGGCGCACATCCGGTATGTCTCTCTTCAGGTCCCCGACTTCAGCCTTCCCAGGGAAACCCTTGCGGACGCCTTTAATGACAAGACCAAGGCCATCCTGATCAATAGCCCTCAGAACCCCTGCGGCAAAGTATTCACTCGGGAGGAACTGGCTTTCATTGCCGATTTGTGCGTAAAACACGACGCCTATGTAATCGGTGATGAGGTCTACGAATACCTGGTCTACGACGGCCGGGAGCATGTCACCCTCCTCAGCCTTCCCGAACTTCGGGAACGCGCGTTCGTGATCTCTTCCACAGCCAAGACATTCTCCATGACCGGGTGGAAGCAAGGCTGGGTGGTTGCAGCGCCGAACCTTACCCGGACCGTTCGCATGAGCCACCAGTTCATCGTCTTCTGCGGCCAGTCCCCCTTGCAGGAAGCCATGGCCTTTGCCCTCGATTTTCCGGACTCACACTACATTCAGTTCCTCACAGACTATACGCGCAGGAAGAAGCGGCTGTGCGAAGCCCTTATGGACATGGGGTTCAAGGTCTTTGTACCTGAGGGCACCTATTATGTCATGGTGGATATCAGGAGCATCGGTTTTGACGATGATCTCGACTTCTGCCGACTGCTCCCCGAGAAGGCGGGAGTGGCTGCAATTCCCGCTTCATATTTTTGGAACAAGCGGAGCCAGGGCCGCAACCTCGTGCGTTTTTGCTTTTGCAAGAAAGAAGAAACCCTCGACGAAGCCATCCGGCGGCTCAAACGATGGCTCAAGTGAGAAAGAAGGCGGATCTTCCGGCTAATGAGTACGCATCGTTTAAAGGGTTTCTCATGCATGACGCATCTAGAAGGCCATGAAGGGTTTTTTTCGATTCCAAGGCTCACGGCCTTCTTCTGTGGTCAACGCCTTTCCCTGCAATCACTCCTACTCATTGGTAACGTTCAAAAGTGTTGGCACGGCGAATTAACGCTGCATCTCTGGAGGAGGGCATGACCTTTTTCGAAAGGGGATATCTCACAAAAGAATTCCACTGAGTTTCGGTGTGGCTAAGAATTCGGGGTCTGCGCCCCTGAATTGTTAGGAGTCTCCCATTAATCAATTAGATCTCGAATTCTTAGCCACCAGCTCGGAGCCCTATAGATATCCCCTTGAGAAAAATGGTCATGGCCGGAAACAGGGGCGTTGTAAAAAAGAGAGGGTCCATGCGAATATTTTTGAAGGTTACTTACTCATTTACCGGAATGCCTCAAAAAGAGAACCCTTGGTTCTCAGATGCCAAATATGAGAACACACAGTTCTCATACTTGAAATCCTGTTTAATCTTGGTTGGTTAACACAAGAACGCTTCTTCTGAGCCACCGTTCACCCCAGGGAATGGGAATCTGAAATTCGGGCCCCCACCTGGCTTTGTAATCAAGATACAATGGAAAATCAGCGCCTTACACTTTGGCACGGGCCTTGCTCATTTTCCTCGTGACGTATGACCACAGAGCAAACAAGGAGGGCCATCATGTCCTGGAAATTTTGGGAGAAAAAGTCAGACACGGGACAACCAAAGGCTGAGAAGCTTCAGGGTCCTAAAGACTTGCCCCATCCGGTGGGGAAACATCTGGTGGTGGAGTTGGGCCACGACCCGGACTGGGTTTGGAACCTCAGAAGCGTGCTGAGACCCAGAGAGGGCAGCACCACGACCTTCGATGTCAGGGTCTTTAGCGAAAACGACGCGGCGATGCGGAAGGTTTCCGTCAAGAACTATGACACCCTGAACGAACACCCCGAACTCATCCTTTTCGAAGGATGGTTCGACAAGAAGTCCATGGCGGCCCAGGTCCAGAAGAAAGAAGGCCCTGAAAGCAGACCCCGTGCTGCATAGCCTTTCGTCGTTCGCCCCAACCGCTTTAGACAGGCGCAGCCATAGGAATAAAGAATCCGCGCCCTGAGGACCCGGCTTTGGGCTGCCCCTACCCTAGAGGGGGTGTCTGGGGCTAGAGTGACGAGATTTGCGATTTTCGATTGACGATTTCAAATCGAGTCTAGGCTGCCGCCCATTCGTCAAACTGCAATCGAAAGTCGACAATGGGTGATGCTCCATTACTCCGAAATTCCTCAATGTCCTCTGCGAGTGTGGTAGTCTTATCCCTCCTAGACCTCCCGGAACTTGTTCAGTTTGTAGTAAATCCCCCCCAGAGCCATGAGCTCCTCATGCGTGCCTTGCTCGCGGATCTGACCGTGGTGCATGACCAGGATTCGATCGGCGCTGCGGATCGTTGAAAGCCGATGGGCCACCACCAACGTGGTTCGCTTCTCCGTCATCCTGAAGATGGCCTCCTGGATGAGACGTTCCGTCTCCGGATCCACGCTTGAAGTGGCCTCGTCCAGAATGAGGACTTTGGGATCATACGCCAGGGCCCTGGCAAAGGAGAGAAGCTGACGCTCTCCTGCTGAAATGTTCGATCCCCCCTCCCCCATTTCCTCTTCGAGACCATGTGGCAATCGCTCAATGAAGGTGTGCGCGTTCGCCTCCCGAATGGCCCGATCAATGACCTCTTGGGAGACCCCGTCCCGCCCCATCGTGATGTTGTCCACGAGGCTTCCCGAAAAAATAAACACATCCTGCATGACCAAGCCGATATGGGCGCTCAAGTCCATCTTGGAATATGCTTCAATATCGACGCCGTCCAAAAGGATTCTCCCTTGATCCCTGTCATAGAACCGCTCTATGAGGTTGACCACGGTTGTTTTGCCCGCACCGGTTGCGCCCACAACCGCGACCATCTCCCCGGGGTTGACCTCGAAAGAGACATCCCGAAGCACGGGCTGGTCTTTCTGGTAGGCAAAAGAGACCCCCTGGAACTGGATGTGACCCTCCTGATTCCCAGGTCTTTCAGGTCGAGCCGGCTCAGGAATTTCCTCCCTGTGGTCCATGAACTCGAATATGCGTTCCGTGGACGCCATGGCGGATTGCATAATGTTGTATTTCTCTGAGATGTCCCGGATAGGTTTGAAGAACATCTGAATATAACTGATAAAGGCAACCAAGGAACCAAGGGACAGCGTCTCATGGATCACCTTTCCGCCGCCATACCAGATGATCAAGGCCACGGCAAAAGCGGCGAAGAGTTCCATGATCGGCATGAAAACGGCAAAGACCCTGATCTGCTTCATGCCGGCCAGATAGTTTTCGTGGTTGATTTTTTCGAAAGTCCTCGTTTGAAAGGCCTCCGTGGCAAAGAGCTGGATGATGCGCATCCCCGTGATCCGCTCCTGCAAGAAACCGTTCATTTTTGCAACAGCGGCCCTCAACTCTCTGAAAGCTTCCCGAGCGAGGTTGCTGAAAAGAACGGTCACGCCAAAAATGAAAGGGATCAGGATAAAGCTCACGAGCGCCAAGCGCCAGTTCATGTAGAGAAGGACCGCCAAGATACCGGTGAGAATAAAGATGTCCTTGAACACCGTGATAATCACGGATTTAAACATCTCGTTCAGGTTCTCGATGTCATTGGTGACCCGCGTCACCAAGCGCCCCAAAGGATGGCGGTCAAAAAAGCTCACAGCTTGAGACTGCATTCGACGGAACAGTTGAAGACGAATGTCCTGCATGATGTTCTGGCCCGTGAACTCCAGAAGGTAATATTGCCCGTATCCCAGGCCGAGGTTAAAAAAGAGAAACAGGATGATGACGAGACCGATGAAGACCACACCTCTCAGGTCCCCGGCCCTGGCCTTGAGGATCTCTTCCCGTGTCAGCTCATTGAGGGCTTCAATCGGCACGGCGAGAGTGCCGTCCTCCATGGTCATGGCGCCCCGGTGCAGGCGGACCGGTTCCACCTGACCAAGCTGTTCGGCCGGAATCCTGTAAAACCGCTTCTCTGTGATGACCCCATCTTCTTTGAATTTGTTTAAGAGATGGGGATCCATTTTTTTGATGTGGGTATGGGCTATGAGGCCATGAGATCCGTCCTTGGTTTTTTCCACCGCAGAACGGTATCTTTCAAGGAAATCCCGCGCGGCCTTCGCTTCAATTCCTGATAATCTCACCTCATACCACGCTGAAAGGATATATCGGTCAATGGCGATTTTTGACAAATAGGGAAGGGCCAGTTCCAGCAGGGTGATCAGAATCGTGAGAAACAAGTGCCCAACTGCCCTTCTTCCATATACCCGTATTCGCCGTACACGATAACCCCAGTGCTAAGACCTCTGCCTGTTTTCGAAAACAGGCTTAATGATCAACGTTCCAGCCATCTTCAACGTGATACTGGATACTGGATCCTTGACGCTCGATAGTTCATGTCTTGTCCATCCAGAATCGAGAATCCAGTATCAAGCATCACCTCATTCAACGCGAAGTATTCATTTCCAGTTCCTGCGCCAGGACCTGTCTCCGATAAAGTCTCGGATACTCCCGTCCTGTTTCCAACAACATTTTATGATCACCCGCTTCCACAAGCTCCCCGCCATCCAGCACCACAATAAGATCTGCTCTGCTGATCGTCGTCAGTCTGTGAGAAACGACCAGGGTGGTCCTTCCCTTTCTGTGGGCCAGGATCTCGTTGAGAATCCTTTCCTCGGTGCGCGTGTCCACCATGGAAAGCGCATCATCCAGGATCAGAATGGGCGGGTTCATGATGACGGCCCGGGCAATGGTCAGGCGCTGTCTTTGTCCCCCTGAAAGCGTGATTCCCCGCTCCCCCAACAGCGTATCCACGCCCTTCTCAAGGCTCTGGACCTCGTCAAAGAACTGGGCGACCTTCAAAGCCCACTCCACATCCTGGTCCGTCACCCCATCTCTCCCAAAAACCACATTGTTCCTAATCGTGTCCGAGAAAATGATCGACTCCTGGGTCACAAAACCGATGTTCTCCCGCAGGGTCTTTAAAGGAATCTCCCGGATGTCCACATCGTCGATGAAGACCGCGTCCCGAGGGACTTCATAAAGTCTTGGAATTGCGTGAAATAGGGTTGTCTTGCCGGACCCCACCCTTCCCACAACCGCTGCGGTCTGACCCGCCTCCACAGTGAGCTCGATGTTCTTGAGGGCGTCTGTTGCGTACCCTGGATATCTCAGGCTAAGCCCCTTCAGCTTTAATTTCCCCTTAATATCATGAAGTTGCCTAGGGTCAGCCGAATCAAGGACTTCCGGGACTTCTTCAAAGATCCTGTTGACGCGGCGCATGGACGCAGCACCCCGCTGGACGAGATTCGTGACCCAGCCGATGGCCATCATCGGCCATGTCAAGAGGTTCAAGTAACTGATGAAAGCCACAAAATCACCCGTGCTGATCTGACCGAGTATCGTCAATCGGCCTCCCAGGCCGATGACAATCGCCAGGCCCAAGTTTGTGAAAATGGCGATCATGGGGAAGAAGAGGGCAAAGGTCTTGGCCAGATTCATATTCTCAGAGATGTATTCCCTGCCTGCTTTATGAATTTTCTCGGACTGCCACGATTCCCTGCCGTACGCCTTGATCACGCGGATGCCTGCAAAACCTTCTCGCGCCCTCTCTGTAAGATCCGAAAAGGTCTTCTGAATCCTCTCATAGCCCGCAGACATGCGCCTGGTGAGTATCCTGGTGAAGTAGACCAACGGGGGCGCTGGAATGAGAGCAATGAGCGTCAGGGAAGGACTGATACTGATCATAAAGCCTATGGCCGCCAGGCCCAGAACAATGCCGTCCGTTAATGCCACCATGCCCATACCGCTTGCCATTCTAATGGCGTTGATATCGTTGATGGCCCTCGCCATGATGTCGCCCGTTTTTGTTCTATGATAGAAAGAGAGGGAAAGATTCTGGAGGTGAGCATAGAGTCGGTTTCTCAGACCCTCTTCAATCTTTCGAGAGATACCGAAAAGCAGATGCCGCCAAACATACCGGAGCAAGCCTATGATGATGAAAATGGCAACGATCGCCATACCGTATTGAAGAAGGAGGGCTGATGTCGCTGTCTTCAAAGTCAGGGCATCGATGGCCCGCTTGATCACGAGGGGGATCAAGAGTTGGAGGAAATCCACAGCCAGAAGGCTGAGAAGACCCACAAGGACACCCCACCGGTATCGCACGAAATACGTCTTCAGCGGGGTATAATCCTTGAGCGCATCCTTGAGTGAGGCCTGGAATTCTTTCATGCAAGAACAGATACTGGAACTCGGGTCACCCTGTCAATCAAATGCGAAAGCCTTCTTCAACCCCCTTGATAATTTGAGAACATTGTGGTAACTCTTCCGCCGAAAACGGATGCGCCGAACTCTTTTATGCCGGGGAAAACGGCAGCCAAGGTTCGGGTCGTCAACCGCCCCGCAATAGGGCCGACTAGAATTGGAACTTAAGGTGCCCTTTACCGATTTCAACGGAAGAAAGCTCTATTACGAAACCCACGGCGAGGGAGAAACCCTATTGCTCCTTCACCACGGTTTCGGCTGCACAAAAATATGGAAGGGCATCTACCCCGGTCTGGTTAAAAGAGGCTACAGGGTGATTATGTATGACAGGCGGGGTTATGGCCAGTCTGAGGCCGGTCCGGGCTTCCAGGAATTCTACGTGAGTGATCGGTTTCGTCCTGAAGCGGTTGAAGAATTGGCGGCGGTGAGAGCCTTGTTCGGCCTGGACAGTTTTCACATCATCGGCCAGTGCGAGGGGGGCGTCGTTGCCGTTGACTATGCGACCACCTACCCCGGCCAAGTGAAAAGCATCGTCATCTCGAGCACCCAGTGCTTCAGCACCATGCCCATGGAAGAACTCAATGCCGTCAAGTTCCCTAAAAGCTTTCAGGAACTGGACCCGGATATCAGAGAAAAACTCATTGACTGGCATGGACCTGAAGAGGCTGAAGCCTTTTTTGATCAGTTTCGACGTTTCGGCGGGGCTTATGGCAAAGACGTTTTTGATCTGAGACCCTTGTTGCCCTCCGTGGCGTGCCCGACCCTTGTGCTCTACCCTGACAGGAGCTTTATTTTTGACGTGGAGCAGGCTGTTGCTTTTTATCGACACCTCCCAAAAGGGGAACTTGCGGTGCTGCCAAACTGTGGGCACAATACCTACGAGCACCGTCCAACAGACTATGTCCGAAATATCTTGGAATTTTACAAGAGACATCAATTCTAAAGGCCTGCGCCTTCAAGTCGCTTTATAGTGAAAGGGTCTTCAGAAGGAAAAAAACCGATCAGGAGGGTGAAAATGGACATTTCCAGGAGAATCGGGATCGGCATCGTGATGCTCATCCCCACTTTTGTGGGAGCCGGCGCCGTGTGGGCACTTTTTCACAGCTGGTTGGCTGTTGTCGTCTGGGTGGCCATCATGGCGGGTGTTACCGGCGGTGTTATCTCCGGAAGATACATAAAAAGCTGGGAATCTCGGCAGTTCCGGTTTGGATAAACCCATCCCCCAACGAGGGGGCGCAAGGCGTTTGGTACCACCGCCGAAGCAAACCCGCAAGTTTGACACAAGCCGGGAAGTGTTTATTTTTTAAGTGGTTAAATTGACAAAAAATTTTAGCCCTTTCCCGGCCCTAAGGAGCACATCATGGAAGAACAGGAAAAGAAAGAAAAAGAAGAGCAGCCTAAGAAGAAGGAAGAAGCCGAGTCAATGCCCTTCTGCACCACAGCCCCGAGTGCGGAACATGCCAGGGCAGAAGAAGACGACGAGCCTTGTGATGATTCCCGCTCCGGAACTTGAGTTCTTCAGGCTGAGGAGATGGAACCGGCCGACATTCAAAAAGTCTCCATAACAAAAGGGGATGCCCTCATCATTGTCGATGTTCAAGAGGACTTCCTTCCCGGCGGCAACCTGCCCGTGTCCGAGGGTGACCAGGTTGTTCCTGTCTTCAACCGTTACATCGACTTGTTTCAAGACAAAGGCCTCCCGGTCTACGCCACACGTGATTGGCATCCTGCCCGCCATTCTTCGTTCAAAGAGCAGGGCGGGCCATGGCCCAAACATTGTGTTGTAGGGTCTGAGGGTGCGAAGTTTGCGAAGGGCTTGAAACTGCCTGCTTCTGCCGTCACTATTTCAGCAGGCACCGAACTGGATGCTGATGGCTATTCCGGTTTCGAAGGAACGGATCTCGATCAACGGTTGCGCGCACAAGGGACGCATCGCCTTTTCATCGGCGGCTTGGCCACGGATGTGTGCGTACTCCACACAGTCCGTGGCGCCCTTAAGCTCGGCTACAAAGTCTTTCTGCTGACAGATGCCAGCCGGGCCGTCAATCTTCAACCGGAAAACGGGAGCAGGGCCGTGGCAGAGATGACCAACCTGGGTGCCAGGCCTGTCACTCTTGGCCTCCTTGATTAGTCTCGCCAAATCTTTTCTCTTGACTTCACAATGGTTTTTTCTTAGAAGTTTTATTTACACGGTTTAGGTGCTCGTAGAGCCTAATAGGGAACCCCGTGAGAGTCGGGGATGGGCCCGCCGCTGTAACCCCGCCCCTTTCGCTTTTTTAGCAAAGGGGAACCCTTCTAGCCTTTGTGTGCCACTTTTCCGATCAACCGGGAGGGGAAGGCTGCTAAAAGGGCGGGGAAGTCAGAAGACCTGCCTGAACCGTTTGGGAACCGCCTTCGAGGACTGAGGCCACCCGAGGATCTTGAGGATAAAACAGGGAAATCCCCGGATCGACTTTGTCGGTTCGGGGTTTTTTTTCGGGAGGCAAAATGCACTTTTATTGGCGTGTCAAAGAGGAACTGCGTTACCTGGGAGAAGTGCTCATTTTCCGCGACCCCACCCTTCTCAGGGAGTATCGGCGATGGCTTCGGAGAAACCGGGCGGTATTGGTATACACCACGTCTGAGGGGATGTCCCGGACCACTCAGCCTTGTCATGGTCGGGGAATCCGGATGTCCCCAAACTGACTAAGCTGTGAAACACCTTACGCCGTGGCCTTGATACCCTAAAAGGCCATGGCAGGTCCAGATGATGCCCAGAAAGGAGACCGGCCCATGAAAAAGTGGTTTTGTCTGTCCGCGGCTCTAGCGCTCTTCGCATTCCCTGGATCCAGTTACTGCGAGGAGAAAAGAGAACAAGAAGAACCCGCCGTTACCTTGCAAGAGGTCGTGGTTACAGGGACAAGAGTCGAAGAGCGGGTAGAAAGAATCCCCGCGAGCATCAGCGTCATTGAAGAAGAGGATATCAAGAACTCCAATGCGAAAAATGTTGCGGAGCTGCTCCGTTCTCAAGAAGGCATTGTTGTAAGAGACCTCCTTGGCAACGGCAAAACGGCTCAAGTGGACCTTCGAGGGTTCGGGGAAACAGGGCCTTACAACAATCTCGTCCTCGTGGACGGGCGCCGTGTCAACGAAATTGACCTCAGCGGGGTGGACTGGACACAGATCCCGTTGGAACAGGTTGAGCGGGTCGAAATCGTGCGGGGCACGGGAACTGTTCTCTATGGTGACAATGCAGTGGGCGGGGTGATCAACATCATTACCAAAGCGCCCTCCGAGGGCCTGAGCGTTTCAGCAGGCGGTCTGGCCGGAAGTTACAGCCGACATCAGGAACGATTCAGCATCAGCGGCGGCGGGCCAAATTATGGGGCTTCCTTATTTGGCAGTTACGAATCCACCGATGGTTACCGTGAAAACAACAATTTCAGGGCCAAGAACATCGGGGGTAATATCACCTTCGATCCCAACCAGCACCTCAGTCTCAAACTTAGCGGGTCTTATCATGCCGACGACTACGGCTTGCCCGGCCCTCTGACGCAGGAAGAACTGAAAACCGATCGAAGAGGCACAGCGTACCCCTTGGATGAAGCGGAAACGGAAGACGGCTATCTCAGCTTGGGGTCAGACTTGAGGTTAGGCAAATTTGGAGATCTGGTGGTGGATCTTTCCTATAGAGATCGACAGAGTGAGACGCAATGGGTATCCTACCTCTGGGCGGAAGACAGGCAGACCGAAACATGGGGTGTCACGCCCCGTTACGTACTCGACAGCGAGATGTTGGGGCGGGCGAACAAGCTCATCCTCGGTGTCGACTTTTACAGTGCGGAGCAAGACGTGAAATCCTTCCTGGGATCGCTATCCACATTGTCGGATCTCGCCTCTGTGGACAGGGACTCTTACGGGATTTATTTGCACGATGACTTTTCTTTGTCCCAAGATCTTATCCTCTCCCTGGGAGCCAGGCGAGAGAAGGTTGAATATGATCTCAGCAAGACAGACCTTGGGCCCTTTCCTCTCGCCCCACTCGATGCATCCCTCACGGAGCGTGAAAACGCATACGTTGCGGGAATTACCTGGCTCTACCGCGATCAGTCTTCTCTGTTTGCCAGAGCCAACCGGAGCTTTCGGTTCCCGCTGGTTGATGAACTTGTTGTTTCCGACTTCCTTGCCGGGGAAATCCGAGTCAACGACACCCTGAAACCCCAGACAGGAGACCACTATGAGGCCGGGGTGCGACACTTCTTCACGCCCAATGTGGAAGGGAACGCGACCTTTTTCTGGGCGGAAATTAAGAACGAGATCTTTTACAATACGCTGACTTTCAGCAATGAAAACCACCCTGAAACCCTTCACCGGGGCGTGGAGATCGGGGCGCGGGCAACAGTCTTCGGCAAACTCACCCTCTACGGGAACTTCACCTATGAGAAGGCCACCTTTGAAAAAGAGCCCTTTAAGGATAAGAACATCCCCGCTGTGCCCAGGCACAAGGCCAATTTGGGACTCAAAGTATTTGACGTGCTGCCCGGACTTGTGTTCACGGCCCAGTACAATTATGTGGGGAGCAGTTACCTCATCAGTGATCAGGCGAACCAATTTGAGAAGATCGAGGATTATTATACCGTCGACGCCAGGCTCACCTATGCCTGGCGGCGGCTGAATGCTTATTTTGGGGTCAATAATCTTACCGACCAGGATTTTTCGACCTATGGCGTGGTTTATGGCTTCCCTGCGCAGGCCTATTTCTACCCGGCGCCCGAGAGGAACTGGGTTGCGGGCATCGAATTCACTTTCTGATTCGAAAGGAAAACCATGGCCCTCATAACACTCATAACCGGTGGGGCAAGAAGCGGGAAAAGTTCCTTCGCCCTTCGTCTTGCACTTGAAAAGGGTAAGGTCAGGACATTCATCGCCACTGCCGTGGCTTTTGACGAGGAAATGGCAGAACGCATATCGCGGCATCAAAAGGAACGGGGCGACCGGTTTCGCACGGTTGAGGAACCCATCCATCTTTCTGATGCGATAGGAGGGTTACCGGCGGATAACCAGGTTGTTGTTGTAGACTGCTTGACCGTATGGCTGGGAAACCTTTACCACCACTATAAGGAAGACCGGAACCGGGTGCTGACTCATGTGCAGGCTTTCATCAACCGGCTCGACGACCTCGCGTGCGATCTCATTCTCGTAACCAACGAGGTCGGATGGGGCATCGTGCCCGAAAGCCCCCTGGCCCGTTCCTTCAGAGATGTGGCGGGTTATTTGAACCGACGGGTCGCTGAAAAAGCTCAACATGTGTACCTTCTCTGCTGCGGCATTCCATTGACCCTTAAAGGAAGTTCAACCTATGAATAATCAGCTTTTCTCAGTCTCTCCGGTAGCGAACGACGCGCTTCAACGGCAAGCCATTGAACGGCTCAACAGCCTGACCAAACCGACCGGCAGCCTCGGAAGGCTGGAAGAATTCGCGCTCCGCTATTGTCTCATCAGGGGCGATGTGGATGCCCGGATTTCCCGGATGGAGCTTTTTACCTTTGCAGGAGACCACGGGGTTACAGAGGAAAAATTGACTCCCTACCCGAGTGACGTGACACATCAGATGGTTCTCAATATGGCGAATGGTGGGGCCGCCGTGAGCGTGATGTGTCAGAGGGCGGGAATTGACTACACTGTTGTGGACATCGGCGTTAAGGGAGAATTCGATCCTCTACCAGATTTGTTGGTGCGAAAAGTTGCCCCGGGAACAAGAAACTTCAAAAAAGGGCCCGCCATGAACCCTGAAGATTGTTGGGCAGCCATCCGTGTCGGGTTCGAACTTGCCCAGGAATCACACTGCGATCTCCTCGGCATAGGCGAAATGGGAATCGGGAACACATCATCGGCTTCAGCGCTTTACAGTCTCTTGCTCGACATCGACTCGGACACGACGGTGGGAGCAGGAACCGGCTCCTCAGGTCCCATGCTGGAGCGAAAAAAACAGGTCGTGCGGCAAGCGGTACTTTTCCATAAAAAGAGCTGGGACGGCTCACCCTTGGATGCGCTTTGCCGGGTCGGTGGTTATGAAATTGCCGGTATGGCAGGAATGATTTTCGGTGCTGCCCACAATCGCGTTCCAGTGGTTGTGGACGGATTCGTCGCCACTGCAGCTGCGCTTGTGGCCATATGCATCGAACCCTGTGTGAGGGATTACCTTTTCTTTTCTCATGCCTCTTCCGAGCAATTTCACAAGCCTTTCCTGGAGTCTAGAGGCATCCGGCCCATTTTATCATTCGACATGCGTCTGGGAGAAGGCACCGGCTCTGTCCTGGCCATGCAAATCATACTCCAGGCCATGGAATGCTATCATCGAATGGCCACTTTTGAATCAGCGGGCGTTTCAAATAAGGAAGACTGTCATTTATCATGAATAGAGAAACCCAAATCAGTATGTGCGCCCCAGAATGATCCATGGAATACCATTGTGGCTTAACGCATAAGGCAAAGAAAATACGGAACGATGTACTTTGTGCCCTGCGCGTTATGCCTTTCGCCTAGGGACATCCTCTATGTTTGCTGCATTTCGCACAGCCTTACGTACCTTGACAATCGTTCCTGTACCGGGAAAGGATACGCCTCGTTTCGCAAGGTCTTTGGTGTTCTTTCCTGTTGTGGGCGCTCTTTTGGGTTGCCTGGTTCTCGGTCTGGCCGAGACTGCGGAGCTTATTCAATTCGAAAATCCGGCGATCCTGGCAATTATATCACTGGCAGGCGTTATATGGTTGACAGGTTGCCTGCACATTGACGGCTTGGGGGATGTGGCCGATGCTTTCGGCGCGGGCCGAACAAGAGAACAGGTACTTCACATCCTCAAAGATCCCCGCATGGGATCTTTTGGCATCTGCGCCATGGCTTTTGATATTTTGCTCAAGGTCAGGTGCTGGCAATTCTTTCTCGAGCAAGGCCGATGGACGGCCATTTTCTGGAGCCTTGTATTCGCAAGGTCTATGCAAGGCCTTATGATTCTCTTCTTCCCCAATGCACGGGAAGAGAGCATTGCGACGCCCTTTGGAACAGCGGGTCGATTCGATATGGCCGCTGCGATTTTCGCCTTTCTTTTGGCAGGATTTATTGCCGCATATCTGGAGTCACCCTTTCAAGCATTCGTTTACAGCGGGTGCGCGGTCATTGTGGCCCTTTTCTTCGGTCTTTATTGCTGGAGAAGAATTGGCGGCATTACCGGGGACTGTATAGGAGCAACCAATGAACTGGTCGAGATCGGTGTTTTGTTGGGAGGGATTCTTTTTTTGAATTAATGACCTCTCCGGCTTTGCCGCAGTCCTGCTCCCCCTTTAGAAGGCTGATCTTGGCACAGACGTGACACAGGGGGCAAGGGATGTCTTCTTTTGGGCGGGCTTGGGGCCCGCCCGGCGCGGCCGATGTTCAAAGCATGATACAATCCTGATCGAGTCAGACATATGTGCACGCAGATTAGAAAAATGATAGTCTTCGCAGTTATGACCTCTGTCTTTCTGGGCTTACCCGCTCCCGCGGGCGCGCAATTCACCGATGCCCTCGGCAGAGAGGTCATTGTAGACAGGCAACCTGGAAGAATTATCGCCCTTGCCCCCAGCTTGACGGAGATTCTTTACTTTTTGGGCCTAGGGGACCGCGTGGTCGGTGTAACCCAGTTCAGCTCTTACCCTCCCGAGGCTGCCAAGAAACCGAGAGTGGGGAGCTACATCAATCTGAACATCGAAAGGATCATCACCCTTTCCCCCGACTTCGTCATCGGAACGGTAGACGGCAACGAACGGGGTGATGTGGAACTCCTAGAACAAGCCGGCATCAAGGTTTTTGTCGTAAACCCAAGAAATGTTGAGCAGGTCATCCAGACCATCGAGAAGGTGGGCGACCTTTGCGGTGTACCCCAAAGAGCAAAGGCTCTGTCCCAACAACTGGCGCACCGGGTAGACCATATTGTTCAAAAAACAAACTCTCGCAGGAAGCCTCTGGTCTTCCTTCAAATACAGCTTCAGCCGATCATGACCGTGAACGAGAATACCTTTCATCATGATTTGATCAGGCTGGCCGGGGGCAGGAACATGACAGAAGAAGAACCGATACTCTACCCGCGAATCAGTCTGGAGGAGGTCATCCGCCGAAAGCCTGAAGTCATCCTTATTTCTTCCATGGAAAGAGAGGGCCGATTTGAAAAAGCCCGGCTGGAGTGGTTGAAGTGGACGTCCATTCCCGCCGCCCAAACACGACGGGTCCATTTGATCGACTCCGACCTCATAGACCGCCCTTCCCCACGATTTATTGAAGGGCTTGAGACCATGGCGGAGTTCCTCCACCCGGAAGCATTTAAATGAGAGGCGCAACGCGTCCCCCTCACCCATCCCTCTCCCCCAAATGGGGGAGAGGGCAAGGGAGAGGGGGCTCACAAAAACACGGAGATGCTCCTAAGGTAAACATACGGACGGCTTCTGACAGAGAACGAATGACCCATGACCCATGTCAAATGACCAATCTTCGACGGCCTTTGAGCCCTCGTAAGGTGATCGCCATCTCCCTTGCCATGTGCTTGGGGCTTGTGCTGGTGATGGCCGTTTCCCTGTTCCTCGGAACCGCGGAGGTTTCGCTCAACAAAGTTTTCGGACTCTTATCCGGCGCGCTTCAAAGGGATGACCCGACCGGGCTCATTGTTTTCAAGATCAGGCTTCCCAGAATCATCCTCGCAGGTCTCGTGGGGTTTGCCCTCTCTCTGGGGGGCGTGGTCTTTCAAGCCCTTCTGCGGAACCCCCTCGCTGATCCCTTTATTCTGGGCGTCTCGAGCGGCGCAGCCTTCGGCGCTATCTTGGGTATTTTTTTGGGTTTCGGCTTCGCTTTGGGGATTCCCGTCATGTCCTTTGCAGGAGCCTTGCTCACCGTCTGGCTCGTCATGACCCTGGGCTCCAGAAGGATGGGGATGGAATCAGCGACCATACTGCTCACAGGGGTGATTATCAACGCCTTCTTCACGGCCATTATCATGTTTTTTATTGCAACCGTTGCAGACGCCCGCCTGCACGCCATGCTTTTCTGGCTTTACGGCGATCTGTCCCAGAGCCGTTACGGTCCTTTGGCGTTCATGACACCCCTCTTGCTGGTGGCCTCTGTTATCCTCTACGGCTTTGCCGGGCATTTGAACCTTATCACAGCTGGAGAAGAAACTGCGCTGCAGTTGGGCGTGGAGGTGGAAAAGACAAAGAAAATCTGTCTCCTCATTGTCTCGCTCATCATTGGCCTTGTGGTCGCTTTTTCCGGGCTCATCGGTTTCGTCGGGCTCATTGTGCCTCATTTGGCGAGAATGGCATTCGGATCGGATCACCGCCTCCTCATGCCCGTCTCCGCCTTCGGCGGGGCCATGTTCCTGGTCGCTGCCGATACCGTGGCCAGGACCATCATTTCGCCCAACGAACTGCCGGTTGGCGTGATCACGGCTTTCATGGGAGCGCCGTTTTTCATTGTCCTTCTACGAAAACGGGGGAGCCGTTGGAGTCAACCCTGACACTGAAAAATGTGGGTTTCAGATATGGGGCGCAATGGGCTGTAAGAGGCATCGACCTCAAGGTTCACGGCGGCGAGATCTTGGGCATTCTCGGTCCCAACGGGTCAGGGAAAACCACCCTCCTAAGAATTATGGATGCCGTGCTTCAACCCCAAGAAGGAGAGGTTCTCATTCGGCGGGAAAGCGTTACTGCCTTCACCAGGGCGGGCATTGCAAAAGAGATCGCCATGGTAGCTCAGGAGACCTATTTTCGATTTGCTTTCACGGCTCTGGAGGTGGTTCTCATGGGCCGGTTTCCTCATCTCAAAAGACTCCAGTTCGAGGGGGAAAAAGATCTGGAGATTGCCTTCGAAGCATTGAAGGCGACCCATGCGCTGGATCTTGCAGAACGATCGATCCATGAACTCTCTGGGGGGGAGAAACAAAGAGTGCTCATTGCCAGAGCGTTGGCTCAGGAGCCGAAAGTGATTCTCTTTGATGAGCCCACTTCTTTCCTGGATCTCCGCTTCAAGAGAGAGGTATTCCAGCTTATCTCTTCGCTAAGCCTTGATGCTGGCTTAAGCGTTGTCGTGGTCTCCCATGATATCGATCTGGCGGCCCAGTATTGCCATCGCGTGGTGATGCTCAAAAATGGATCCGTCTATGACATAGGAGAACCGGAAAGGGTGGTCACGGCGGAGAACATAGAGGCTGTTTATGACTGTCCCGTTTTGGTTGATAACAACCCGGTTACGGGAAAGCCGAGGGTTAGCCTCATAGGATAGGAAGTGATTATAAAATCACCGAACGAAGTGAGGTTATTTTATCATGGTTGATATTTTCATCAAGGGCGGTCCGGTCATGTATCCCCTTTTGGGTTGCTCCATTCTCGCCCTGACCGTGATCATCGAGCGGATGTTCTTCTGGGTCAGGGAAGATATGCGACGCAACCAGCCTCTTGTCGACGAAGTGCTTGAAATGTGCCGCAAGGGAGATTGGGCGAGGGTCCGGGAAAGCGTGACGGGATCGAGGGATTTTGTGATCAAGATTCTGGTGAGCGGCATCCTCCACAAGGAGTTCTCAATGGGCAAAGCCATGGAAACCGCAGCCGGTGATGAGATCAAGAGGATGCGCCGGCATTTGGGCGTGCTGGATACCATGATCACGGTGGCACCTTTGCTGGGGATTTTCGGGACGGTCATCGGGATCATTATGTCCTTTGAACTTCTAGGTGCAAGTGGCATCGAACACCCTCAAGCCGTAACGGCCGGCATTGCCCAGGCCCTGATCACGACGGCATCAGGACTGGGCATCGCGATCTTGTCCGTTTTCCCTTACAACTACTTCAACGCCCGCGTTGAAAATGCCGCCCTCGCGATAGAAAAATACGCCACAAGCCTGGAGATTGTTTACGAAAAACTCATTCAGCCTACGGGACAAAGCAGGGAGGGAATCCCATGAAAGTCCATCTCCTGAATGCCAAAAGACCGCGTATCGAGATGCTTCCTTTGATCGATATCGTCTTTTTGCTTCTTGTCTTTTTCATTTATGCCATGCTGTCCATGGCCGTCCATCGGGGTTTACCGGTTATCCTGCCCTCATCTACAACCGCTGAAATCGACAAGCATCTCATCCTCTCCGTAACAGTCCAGGCCGATGGAAGCATCTATTTGGATAAGGAGCCAACCTCCCTGGAAGCCCTTAGGAAATCTCTCATGGAGAGAGCATCAGGGAAAAGAGAGGCCGGTGTCTTGCTCTTTGCAGACAAAAATCTTCCCTACCAGAGGCTTTTCCGGGTCATGGACGAAATTCGATTGGCGGGTCTGAGCCGCATCTCTCTTCAGGCCGAATTCGAGGAGTAACCTTGCGAAGCTTGCTTTTACCCGCGGCACTGGCTCTCATTTTACACGGCTTCCTTTTCACGTGGAAAGCCGAGTGGATGAATAAGAAACCCGTTTATATGGGGACCCCCAGACCGGTAACCCTCATCATGGCTTACAAGAAGGCCCAAGCGCAAAAGCCCTCTCAGCCCGAGTTGACCCTGAAGCCAGAGCCTGAAAAGGAGCCCATCAAGAAAGAGCGTCCCAAGAAAGTGAGACAGAGGAAGCCAACAAGAAAAAAAGAACCTCCCCCAAAGCCAAAGAAAAAACCCCGCCTTAAACCCGAGACCAGGCCGAAGACCCTCTCCATGAAAAAGGAAAAAGTCATTCCACCGCCGCCGCCTCAACCGCCTCCGAGCTCTGAACCCGCACCCGCCCAGCTTCCTGCACCAAAATCCCTTGCGCAAGAAGAGAGCGGAAAGATTCCTGCAGCGCAGAAAGAATCGGCCTCCGGCTCCTTATCAAAAAAGCGCACCGACTCAATCGCCCTCACGAAGGGGAAGGAAGAAAAGGCCCCGGAACCCGCCAACCTTCCAGTCACAGAGGCTATCCCTGACTACAAAACGAATCCTCCGCCGGTATACCCGCGACTTGCGAGACGGCGGGGGTATGAGGGTACTGTGTTGATGGAAGTGCTGGTCAGTCGGGAAGGTCGGGTGGAAGCGTTGCGTCTCCTGGAGTCAAGTGGTCACGATGTTCTGGACCGGGAAGCGATGGCGGCTGTCAAGACCTGGCTTTTTGAGCCGGGGCGAATGGGCAAGGAAAAGGTGGACATGTGGGTGAAAGTGCCTGTTCGATTCAAGCTGAAGTAAGGATTTGGATAACAGCTAAGTGCTATGAGAATTTCGCCGGGATTGGCCATGGGGATCTCTTTTCAAAAAAGAGGGGCATCGAGGAACAGTCATCTCTTCTTCTTGAACAACCGCTTCAGCCCCCTCGCCCCTTCTTTCGTCTCTCTCAAGGAAGGCAGCAAGATGTCGCAGTTCAGCCTCACCATGGCTGTTTGAGCAAAGGCCCCCATCAGGACAAGAAGATATCCCAGCTCTGTTCTCCTGATGTATAGCCTGCTGCTTTCGAAGATGAGATCTGCTTCTCTGATTTGGTTCATGGCAGCAATGATGGGCATCCACGAATCACCCAATTCCCCCTTCGGCGTTTCCCCAGACGGGCCGGGGAGAAGCTCTTTGAAAATGATCTGGCCCTCAAAAGAAAACAGCATGATGCCCCAAACACCATCCAGCTTCAGAATATCACCGAACAGGGCTTTCATGGTCCCTTTCCATCCTTTTTACGCTGTGAGCACAGTAGCTAACCGCTCAGAATTTGCATGACCCTGTCTCGGGGGCATTTCGAGTTCACCGCAACGACCGCGGTCTCTTCACGGGGCACCAGAATAAAACCCTGTTGCTCGCCCACATCAATGTACCCAACCTTAAGGGATCCAATATCCAACAGGGAACCGATCTTCACCATTTCCTTTACAAGACCGTCCCATGAACGGTCATGATAAATATCCTCAACACCGGGGTTTCCCCCCAGTTCCTTTTCGATCACATCTCGAATGCGATCGACCAGCGGGGCCGCCGCCTCTTCCCCTCCCTTATCAGGGGGACCGGGGGTGTTCTCCACGGTTATTGCACACGTTTCCGCATGGGCCACCTCGTCCTTCAGCCGCATAGCATCCATGAGAATGGCTTGAAGCTCTTTGCGTATTTTTCTCTCTTTCTGAGGGCATGCGTTTTGGATGGAAAGGGTCACCTCGTCCCAGGAAAAAATCTCATAGGCTGCCGCTTCACCCCTCAAGCCGTTCACCCGCGCGTCTAACAACGTGCCTTCCAGAAAGAAGAGGACCCCCTGTTTGCCTGAGGATTTTTCAACAAGACGGATGGTGCAGGTTCTCTGCTCCATTTCAATGAGTTGCAGGAACATGCCGGAGGACGAAACATTGTGCAACGTCCCCCCTTCCGATTCATTTCTGAGGACCTCCATGATTCTCCGGGCGAGATCTTCGATCATGAACGGTTTCGCTATGAGCCCCACCGCCCCCCCGTCCCGGGCAAGCATCGCAACGTCTGAGTTGCTGTAGGCTGTGATAACAATGACCGGTATTTCAGGATAGTGCTCTAAAACATGGGCCAGCAAGGTCAGGCCATCCACCCGTGGCATCTTTAGATCCGTAACGATCAGGGAGATCGCCCTCCGTTTAAGTTCATCCATAGCGGCGAGACCATCTGGGGCCGTTGTGACCGAAAAGGCCTCATGATATTTCCCGAGGCCCTCCTTTAGGGTGAAAAGCATCTCCTTATTATCGTCTACAATCAGTACGTTCTTGATCACGCAATCTCTCCGCTAAAAGAACGGGCGCAGCTTCTCGTCCGAAACTGGATCTCGACAACGACGTCTTGCCTATGACGATAGCATCACAGAGAAAGGCCCAAGTTCTTTATCTCACGGTTGTACTTTTTCGACCAAGGTCCCAGCATCTCCCTGAGTTTAGGCATGACGCCCACTTGGCCGGCCAGTTCCATAATGGACTCCATCATCCCTTTGGCCAGTTCTTTGTGACCGACTGAACCGACATAGGTCAGCTTCTGATCGGAATACGTCAACTCAGCGACAAAGGGATCGAGAAAGGGGTACTTATCAACTTTTTCAAGAAACTTCTTCTTCAATAGGGTATCAAAATCCGCTTTGATCTTTTTGTTGGATGTGATCACTCTCTCAAAAGTCGCTAAGAGGTCTTCAAGAAGGTTCAAAAACGCAGTGGAAGTCTGCACCCCATCTCCATTTAAAGCACCTTGCACCGCCTCTGTGGGTTGTGAAATTCTCAGCACATTACATAAGCCGCCCGATGCCTTTGTCTTTTGAATGAGAACCTCACGGCTTTCTTCTGGAGCAAGCTCCTCTTCCCCGCTCCAACAATAAGAGCCGCCTGTGATCTTTCCACCCTGAAAGAAGATGAATCCGCCTTCATGGCCTTGCCCGGTGGAAACCTCAATAAAACCTGTAAGGTTTTCCTCAGCCATTTTCTTGATGAGACCTTCGAGATCGGTAAATTCTGTGCTCAGATCCTTGTAAATGATCTCAGCCGACGGCATATTGGCCCAGAAGTAAATCTTGTCGGCCTCGATTTGGTAAACGCTGACATTGAAATTGTGCTTCCCTGCGGCATCGATAATCAAGCCCAAGGACGCCTCTCCCGTCACCTCGCCATTTCCATCGCTGAAAACAGCGCCCATAAGTTCGTCTTTATCAAAAAAAACGACACCTTCCGCATAAGAAGCTTTGAAATGAACGCATCCGGTGCCAAACTCGCTCTGGTAGTGTTCAAACAATTTCCGGATATCGAGATAGGCGCTGTTCAGGTTTTCAATGGTCGGTTTCTCCTTGGGAACAATCACCATCGCGCACCTCGATCAGCGTGGTTTCATCGGCGGCGTCGCAAACGTTCAATGGACAGGCGGATGCTGTCCTGCATCCGGGAAATCGCCTCTCCAAGAGCCCCGATCTCGTCCTTGGACTTGGTTTTGATCTCCGCATCCAAGTCCCCTACACTTATGCGCTCCGCGATCTCGGTCAGGGATTTGATTCTCCTGGTCAGGGTATGACCGTAAAAGGCGACAACAAAGGCAACGATCAAAAGTGTCCCTCCGAGGATCCCGAAAACGGCATATCTCGTATCCATGGTCATTTCGTTGACGCGAGCTTCCATAATTTTTACCGGCTTGGTGAATTCATCCAGGTATGTCGTCGCAGCAACATAGTAAGGCGTGCCGATCACGGGTGCGCAAACCATAAACTTGTCTCGAAAGGCTCCGTCTTTGTCCTGCCACGTATAGTAGCCTTTTGATTCTTTTCCGTCCTTCCCGCTGCTGAAAACACGCCAAAACCCCGGAAAGGCCTTTCCCATGGGTTTCCGCAACGTGCTCATATCGAGACCCACGATTTTAGGGTTCACATGAGCCCAATTACGCCAGATGCCCCTCTCATCAGGCACCGAATGGAGTGCGGAATATCCTGTCAACCCGACCTTTTGAACCGCCAGTTTCTTGAATTCCGGATTCGAATCAAACTCTTCCTTCTTCAAATCAGGGTGACCTGTAAGATAAAGCTGGACCTGTGCAGCGACAGACCTGGCTTTTTCAGCAATGATCTGTTCCCCCAAATTGGTTACCACACGCGTGCTTTCCTTGGTGATGAGATCGGAGAGATCGTCCAACTGTTTAAGATAAAGCCATCCGGCGGCAAGCATCAAAACGATAGGGACGAAAAAAAACAGAATAAAGATCTTTCCTCTCAATCCAAGCCCACCGGCTTTGCGCTTTGAGATCTTAGACGCTTTCGCTTTTGCTTTTTTCGCTGCTTTATCTTCCTTAGGGCTAGGCACCTTCCTTTCCGGAGGTTCAGCCTTTCCTTTTTCAGTCGGCGGAGGAGGTGGGGCTGGTTGAGGCGCTTTAGCAGGAGGCTTTGAGATCTTCATCAGGGACCCGCAGGCACTGCACTTGGCTTTCGCCTCATTTCCCCTGATCCTGGAAGGGTCTAATCGATATTTCTTTCCGCATTCCTCACAAATAACAATCATTGTTGAACACCTCGGTTACCGTGTCGCCTTCATGCTTCGATGGACGACGGATTTTTGTGACCTTCAGCTCCCCTCCCGATAAAACGCTGCGGATGAAATCTTACTACTCGGGGCATCAAATCGTTTACAAAGCATGCCAAGAAGCACGAGGGTCACAGATGCAAACAATATATCACCCTCCTTAGTATTTCTTTCAGCACAAAGAAATGTGCGACATGCTTCTCTGTTAAAACAGTTAGTAATCTTTCTCCTGGAGTTTCTTGATCATCCCTTGTTCAAAATCCGTCCGTTTCTCTTCCCGCTGAATTTGGCGAGCCAACAGATCGACCAACTCGGCTGCGCGGTGGCTGGGAAACTGGTAAAGTGCATATCCCAAATCAGCCACCGCATCTTCGATCAAGACCTCGGCAATTGGGCCCACAGCCAGATGCAACTGCTGGCTCAGGAAATTGAGAAAATCCTGATCAAGAACCGATATGGCACTTTCGACAGGCTCCACAAGCTTAAGTCTCAACAACTTGGCCATCACCTGCCTTATCGTACCCATATCCAAGCCCGTCTTCTTGCCAATGGTTCCAAGGTTTTTCCTTCCATCCATCTCCATGAGAACGCTGAGCATGCGGCTATCCACGGGAAATTCGCCTTCATCCTTTCGGATGATCCGTCTGAAAACCATGACCGATATGTCACCAGACGAAATATCCATGCCCTTGCTCCCGCGAATTATCCTCCCCGCGAAAAATATTGGTGGATTGAGCTTCTGAAAGGTGCGACTTCACCTGTCCTGATAACGATATTGAAGCGCATAACCATCTCTCAATCCGCTTTATTCAGCCTGCCGCCACAGTCTCAGTTCCGCTCTGAGGGCTTGGAATTCAGCTTTGATGACCTGCTTAATCTCCTCCAGTGCATATCCAAAGGCCTCATGGGCTGTCATATGGTTCCAATCCCGCGCGGATGGCCTCTGGTTGGTATCCGCAGAGGCTGCGCTCCCCTCTCTTTCTCCTTCTCGACCTTGAAGAACAAATTCCTTTTTTGGCGAGGTCCTTGTTTTCACCTTTTTTTCTCTTTCCGCTTTTCTTAAAGCGATTTGCTGCTTGAGTTCTTTGAACCGGACCACTTCTACGAGCAGTATTTTCTCCCTCTCCGCCTGAGGCATCTCCTTTGACAGAGCAACCCTTTCCAAGGCGTTGTAGACGGACTTCATGACCTTAATGGCGTTGGGATGTGCTTTGGCTCCACTCGCCTTGATATATTTTCCCAAGGAGCCGAGAAGCTGGAGAAAAAGCATCAAGTCCTTGTCCTGCTTATAAAGCTCTTCACATCGATCTATCTGTTTGATAAACCGGCCCATCGTCTCATCAGTGATCTCCCAGTCGATCGATAGAACCAGGGCCTTTAGATCTCGCAGAGGGGACTCCTGCATCTCCGTACTGTTTTCGGCGATGATAAAACCTTCATCACTTTCGCCGAAGAAATACTCCAGGCGCCTTTCCACCTCGGCGGTCACGCTGGTATCTCTTTTTTCGGCCAATCCGGCACCTCCTATAAAAGGGTATTTTCTATGGAAGCTATGGTCATGGATAGAATTTTTTTCAGTGTCTCTGCCACGTTGTTACCGGTCAACGCGCTGGCCTCAATGGAGGGCACCTTCAATCGAGCGTTGAGATCCTTTTCCAGTCTTTCCACGGTCAGCATCGGGATGCTTTGCTCCAGTAAGTCTCTTTTGTTGTATTGGAGCACGAGGGGGATCTTGAAAATGCTCTTCTTGTATGAAGCCAGGTTTTCTTGAAGATTCTTCAGGGAAAAAATGTTCTCTTCCCGCCTCACCGCCAGAGAATCCGCCACAAAAACAATCCCATCAACACCCCGTAAGACCAGTTTCCTCGTGGCATTATATTTCACCTGCCCCGGCACTGTGTACAATTGAATCTTGACATCATAACCCTTGATCTTGCCTATGTCGAAGGGGAGAAAATCGAAGAAAAGCGTACGATCCGCATCAGTCTTAATGGTGACCATTTCTGCTTTTATGCGGTGGTTGAATTTGTTGTATATGTACTCCAAGTTGGTTGTCTTTCCTCCTCTTCCGGGACCGTAATAGACGATCTTGGTCTGAACCTCCTTCTTCTTAAGATTGACAAAGGCCATGAACACAATCCTCAAAAAAAGACGCTTTTCTCCAAATCATTGCGTGATACACGGCTCGAGAAGATGTTTCATGTTTTCCGTCGCTTCACCCACCTTTAATCTCAAATAGCCGAGAGATATCTCCTTACCAAAAATGGTGATCAACAAGAAATCGCCCAACACTTTGCTGAAATGGATGTTCTCTTTCTGTCCCTTGTGAAAAAGGAGAGAGAATTCATCCTCACCAATCATGGTTGCCATGGTGCTGACTGCTCCAAAATTGCCCGCAGCCAAAGCAGCCAAGGAGTAGATATCATGCTTGATATCACCGTTATCGACGCTGGCAATGACATTTCCGGCCATGTCGATTAGAAACACACAATGAATACCAATATCAAAGAGATCCTGAAGCAGAATCTGCTCAATAGCGTCCAGTTGTTCCTGACCTAGAGAATAAGACACGCGTTGGCCACCTCCGCAGGACTGTCTTTTCTTAAGATGCCGCTTCGGCCCCAAGAAAAAGCCCACCCATCTGCCCGCCGATCTCCAATAGGGGCTTCAGACCTAGGGTAGGCTCTGTGCACGCTTCAAGGAACCCTCATGTCCTCCTATCAAACAAAACCGCCCATGAAGGCGATCTTTAAGCTAGGTCTTCCGAGCGCACTCAGGGCACAACAATTTGTGTCAGTTATGCCCAAAGGGGCGGATTCGCTCTATTTTTTTGCCTATATTGTACCTTTGAGTGAGGGCAACTGTCAATTTTTCTATCTAGGGTTCTTCCGAATAGGACATGAAGTGCAGCAAAATGCTTCGCTTTCTGGGTGTGAGCTCCCACTGAGAGGGCGCTTGAAGGAAGCTTGGGCTCATTAGAACAGCGGAATCAGCTCTGTCTAACACACCGCTTTCTTTGGGCGCCCGCTTTGGTAAATGGGTAGGAAATCAAATAGAGGGGTTGGCTGAATGATTCGGGGGGGGAGCACCAGACAGGAGCCAAAAAGGGAAACTAAGTCGGTCCGAACTCAGGCATGCCTTTTTTGGTTACCTTTCGCCATGGTCTTTCCAGACCGAACTGCTGATCACACCAACGGGTGCCTTCATTCATGCGGTTCTCCAGCATAAGGCGGTATCTCTCCAGTTCACCCCCTTTCGCCGTCTCAGGGATCCAAACCGGTTCCGCCGCGAGCAAAACGATTCTTGCAAAGGGTTTGGGAAGAAGGTAGCGGTCCCACGAATTGAACATCCAACACCTGTCCGCTCCCCACAGCACGGGGATGATAGGGACCCCGCCATCCCTGGCGATCATCACAGAGCCCATTTTCGCTACTCTTGCAGGGCCTTGAGGCCCATCCGCCAGCATGCCTCCAATCTCCCCTTCCCTGATCTTTCTCGTCAGTTCTCTCACCGCTGTGGCGCCACCTCTCGTGGAGGATCCTCGCACCGTCCGGAATCCTAGCCATGAAGCCAGCCTCGCGGCATATTCGCCGTCCCGGCTCCGGCTCACCATCGTGGTGACGTGGTGGGAGCCCCCGAAGTAAAAAAAATAGGACATCCTCTGATGCCATGTGACGTACACAGCGCCACCTCCCGAACGGCTGAGCGCCTCGTCATGCCACTCCGTCCCCTCGATCTTTACAACCCGACAGGACATCAGAAGCAGTTTGATCAGCATCGCTGCGAGAGCAGGGAGGGTGGCCATCAAAAAGGCATCAACCCATCGGAAGCGTTTGATGTCGGAAAACTTCACGTTATTCACCACGGAGTCACATCCGCCTTCGCCCTCTCCCAGGGCTACGGCGCGACAGGGAGGTCAAAAAGATAGCGTTTTTGTTTGCCCCGGTAGATATACTGGGGCCAACAAAAACGTTCTTTCCTAAAACCTCCACATTATTTTGAGCATCATAGACAAGCAATCACAAGTAGGGGAGAGGTTTATCCCCTCCCGGAAAACGGGTCCCGTCCCTACAAGTACATCTGTAATGAAAACACAAAATGAGGGCCGATCATTTAATGCCCTCGAATTTCCCTTCATGAAGTATCTGTGTTTTTCCTGCATTCCCCTTTTCGTGCTTTCGTGATTCACATCTTCTTCACAGCCCCCACAGCCACCAGATACAGGAGTCTCGACGCCTCATTGAGCTTGAGCAGCGCTGCCGCTTCACCGTCATAAAGGGCACCGATACCGCAGCACCCCAGGCCCATGGCTGTAGCCGCCACATACAGCCTCTGCCCCATCCGGCCGGCGGTCAACATGGCATAGCGGTATCCCCGCGCTCCCCAGGTGCGGTCCACGACATCCAAATTGGCCAGAAAAAGAAAGTGAACCGCTGCATTGGCCAACCACATCTGGTCGAGACAAATGCGGGTCATCCTCCCCGTAAACGATCCCGCTGCGACCATGCCTATTGCTCTATGCGCCGGGTCCAGCAGGTAAAAACCCTCTGCCATGCCCTCCACCCGATGGATCAAAAAGCCGGTCGCCACAGAGCGCTCGTACACCGATTCCCGTTCCCCAGCGTCTTTCGAACAGAGCGCCTCGAGGAAAGCGGTCAGTTGCGCCCTGGACAGGTCCTTTCTCACAAAATTCCTCTTGGATCGGCGCTGAAAAAGCGCATCCGGGTAGTCTGCGATTTCTGGCCAGGCCGACAGGTCCACCATCCTGGTCCACCCTTCCGGTGTCACACCCAGATTTTGAACCCTCTCCGCCTCCCGTATCGCCCCTTTGACAATTTCAGCCCCCGCCTGATGAATCGCCCTTATGGCAGGGTAGTCCACCTCCGCGGCTGAAACAACACTGGCTTCACGAGCCCCTTCGGATAGTTCCGGCACTTCCTCTTCCTTGCTTTCAGGCACCGTCTCATTTCCTAAAACATGGGCAACCGCCAAGGTGACCTCTTTTGTTTCATCGAGCCCGAGAAAGCGGTTAACCTTTCGGTCGTCAAAATCATAGCAGGAATTCACGGGAAGGGCTTCGGCCTTCGAGGCCAAAGCAAGGTTTTCCATGACATGGCCCGTATCCAGCAAGTGATAACGATAGGAGCGGGCCCGATATTTCCATGCGCTCCGAAAGAAAATACCTGTGAAGAAAAAGGTGAGCTTCGGCGCCTTGTTTCCCCGGCCTTGCGCCATCTCACGAATGCGCGATGAGAAATGGCCTTGCCGAAGTGGGCAGAGACCATGACGGTGAATCGCGAAGTGATACAAACCGTCTTCCAAACCGTCAATTCCGCATGTGGCTACGTAGATTTCAGTGGGATACAGGGCGCCTGCCGAAGCAGCACTTCGGTAGAAGAAATCCCCACCGGGGTGTCGGGCTTTTGCGGTTAGGGTGTTGGTGAGAAGCAAAAGGCGTGAGAGACCCGTTATGTCAAGCGGCCCTTGCTTCTCAGCCCGCTCCTTTATGAGGGAAGACAGCGGCCTTTTCGGAAGGTCCACCTCTCTGGGCAAGGGCAGTGGCGCAATGCCCGGATATTCTTTGTACACATCCGGTTGATTTGCCCAATCCAGATAGTGTCCCGACATGTCCTGCCGGTCGTAGCTTGTCTCTTCGTGATATTGCATGCAGGAGTTGGTCATGGCTTTTTACATCCACCTTTTTGTAAGAACTTGGCTCTGCCCTTACCAGACGGCCTCCACACCGCTGAACTCCAAGATCCTTCGATCGGATGTGACAAGGGGCATCCCCAGAACCCTGGAAGTAGCCACAATGATCTGGTCCGCAGGGTCTTTGTGAAAGCCTCTGAGATGGGTGCTTTCTACGGCGATCTCCGGAGAAAGATCGCTAATTTCGATCTCATACTCGTGAAGGGACCGCCTGATCCAGGTCAGAACCGGTATGGAAAAGCCAATTCTTTTTTTCTCCACCAATTTTGCAAGCTCCCAGCAGGATATGGCTGATATCCGTTTCCGACCTGCCTGTTGAATCATTCTGTCTGCTTTTTGAGAAAGGGCCTCTCTATCTTCGACTGAGACCCAGATCCAGACATGGGTATCTAGGAGAAGATCCGTCATTTTATGGCCTCCCACTCATCCTCCGCCACTGGAGAGACGATATCACCCATAAATGTCACGGTCTCTTTCAAGGGAATGTCCGGTTTTTTTCCATTCACGGGAATGATTTCAGCAATGGGTTCACCCCTTTTCGTAATCAGGACCCTCTTCTTCTTTTTTTTGACCTCCTCCAGCACTGCGAGGCAGGTGGCTTTGAATTTTGAAACCGATAGGGTCTCCATATGTCCAACCTCCAAAAACCGATTATAGTCAAATGACTATAGTCAATTTATCTTAAAGGCTGAAAGGAGTCAATGGTTTCCGGCACTGAAGCGCTCTTGGTGTGGCGCTTTGTCTCATCCGATATCATAATAGATGCTATTTTCTCTCTTGACTTTCAGGAAAACTTGCAGTATTTTGATTAAAAACTGTAGGTTTTACTGTATAAAAATCGCGGCCCCGGCTGCGTTAGCCTGCGGTGAATCAAAAGGAGGGAGCCATGAAATTGACGGAAAAACAGAGGGCATTCCTGACCTACATTTCCCAATATGTCGATGCGTGGGGGCAATCGCCCACTTTTGAAGAGATCTGCGCCCATTTCGGCTTCACCTCGTACAACACGGTGACCACCTATCTCCGGGCCCTGGAGCGAAAAGGGTACATCCGTCTTCCCCAAAAAAAGAATCAAAAGCGGGCCATTGAAGTGATCAGCCCGGTGGAAACCAGGCGCTTCGAGTTTCCCCTCCTGGGAAGAGTGGCTGCCGGGAAACCGATCGAAGCCATCGAAGTGCCGGATGCCATTGAGATCCCTCCATCCATGACAGAGCAGGGAGAGTGTTTTGTCCTTCAGGTCAAGGGGGATTCCATGAAAGAAGATGGAATTTTGGACGGGGATTTTATTGTGATCAGAAAACAGCCCACCGCTGAGAATGGAGAGACCGTGGTCGCCCTGATCAACAACGAGGCGACTGTTAAAAAATATCGCAAAAGTAAAGATTATGTGGAGCTTCGTCCTGCCCACAGCGGTATGGAATCGATCATCGTCAAAGAGGGAGATCTGCAGATCCAAGGAAAAGTCGTAGGCGTGATGAGGTATATGAAGAAGGCGTAAGGCGCAAGGCGCAAGGCGTAAGGCAAGAACGAAATATGAAGAAGGCGAAAGGAGGAAAGAGAATGGGAAATTTTCAGGGGCTCAAAGTTTGGCAGAGGGCAAAGGAACTTACTGTAGACATCTATAAGATTACTGGAACAGGAGCATTTAACAAAGATTGGGGTTTAAAAGATCAGATTCGCCGAGCTGCTGTGTCCATTCCAAGCAACATCGCGGAAGGAGACGAACTGCGTACAGACAGACAAGCCATCAAGTTTTTCTATACCGCAAAAGGTTCCTCTGCGGAAGTTCTTACACAGGCCTTCATAGCCTATGACATCGGTTACTTAACGGAAGAGCATTTCGATCACCTTCAGAAGGAATGCCAGGCCATCTCCAGTATGCTGGCAAAACTCATCCAAGCCAGATTAGGAAGCATGGGAGAAAAAGGTTAATCTTTCTGCCTTGAGCCTTGTGCCTTAAGCCTTGCGCCTTGAAACGCAAACCTACATCAGACCATCCAGGAATAACGGTGCCCTACACGACGGATGACCCATGGAGGAAAGTCTTTGTTTCGTCACATCATCCATATCCACGTCCCTGCTTTTTCCATCGCTGTGGCACGGGTCTGCCGGCCGGAGCTGAGGGAGCGCCCTGTGGTTGTCGCTCCGCCTCAAGCAGACCGCGCCCTTATTGTCTCCGTCTCTCCTGAAGCCCGAAAAGAAGGCATTTTCAAGGGCATGCCCCTGGCGAAGGCCATCAAATGGTGTCCCAACCTGACCATATTGCCTCCCAACCCTGATCTCACGGACAAGGCCTGCCAGACCCTCACCAAACTGGTCGCCCGGTACACCCCTCTGTGGGAGCCTTTCCGGCCCGGACATGTCTATATGGATGTGACCGGGACTGAACGTCTCTGGGGAAAGGCCAAAGATGCCGCCTATCGGTTCAAAAAAGAAATGAAAGCCTGCCTGTCCTTGTCTGGAACCGTGGGTGTGGCAGGCAACAAGCTGGTCTCCAGCATCGCTTCCCAGATCATCCCCTCTGAAAGCGTGCTGGATGTGGATCACGGCCGTGAGGCCTCCTTTATGGCTCCCCTCCGGGTAAGGGTCATCCCCGGCATCGGTCGCTTCCGCCGAAAAATTCTTCTGGAAGAACTGAGCATTACACGGGTCAGAGAGTTGGCGGCCCTGGACATGGGCAGCCTGAAAATCATCTTCGGCCGTCAAGCTTATGTCATTCACCAGAGGGCCCTCGGCATCGACCCTACGCCGGTCTCTCCCACCCCGGCTCAACCCATGGTGAGCGAGGAGATCACGCTTCCCCAGGACAAAAATGACGATCAGGAGCTTTTGGGGGTCCTCTACGGCCTGGTGGAAAAGTGCGCCCATCGGTTGCGGGAGAGAACCCTTTTCCCAAAAAGGGCAGGCCTCCTGATCCGGTATTCCGACCAGATGGAGAGCAAGCGCCACCTCAAATTACCCCGTCTCAGCTTCTGGGATTTCGAGCTCTACGATCCCTTGGAGGAGCTCTTTTTCAAGCTTTGCACCCGCCGAGTTCGGGTCCGCTTTCTAAAAGTTTTGTTCTGGGATTTCTCGGCCTCAAGCGGTCAATTGTCGCTCTTTCATAAACCACCACCCGACCAAGGGAAAACCGCTCCCATTGTCCGGGCCCTGGACCGCATCCGAGAGCGTCATGGAGAGGAGGCGATCCGGTATGGAAGAACGACATAATAACCACACGGAGGACACGGAGAAGAGAAAAATTTTTTGTTTGTCGGGAGACCTGCCCGCCATCGCAAGCCGCTCAGGCGAGGCGGGCGGGTACCGACAAACAAAAAGCTCTCCTTACAGTCCCTATAAAGGCAGGAGATGAATTATGGAGATAAATACGCTTACAGGTCAAATCATAGGGGCAGCCATTGAGGTTCATAAAGCTCTCGGCCCTGGCCTCTTGGAATCCGCTTATGAGGAATGCCTTTCCTATGAGTTCGACTTGAGGAGACTCCGGCATAAAAGACAACATCTCATTCCGGTCGAGAATAAGGGGATTAAACTCGATTGTGGGTATCGAGTAGATCTTTTAGTGGAAGAACTTGTTATCGTTGAATTGAAGTCCGTTGATAGTCTCGATCCAATCCATGAAGCACAGATCCTGACGTATTTGAAACTGACTGGTCTCAAGGTGGGCCTGTTAATCAATTTCAATGTACCTGTTCTGAGAGATGGGGTCAAAAGGCTGATCACTTAAGATCCCCAAACAGAGGCTATTTTGCCCGATCGGTATCTCGCGATCGGGCAAAAGAAACGGATCTCTGTGCCCTGGTGAATATGAATACTTTCGTTCATCTCAATGTCCATTCCCACTATTCCAAGGGCTGGGGAATCGGAACCGTCGAAGAGCTCTGTCAAGCTGCCAAAGAACACGGTATGGACAGGCTGGCATTGACCGACACCAACAGCCTTTATGGACTGGTTTTTTTCGTCCAGGCTGCCAAAGAAACAGGAATCAGGCCCATCGTGGGGGGTGAGCTCGTAGCCGATGAAGGGCGCGCCGTTCTTCTGGTCAAAAACCCGCAAGGGTACGCCAATCTTTCCCAGATAATCTCTGCTCGCCACTGTCACGGGGATTTTGAGCTCCTTCGAATCCTCAAAGAACACCGGGGCGGTCTCATTGTCTTGTCGGACGACTTCAAGCTCCTCAAAGCGCTCAAGCGCGTCAGCATAGAGGATCTCTTTGTCGAGATGTCCCCCGGCTACCGGATGGCCCAATGCTATGCCTTTTCCCGCAAAACGGGAATTCCTCCTGTGGCCACGAACCGGGTGTATCTCGTCAGCAAGGACCAGTTCCAACTCCATCGCATCCTTCGGGCTGTATCCCTAAACAGCAAGCTCTCCCGCTTGACCTCAGGGGCGATCTGCCGGGAACACAGCGTCCTGACCCCTCCTCAGGCCATGATCGACCAGTTTCCCCATGCACCCCTTGCCATTGCCAACACCCTCAAAATCGCCGAATCCTGCCTTTCCGACTGGGATTTCACCCGCGTTATATTCCCCTATTTTGAAGGTATGGACGATGAGGAAGCCTTTCACCGTCTTTATCACGCCACCTTAGAGGGATGCAGACGCCGATACGGAGAAATCACCCCGGCTGTGAGGGAGCGCGTAGCCCATGAGATGCAGATTATTCGGGAAAAAAATTTTGCTCACTATTTCCTGGTGGTGGCGGATATCACCCAAAAAGCCCAACGGTCGTGCGGCCGGGGAAGTGCCGCTGCATCCATTGTTTCTTATGCCCTTGGCATCACCCATGTAGACCCCATCCGCCACAACCTCTTTTTCGAGCGCTTTTTGAACCCGGGGCGCATGGATCCACCGGACATTGACGTGGACTTTGCATGGGATGAGCGGGACCAAATCATTGACTATGTGTTTGCCAAGTACGGCAACCGCCGCGCCGCCATGGTGGCCAACCACAATACCTTCGGCGCCAGAGCCGCCATCCGAGAAGTGGCCAAGGTCTTCGGGCTGACGGATCAAGAAATCGGCCAGGTCACGAGCAAGGTGGGTTTCAGATGGCACCTGGGGCGCATCTGGAAAGAACTTCCCCTCCACCCCATGATGCGAGGCATCCAGTTCAAAAAACCTTGGGATGAGATCTTGTCTGCCGCGGCCCGGCTTGAAGCCCACTTCAACCACCTGTCCACTCACTGTGGCGGTCTGGTGGTGGTTCCCGATGAGATACGCCGATACTGTCCGGTGGAAATCTCCGCCAGTGGCCTCCAGGTGCTTCAGTGGGAAAAAGATTCCGTGGAGGACGCAGGCCTTGTCAAAATAGACATCTTAGGCAACCGGAGCTTGGCCGTTATTCGGGACGCTTTAACGTTGGTGGAAAAAAACACCGGCCGCCGCATTGACTACGCCCAGCTCAACCCTATCGATGATCCAAAAACGGTGAAAATGTTCTATGAGGGAAACACCTTCGGGGTGTTCTATTTTGAGAGCCCTGCCACAAGGCAGACATTGAAAAAAGTGAGCTCCGGCTTCACTTTTGAACAGTACCTCGAACTGGACCACTTTCTTCTGAATGTGGTGGCCACCTCCATCATCAGACCGGCCTCCAACCAAAGCATTCATACGTGGGTCTCCAGACTGCACGGGGAGCCTTGGGAACCGCCTCACCCGCTCCTATCCCCTGTTTTGGAAGAGACCCTGGGGGTCATGGTCTTTCAGGAACAGCTAAGCCAGGCCGCCATACATCTTGCCGGATTTGACCCTGCGGAGGCCGACACCCTCAGGAAAGTGGTGAGCAAAAAACACAAGAGGAAAAAACTCCGGGACTTTTACCGCCGATTCGTTCAGGGCGCACGGCAAAGAGGCGTAAATCCGCAAGTGATCGACACAGTCTGGGACATGATCATGGGTTTTGAAGGATACAGCTTCTGCAAACCCCATTCGGCCAGTTATACCCTTGTGGCCTACAAGTCCGCCTTTTTGAGAGCCCACTATCCGGCAGAATTCATGGCTGCCGTCATGTCCAACGGGGGCGGGTATTACTCCACGTTCGGTTATCTGTCCGAAGCCAAACGCATGGGGCTTCAAATCCTCTTTCCCGACATTAATGAGAGCGAGATCAAGTATACAGGGAAAGACAGAGAGATCCGAGTCGGCTTGATGCAGTTGATGGACCTGTCCCAGGAGGCAAAAGAAGCGATCGTTTTTGAGCGCTCCAAGAACGGGCCTTTCTCTTCCCTTCAAAATTTCATGAACCGAACCGCATCCCACACCCATCTCCAGGATGTTCGCACCTTGATCAAGGCGGGTTGCTTTGACAGTATCGCCCACGGCACCACCCGCGCCGCCCTCATGTGGCAGGCCCTTGGCTTCTTCGACACTCCCGCGTCGCATTCCTCCCTCGACCTCTTTAAATCCCCCCTTTCTCCCCCCTTTACCGCTCCTCTTTCCATTTCAGAAGCAGGGAAAAGAAAAATATCTCCCTCCTTTGATAAAACGCGAGGCTGTCCGACAACCAGCAATTCCTCTCCCCCTAAGGGGGAGAGGTTAGGTGAGGGGGTGAAAATTCAAGGCGTTACACCCTCACCCCAACCCTCTCCCTCAAGGGAGAGGGAGTTATCGGACAGCCTCTCGGGGGGGATTTTTCCTTCTCCCTATCCACGATCACTCATGCTCAATCACGAAACGGAGACCCTGGGCTTCCTCCTCTCAATCCACCCTCTAGACCGGTACAAGGACATCCTGGAAAGGTTGGATTATGTCAAAGCCTGCGATCTTCATGCCCATGTGGGAGAACAAGTCACCACTGTCGGGTGGCAGATCACCGGGAAAACGGTTCATACCGTCCACGGGGAAATCATGAAATTTTTGTCCTTCGAAGACCAGACCGGCATCTATGAAACGGTTCTCTTTCCCAAAGTGTACCACCAATGCTGCCACATGCTGAACGCCACCCGGCCTTATATCCTGAAAGGAAAGGTGGAAGAGGCTTTTGGCGCCATCACCCTGACGGTACACGGGATCGATTTTCTGGATAGATCTAATCGGGGAAATCACCTCCTGCTGCGATCCAAAAGGCGTTCAGGGCATGCCTGACATTTCTCCCGTATACCGCCCTCGGAACCCACAGGATTCCCAATATTACCGGTGCGTTCAGATCACTTTGAGGAATTTAGGCAGGTCTACGACGACCGTTTTGCTAAACAGCATGAACAAGCCCTTTAATGGGTGACCCCTTGCATTTTCCGTTATTCCTTCCCTGCGATATTTGGAAAAAAACTGTTGGAACAAATCGGGATAATCTGAACAAATATAGTGGGGGCTCGAGTTGGCGATGGTTAAAAATCGAGTATTGAAACGAGTTGTTATTCAGTATACCCCCATCCTTTCCAAACTATATAAATAGGTCTTGACAACTGTCACGTGACAGATTACAATCAAAATAATGATCAAAACATTCGCGGATAAACATAGCCACGAGGTTTATACCAAAGGCAAGTCAAAACGGATTGGGCCGGATATAATTAAAAGGGCCATTCGCCGTCTGGAATACATAGATTTGGCGACTTGCCTGGAAGATTTAAAAGTACCGCCGAGCAACAGGCTGCATCCGCTCAAAGGCGATCGGAAAGGGCAATACGCCATATCTGTCAATGACCAGTGGCGGATATGCTTCAAATTTGTTGATGGCGACGCCTATGAGGTAGAAATAACGGATTATCACTGAGAGGAAAACAATGAGCATACAAAATACAAAACCGCGTGAAATAGCACCGACTCATCCCGGTGAGATGCTACGAGAGGATTTCATGCCTGATTATAATCTAACGACAGTGGGCCTTGCCGAAAAATTGGGCGTTTCTCGTCAAACTGTGAACGAGCTCTTGTTGGAGCGCCGTGCGGTGTCTCCGGCTATGGCCTTGAGGCTGTCCAGGCTGTTTGGAAACACGCCGGAGTTCTGGTTAAATGCGCAGCGTGCTGTGGATCTCTGGAAAGCTAAAAGGGAAAACAAACAAGAGATTGAAAAAATCAGGCCGCTTCGGGCTGCCTGATGAAAACCTAAATTGGGCGACTATCGAGATTTAGCGTTAGCGGTCAGGGGGCTATAGGATGTTATATATCAGATGGGAGAAGAGGAACACTTCCCCGTGTAGCATAGTAAGAGTAAAGTTCATAGATATGCAAAAGAGCTGCCCCGGTGCCCCGGTTGCCCCGTTGCCCCGGGTTGCCCCGTGCCCCGGGGTCGGGCCAAGACAAGTTCTTGATTATTCAATTTTTATGTCCCATAGATAGGTGTTTTCAGTGCCTATATCGTCTTTTTCGTCACCGAAAAAAGCATTATAGGGAGCACCTCCCTCTCGGAGTTGACGATACCCAAATGTAACCAAATGTCTTTTTGCTCTCGCCGTTAGCTTCAGCGAAAAACGGCCTTTTGGTCCTCGAAAAACGCATTATAGACGTATTTTAGAGGCCTGATTCACCACCAAACCCTG
>SMTZ1_10000452_pt1 | contig 38115 bp, 37 predicted proteins | sample DeeMarSWOR136_30_FD_25667 | JGI IMG/M metagenome (IMG submission 25667)
CGAATGGGTCGTTTCAAAATGTAATCTTGTTTTGATGGGGGTATATGCATGGTCGACACTCAGGGGTAGGGGAAGCAGGGCTAAAAGATTTTCCTCATTTCTTTTTCAGACAAAAGGTGGTCCAGCCTATTGGTTCAAGGAAGGGAAACGGATTATGGCGGATTTGTTTAATTATTTCAATATCACGATGTGCATCAAGACATTGAAGGATATTAATAACCGCTATATCGACCTCTCTCACTATAATCCTGCTGTGTGGTTTTGCTTTCTGAAAAAGATGCTGAAGGATTTGAACTTTGGGTAAGGAACAGCTGGAGACTATGATGACGTTAAAGTCCTCTATTGAAAAGTCAAGACCATCACCATGGGTGATGGTGACGCAATTTTCAAGTTTATTTTTTATAATGATTTGGCGTGCTTGTGTTACGGTCTGTAGATTTTTATCAATGCCAACGATATGTCCTGTGCTACAGTGTGCTAAAACAATCTCTGTGAGAGGGTACGATCCACAACCGATATGAAGGATGTTTGCATTGGATGCGATGATGCAGCTTTCATATTCTCTTTGATATTCCTTCCCTATGAATCTATTATAGAGTTTCGCGATTTTTTCGTTTTTGTAAGACCAGGTATCAGCAAGTTCCCAGAAATAATTTGATATTTTTTTAATGAAGAATATAGCTATGTAATCCAAAATGGTTTTTTTGTTTGTATGTTGTTTCATACCCTGTTACCTTGATGAGGAATTACGTCAGTTCTTATTTTCTAAGATGTATGCGTTCTCATAGTATTTAAGATATTGTTTAAAAGAAAAAATACGATCGATCTACTAGGAATACCGTTTTTTCATAAGAAGGAGAAGGATGTTACAGAGAACACCAAAGGAGTTTGCCGCGATAATTGCGATATCATTTCGTAACACTCCATATATGAGCCATAGTGCCATACCGCTCATAAGAACCATAGGCATCCAATAGGAGATGTCATGAAGTTTTTTCGTGCGGTATCCTCTGATTAGTTGTGGGATGAAACCAACAGAGGTGACTGCACCTGCAGAAAAACCAAGCAAGGTGAAGAGGTCAAAATTCATACAGTGTCTTCATCTAATAAAGTATATTAAGGCTTTCTAGTATGCACGCAATAGCTTTCCAAGAAAAAACGTAACAATCATCCTTAGGGCCCGTGGGGTAGCTTGGTATCCTTCTAGCTTGGGGTGCTAGTGACTTGAGTTCAAATCTCAACGGGCCCACTGAATGATTTTGATTTCGATTCTGTGATCTACTTGCAACATTTGCAAACTGTAAATATTCCTGTAGTTTTATCTCAAGAAACTTACTTATAATTAGACCGGGGTCTCTTGCTTTTTGTAATAAACTAGCATTAAAAAAAATAGATTCAAGTGTTTTTTCATCATACGTATATATACGTATTCCCAAGCACAAATTTTCAAACTTCTCTTTGATGGTATATCGCATATTTCAATATTCCTACACGATGTGGTTGAAATAATACAATAGAGGAAATGAAGTCCTCAATCGGCTTACCGAATCTTTCTTACAAGTCATTTGGTTCCAGTTATGGAATAATACTTGAAACATCCAAAGAGTGAAAGTAGCGCCAAAGGAAATGAGAGCGCCATATGGGTATCGAAATCCTTATTGTAATCATAGCCTTCTTTGAAGTGTATAATCATCTTTATCATTGCAGGAGCGAGGTACAGGGAAGCGATAAGGATTACATAAAAATAGGAAGAGATCACATGGGATGATATATCCCTTACAGTAATATTACTAAATCCATGCTTTCGCATGCATTCGGTAATACCATGTATTAATTCTAAATCAATGAGCGCACGATCATCTAACCAGTATTTGTAGATTTTTTCAATTACGAAGGTATATTTTCACCTGCGCGAAAACCGTCAAGAATCACAATTCGCCCACCGGGTTTCAACACATGTTAGAGTTCTGTAAGAAGATCTTAATCCTTATGCGCGTAGTTGACTGATTTCAAAGCAATAATCCCATCATACGAATGATCAGGAAATCTGGTTTGACAGTAATTTTGTAATAGGAACCGCGTGTTTGTCGTCACTTTACGTTTGGCTAAAAACCTCTCAGCCATGGTAACATGCGTTGGAACGATGTTAATACCGGTGAAGGATAGCAAGGGGGTATTTCTGCGCCAAATAAATCAAATTACCACCCGCTCTACATCTTGCATCAAGAATTTGACAATGCTTTTTCCCATCAAATTTAAGAAGCTGCCATGCGACATCATTCATATGAAGCACTGCTTTGGTATGAGAACGAATACCTTTGTCGTAATATCCCAGATGAATCGTAAGGGTCTTATCAGCCTCCCACCAGAATTCTGCTCTCGTCCAGAACCGCTCATAATATTTGATAACGTCTTCTTCGTTACCGACCATAGGTCTTCATACCTCTCCTTGGTGATATCAGTATATAGCTATTAATTATATGAGAGTTATGAAAAAAAATGAAAAAAATATTTGACATTTTGATATTTTTCTAGACGGAAGATGAATTGAAAAAAAAAGAAAGAAATTACTTCTTTTTCAGGTAGGGAAGGCCGGTACGTTTGTTGACGCCAACACCATATCCAGGTGGTAATTCACAAGCAGTTCCACTTTTTGGTGATCGTTTGCTAAAGAAATAAATCGTTTGGTTACGTCCGCCTTTGAGGGTGACATCCCTCTTATATAATGTCCATCCTTCATACATGTATGCCATACTTCGTTCCTCTGAATTAGAAATAGGAAAGGTTGATTTAAAGTTTCTCTTAATTCTCATTGAAAAAGAAACAATGGTTTCAGTTTTGTTGGTTCGGTTGCAAAATCAGCTTGTTTTGATGTTTCTGAAAGATAATTTCATGATCCTCGAAAATAGGGTGTCTTCCTAGGAGGACTGGCAGATCATTACGATCAGAGATATGAACTTCAAGGTTTTCGTAGGTGTATCTTTGATTCTCGTTAAAAATAATCATAGAAAGAACAGATTTATACAATGTCGTCTCCCCAGCTGCAGTATCAACGACGCCTGCTTTTTGCAGTTTCAGTCGTAGATACTTGGCGATAGCATAGGGTATTACGATAAAATCTCCACCAGAATCAAGCAACGCATCAATCAGTGGTGTCTCCCGTCCGTTTGTAAGAAACTTGATGGGAATCAACGGATAATTTCTGTATTCAAAGATAAAAGGTGTTCCTGACATAGATATCCTATTGTAAATGAATGCTGCCAGATAATACTTTTGATATTTTTATGTTATCTTCTGGGAATTTCTCTGCAGGGTACTTCTCGTCAGCAGCTCGCAGTACATCCTCGAGATTTTGGCTATGGTCAACGATCTGGTCGTTGAACAATAAAATCCATTCACCTGAGTATTTTTTCAGCATCTCTTCCTGTTCCATTCACCAGTAATTACCGAGATTCTGTATATAAACCTTCGCAATTTTTTGAAAAGAAAAAACTATTCCTGCTGTTCTTGGGTCTTGTCAAAAGTTAGGGATAGAATCGCTCCAATCAAACCACCAAGGATAAGAATAATGGTGAGTGAATAAATTCCAACATCTACCCAGACGCTATAGCGAAGCCCCCAGGTGACATAAAAAAGGAGTCCGCCAATTAGTATAATAAGAGCTACAATCGTATATCCATTGATGTTTCTTAGACTTGGCTTCATTTTTTCCATACCTCTTAATTATTGTGATGAACTTGGATGGGAGCACTGGGATTTGAACCCAGATCGACGGGTCTCTTCGTAGGTCATCGCTCCAGTTACTCATCATACGTCAGATGACCCTCTTGTAATCATACCTAACTGGAGCCCGTAATGATGCCGGGTTACACCATGCTCCCATTATGATATGATTTTATTGTTTTTGTCTGCGCATCCGTTTCTCTCGTCGCATTCGTTTCTTGCGCCATTTCCAGCGCATCTTCCTTCGCTTCTTCCATACTCGTGAGCTGCGTTTCATTAGATTTTCCTCTGATTTGTCTATCTTGCCCCTAAAATAGATAGCTATATTTAACTGTTTAGGAGCATACACTATCCCTTCTCTTCAGTATCAAGCCATACGTATTTACAACGGCTGCAATACCATGCAGTTGAGATCCATTCTTGTTTTCCTCTCACAGGGTTTTTATGCCGGAACAGACGAACAAGCTTCAAGTCACAATTTGGGCATTTTCCACTACATGATTTCTTGAACACCTTACCACCTACTGGATACATAAGGGTGTCGGAGGCGATGGTATAAAGGAAGTGACAATCAGTGCAACACCATGCGGTGGGAACCCATCTGCGTTTTCCATTAATGGTTTTGTTTTGGTACAATCGAACTGATTTTCCCGTACATTGAGGACATATCTTTTTTATAGAGGACACCTTTCTTTTTTTGTTCTCGTACACCTACATCGTTTGCTGGTTTAAAAGTTTCTCATAAGAAAAATTTAGCGGGCTTGGAGGGATTCGAACCCTCGGCCAATCGGTTAAGAGCCGATTGCTCTAGCCTAGCTGAGCTACAAGCCCAAAGAGGTAGGTATATGGAATAACATGCGCCAATATTTAGGCTTAACGATAAGACTTGCTTTTTAGGTGTTTCTTTCGATGCAAGGAATATTCTTTAGAAAAGTTTTTTTGAAGATTTTTTATTTATTTATATTTTATATATTTGTATGTTTGTCAAAATATTATTACTTTAAATTGTCTATGATGTTTTTTCGTTCTCCATCTGACAATTTTGATATTACCAAGGGGGCAGGTTTATTTTTAGGTGCTTCTATGTGCTTTACTTCTTTGACATTTATAACAACATTTGGTCCTACCTTCTCTGAATAAATTTGTTTAATTTTTGTAGCCAATTCTTCAAAGGTAGGTGCTGAGTCTCTTAGGTCATCATCAATAACAAGTAATACGTCGAATTCATCTATTTTATTTTGGATTATTTGGAATTGCTTGACCTTACGTGTTTTCATTTGATTAAAGACAACTGAAAGAATCGCAAATGATGCAGCTGGGAAAATTCTACCATCTGCCAGCATGATACTTGTGCTTCTTCTTCCTTCAATGCCGTTTTTAAAAATAGAAGTACGAAGTCCACAAGCACATTCATAGTCCTCGCATATTGTGACCCAATCATCAAGACCAACGTATCGTATTAGTGGAGTGGCCTTTCCAAACAATCGTGTCACGACAATGTGCCCAATTTTTCCACTATCTACAGTAATCATATTTTCATCGACTGACTCTACGTGATAGAAATCCTGGTTGATATGCCATATTTTTTCAGGGCATTCAAACGCTACTGAGGCTTCTGAGGATGTTTCGGCAGCTCCATACCCGTTATACATTTTACACTGAAACGCCTCTTCTACATAAGTTCTTGTGTAATCGTCAAGAAGATACCCGCTTACAAACAACACCTTTGGATTAACGTTTTTCCCATACCCTTTATTTTTTAGATAAGCTAAATTTTGAAAGGTGACTGGATAGGAGAGGATAGCACCTGGTTTAATTTCATCCAATTTTTTCATAATTTCCTTGATCGGTTCGAAAGCATTTAGTGTTATATAATTTTGTGAAGAATACACAAACTTTGCCTTTGAGAAAAACGCACGATAGACAACCTCATCTGCTTTTCCGGAGGTGAAATTCCCCAGATTAACATAGCGAGTCTTTCTCCAATTAAGACCATATGTATAAAAACTACGCAGTGATGCTCCTATTCCTCCCCCATACACTGAAAAATCAAGAAAAATCGATACTGGTTTTCCTGTTGAACCACTTGTGCTGACTACATATGTTTTTTCTTTTTTATATTTCGGTGGAATTATTTTATCGGGGTAATTATGAACGAAATCTTTTTTTGTTATAAAGGGTAATTTTTTTATGTCTTTTATTCCCTTAATATCCTGAGATCGTACGCCTGCTTTTTTATATTTTTCATGATACATAGGTACGGAATACGCATATTTTACAATGCTTCTTAACATCTTATCTCTATATTTTTCTAATTGTTTTGGGTTGATTTTATATAATCTTTTTGCATCAAAAAAAAAATGTTTAAGAAAAGGCAGAGCAGTAATAGGATTAAGAAAGGGATTCATAATTATTCGAATTTGGTAATGCAAATATTAATAATATAATTTATGATTGCGGGAACCGTGAAATATACACTTAAATGCTCGAAATGCGGTAAGACCTACTCTGAGGATTATTATATCTGTCAGTGTGAAAATAAATGTGATGCACTTTTAAAGACAGTCTATGAACAAAAACGTTTTACCATCGATGAAAGCTATAAAGGGATATGGCGATACCATGAATGGCTTCCCATACAAAAAATAGATCCCCGTTTACTTGACCAGGGGAGCTTCTTTCACACCTATAAAAGTACGAAACTCGCAGCTCACCTTGGACTGCAGAACCTGATTATCTGTTTAAACGCCTATCCTTATTGTCATACAGGGTCGTTTAAAGACCTCGAGGCTGAAGTCACCTTGCAACGTATTATGAACACATTTGACGCAGGAAAACCCCTTGTAATGTCCTCTGATGGAAATAATGCAATCTCCTTTGTGTATTATTCTAATGTTCTTCGCTACCCGATTTTTTTGTTTGCAACCGAAGATGCACGGGTGAGACGAATCTGGTCCTTTTCCAAAACCAACCCATATACGCGCCTCTTCCCTATCTACGGAGATTATTACGATGCGATTAGCCTTGCTAATCAGTTCTCCCGTGTTGAAGGGTATCTCTCGGAGGGGGGTTACCGGAATATTGCACGACGTGATAGCGTCGGAACGACAGTCCTTGATGCAACCCGATTCCTCGGTCAGATCCCCGACCATTACTTCCAAGCTCTTGGTTCAGGCCCTGGCGCAATAGCAGCCTATGAGACCGCTGAACGGTTGATTCTTGACGGACGTTTTGGGAAAAAACTTCCAAAAATCCATGGATCTCAAAACTACCCCTATGCGCCGATTTACGATGCATGGCAGAACCATTCCCGGACAATTAATGAACGGTATCAAGATGAGGAAGCTAAACAAATCATTGATCAGACCATAGCACATGTACTGACCAATCGTTTTCCTGCATATTCGTTGACCGGTGGCATCTACGAAGTGTTAACAGCAACCAATGGAGAGATGTATAGCGTTACCAACGAAGAGATTGAAAAAGCACAAGTGTTGTTCGAAAAACTTGAAGGGATCAGCGTTGTTCCGGAGGCAGGGGTCACCATTGCGTCTTTACAACAAGCGATAGAAAAAGAAACAGTCTCACCTAAGGATTCTATTTTATTGAACATCACTGGTGGTGGTCGAAAAGAGATAAAAAGAAAACGGATACATATTGAACCATATAAATTTCTCACAAAAAAATTCCAAATAAGTCAAAAGACGCTTGAGGAAAAAATACAACATTCAAAAAACCTAATCCAAGAAGCCGTACGCAATTACGGGAACAAAGTCGCTGTGGCCTGCAGCTGGGGCAAAGACAGTATGGTGCTGCTGCATCTTGCTCGAACGATAAACCCGGATATTCCTATCTTCTCGGTATTAACCATTCATAAACCAAAGGAGACCTTTAAGTTTGTTGTAAAGGTCATAAACCATTACAACATAAAACCAAAAATCTTTATGGTTGGAGATGCCGTACCAGAAATCTTTGAGAAAAACAACATCGAAGTCACCTTATTACCAATAGAACAATATCGGAGAGAGGAAGAGGACATAAAAAAAGAAACAGGAAATGCAATTTACTATGAGAACCCTGATCTCTGTTGTAAACTTCTAAAAGTTGTTCCTTTTCGTTATGCGTTTAGCACGCTTGGACTACAAGCTTGGTTTAGCGGGTTACGAAATACAGAGGGGTTTACAAGGAGGTATATGGCAGAGATAGAGAAAAAAAGTGAGCAGGAAACAAAAATTAATCCTCTTATCATATGGACTGAAGAGGAAATATGGAAATACATTAAAACATATAAGCTTCCTGCACATCCCTGGTACAGAAGAAAATACAGAGATGGGCGCAAAATCAGATCCTTAGGATGTGATCCTTGTACTGTACCTATTTTTGATCATGAAAGTGAACGGGATGGGCGGTGGAGGAAAACTTTTAAAAAAGGAGGGGAATGTGGTATCCACACGCGTCAGTAAAGTGAGTGGATATGAGAATTGCGAAAGGTTGTTGGTCCTGGATTGCACCTCCTTTGGTACTGAGCATCATTTTTTTAATACTCAGTTGGTTATCACGGTGGTTCTTATCATTATTTATCCCTTTTTTCTGTATCCTTATCTTTTTTCTTATATTCTTCCGTGACCCTGAGCGAAGAATCGGTGATGGGATTATCGCTCCCGCTGATGGGAGAATCAGGGAGGTAAAACAAGACAACGATCAGTGCTTCATCTCGATTTTCATGGAGGTCAATAACGTTCACGTCAACAGAATGCCTATTAATGGACGGATTAGTAAAATGACACATTTTCCTGGATATCATCTCAGGGCTTGGAAAAAAGAATCAGATTTGAATGAACGGGTTGTCATTTCACTAGAAACAGAGATAGGACCTGTCATGATTGTTCAAATCGCTGGGATGATCGCACGACGTGTTTATCCTTATATAAAAAAAGGAGACTTCCTCCAAAAGGGAGAGAGAATAGGTATTATCCGATTAGGTTCACGGGTCGATGTGTACCTGCCCGCCATTAAAATAAAGGAAATAGCAGTAAAAGTTGGAGACCCTGTGTATGCAGGTGTAACCACCATTGCCAAAACCATATGATAAAAAAAATTTATTAAGTAGTTTTCCCTCTTTATCATTTAAGGTCGTGAATTGAGAAGAGGGGATAATTCGTTTTTCAACGGGTGGAAAATCTGTATGATGAATAAATCTGGGATCCTATTGCCTTCGACTACACATGGACCGGTTTCTGTGATAGCGATATCCCAACCAATTATATGATGCATGGGAAATAATCTATGAGCTTGTTTTGCTAGCTCCGTTGTTTCTTCGAAAAAAGGAATTGTTTTTTTATAAAACTCATACTTGGTTTCAGGATGACGAACATATTCCAAATGACCATGTTTATAATTACTCAAACCATTTAACAACATCCCAGATTTCATATCGATATTAATACAAATCCCACCCCTAGCCATGTGATCTAAATTATGGGTTATACTGCGTCCTACTTTTAAAACAGCCTTGATTACAACGATTTCGTTATTTTTTTTCAGGGTTAAAATCCTTAGGGTGTTGAGAGAATCGGAAAATATTTCGTTTAAAAAATGATGTTGGTGAATAAAATCCTCAACCAAGCAGTCGGATGAATAATTCTTAAGAACCTGTGGGTACCGACTGGAACTAACCACTCTTACTCCTTTTCCACCAGCACTTCTGTACGGTTTGATGACGACCTTATCGGTTCTTGAGTTTGTATACTTCGTTATTTTTTTATTATGAGAATCATAAGAAGCAACTAAATTAGCTGTAGTTATTTTATTGCTTATATGTACCTTAAATTGTAATTTGTCCTCTAAAAGAAAGGGTGCATATCTATTAATACATAATATTCTAAAAAAACTAAAAAATGTTAAATAATCTTTATAAGAATTTTCATAAAGTTTATATAGAAAAAACTCAGAAGGTAAAAAGCCCATGAGGGGATATTTTAGTAATGCATTATAGACAATCGATGAAAAAGGGATTTTATATTTTTTTGTATCTCTTTTAAGGTTTTTTATCAGCAGAAAACCTTCGAGTAAATAAAATTTGATAAATAAATAAACCAAAGAAACGAACACACCGATATTACGTAATCTTTCATTATTATGTATGTACAGGAAAAAATTTTTCACAGTGATTGTATATAAATGTTCTTTATAAGATTTCGGCTGTGAAATGCTTTGCATCCCTCTATATTTTCTTGATTCCTAATTTCATTTCATCACATTAGATTTTATTATATATCTACCAATCTATAGAAATGATTGGAAAAGAAAAATTATTTGGTGATATATACACCTTTGGAAGGAAATATAAATCATCCATGATAGTGGCAATCGTTTTTTGCCATGGTATGATAACAACCGAATGTCTGATAGAAACGACTAACCCGAGAAGAATATCATCTTTCCCCTGAAAAAATAAAAACACGTTATTCTGACTTTTTTTCTTTTTTTGCTTTTTTTGTGTCTTTTTTATTTGTTGTAGAACTTTGTTGTTCCTTTGTTTCGTCATTAAGAGCCAATTCTGGCGGAATTTCTTCAGATACTAATTCTTCAACCGTTGTCTCCTTAAGAGGGGGGGGGTGCACTTTAGAAATATACTTTGCGTCAATCCGCTCAGTAATATACACATCCTTACCAGCATGAAATATCTTAATACCATCTTCTCGTGCTTTTTTCCCATCTATACGTAAAATAAGGGGAATCTCTGTTCGTACCTTTCCTGCCTCAATCGCTTTTTCAATGTTCCCGCTGAGATGGACGTTTTTTCTGTCGATAGGATTTAAACCATTTTCCAAGATAATGTCGATTTCTTCCTCTGTTACAGGGTAAAAAAACTCGTCAATCTCCGCAGGTGGTAAATCACCAAGGCTAATGTCAATGGTATGACCATACGTCGCTCGTATCATACCACCATCGATCTGATATCTCCCCTTTGGGTCTGTCAATGCAATAGCCTCAATATGATGCTCTTTTAACCATTGGAATCCTGATCTGGAGATACCAACTGCTTCCACAAATTCAGAGATATCCACCCAGCCGTGGCCATCGACGAACACACCGAGTTTCTCTGGGAAATGGCGAAGAACACCTGCCATTATACGACCAAGGGAATCAAGTTCTCGGTCGCTCATGAGGAATTTGCCTTTCTCTTTGCACACGGGGCAGGTCTCCCCACGGTAATACCCATGTTCATCACATTTTCCTAGCATAGTTCCTAGAGATGTAATTAGTAGAAGATGTATAAGTTTTTGTATTCCTTGTTGCATTACCTTGCTGGTGGATCAGTGGAACAACAAGAAATGAAAAAACAGGCGGCGGATAAAGCAGTACAATATATAGAAGACGGCATGACCATCGGATTAGGCACTGGCTCTACTGTTGAATTCGCGATAAAAAAAATAGGGGAGATGGTAAAAACAGGTCTGCACATTGAAGGGGTCCCTACATCATTAAAAACCAAGAGGTTTGCCACGGAATTGCAAATCCCTTTAACCGAGCTTGACGACCGCACGGAAATCGACATCACCATAGATGGCGCTGATGAGGTGGATTCAAATCTGAATTTGATTAAGGGAGGTGGTGGTGCTCTTACAAGGGAGAAGATTATTGCCTATCATTCAAAAAAAGTCATTATCATTGTCGATGAGACAAAGATTGTAAAAGGACTTGGCTGCGACTGTGCCCTGCCGGTGGAGGTCACGAGATTTGCATGGGCTGCTACCAAGAAAACTCTTGAAAAACTAGGTTGTACCGCAGAATTACGTAAGATCATGGATGAGGCGTTTATTACGGATAATCAGAACTATATCATCGATTGTGAATTTGGGAAGATAGCAGACCCTGAGACATTAGAAAAGGATATTAACAATATCCCTGGTGTCCTAGAGAATGGGTTGTTCATAGATCTGGTTGATGAAGTTATCGTGGGAAGCAAACAAGGGATGATGACGTTAGAACGACAGAATATTGTACAATAAGTCCTCTTATCTTGTTCTCTGAAAGGACGGTTCAAAAGAATGTTTTTCCCGGAGATGACTACAAAAACCGCTTTAAAAATCACAAAACAAAAGATGACAGAATATCACCTCGAGTTCTTAGAACGAATGAACGCCATCGAGGTTGATGCCCATTGGTTTCGCCGTGCCTTCCATACGTTCGCAGCGTCATTTTTGTTCTACTATCTCCTACCAGACGAAACATGGGTCACTAATGTAAAAATCATATTACCCATTCTCATTGTCGCAGGCATGTTTGTCATTGAATACCATCGCCTTCGAGGTGATGTCGAACATAAGAGATTCTTTGGTCTACGAAGCTACGAGAAGAAACGCCCAGCAAGCTACCTGTATTTCGGCGTCGCTGTAATGCTTTTATTTTTATTCTTCCCCCAGCAGATAGCAATTCCCTGTATCCTCTGCGCTTCTTTTACAGACCCAATCATAGGTGAAACACGATATTTCTTTGGAAAAAAATACGCGTATCCCCTTGGTTTTGTTATTTCTTACCTTTTCTTCTTAGTTACCTGGTATCGGGCAGATGGATGGGTTCTGATAATTGTTACTACCCTTGGTGCATCCGGAGCCGTAATCGGCGAAGCAAGGAAATGCACGTATGTTGATGACGATTTCATGATCCAGATACTCCCGGCAGTTCTACTACTTATACTATGCCAAGGTCTGTTACTGATGCAGATTGATATATTGCCTCCCCCGTTAATTCATCCCCTGTCTCAATAAGAGGAAGAAGACCCATGGAAAAAAGAAATATTAAAATAAAAGAGAACATCCGTAAATTGTTACTTCGTTTAGAACTCTGGTTTGCTCCTTTATTAATCATCGTCCCACTTGCTATATCATTATTCTTTGTTCAAGATTGGTATATAAGAGGTTTTTCTACAAGCTCATCAGAATTTAATGGTGAGTTACTTATAGGGCTCCTTATCCTTTTTGGGAACGTTCTGGTAGACATCCCGTTTCTGCGATCGATACGATTGCTTCGTAAAAAGGAATGAATCTTAATTGTATCTATCCATAGAGCCACATGTAAGATTTTCTTTAAAAAAATCAATGCTTTTCATGATGAAGAGATGGGAGAGAAAGATCATTTTTTAATGAATTTTTTATAAGAAGATATAAAAAGAATAGTTCTATTCCAGGCAAGGATGAGAGCAGTTCTCGCAAACATGGGGTTTGTTCTTCAAATCTCTGGGATTTTTATAATTCTTCCAATTATTCTTTCATTTATTTACAATGAAACAGTAGCCACGGTTGGGTTATTTATCACCGCAACGATATTTCTCATAGTAGGGTTTGGTTTTAACGCCTTTTGTGAACGACGGGAGTTAAGCTATAAAGGCTCCTGTGCTTTAATTGTACTCGTCTTTGTATTGTTAAGCTTGATAGGTTCTATTCCTTATTTATATATCAATATTTCAAACGGGGACATCATCCAGACCATAACAAATAGTATCTTTGAAGCAGTGGCAGGCTACACCACAACAGCGTTCTCCGTCATACCAGATAGATCCATACTACCAGCATCTATTCTTTTTTACCGAGTATTAACTCAGTTTATTGGCGGTATTAGTATTGTTTTAGTTCTTCTTGCATTCTTTTACCCTGAGTCAAAATTGCAAGATTTTGCGAAAGGAATGGGGTTTTCCAAAGATCAAAAAATCAAAAAAATATTTGTTTTAATTATCCTTATTTATTGTATTTATACGGCTATTATGGTGGTCATGAGTATTGTGCTTGGGTATCATGATATTGTATATGCATTATCGTTTGTGTTCTCCGCGATTAGCACGGGGGGGTTCGCCCCGATTAATAATATCAAGAGTGTTGCGACAACGTTTCCCATGAACGTTATTCTTATTCTATGTATGGTGCTTGGTGCCTCGAACTTTTTCATCATCGCAGGATTGTTTAAAAGAAAGTTTAAAGAATTTTTCACTTCAGAATTTTCAGTGTTCCTTATAATGTCAATAATTGCTATCGGCATCACTGTGATTTTCTTTAGATTTTCTTCTGGTGAAGCAATGTTCCTTATTATAAGTGCTATGACGACAACAGGGTTTAGCTATGTTTCTATTGCTGAATTTACAGACGGATTTAAGTTCTTCTTGATTTTCCTTATGCTTGTTGGCGGTGCAAGTTTTTCAACTGCTGGGGGAATCAAGATCTATCGTTTTATCCTTATGATTAAGGCAGTGCGAAAAGCAGTTTATGAAAGTATTACTGAGCAGGACTACCCCATTAAACTCTTTGGAAGAGACTATCCCGATTCTGCTATTCTACAAGCAGCAGTCGTGGTTCTCCTAATGATTGGGTTGGTCTTTTTTTCTACATTTATCGTCAGTTCCTATGGGTTCCAACCCGTTGATGCTATGTTTGAAACAACCTCTGCTGTTGCTACGACAGGATTAACCACTGGCATTATCAGTCCTTCCCTCGCCTTAGAACTTAAATGGATATTTGTTGCTCTTATGATTCTTGGTCGAGTTGAAGTGCTTGCTTTTCTTATTATTATTTCAAGAATAAACAAATGGCAATAAATTTATTGATTTGTAGAGCTGATATTATAAGTTTTTGTCTAGTATAGATATGTTCGAGAACCAGTTAGCTGCTGAATTGTAAATGGAATGATGTTTCCTTGGAGAATTTTAATTGTGCCAATCAACCTTTTCGTCCTTTTTTATAAACGTTTCTAAGGTAGGATACTATTAGTTTTATTAAGATTAAAAAAACATTATTTGATTAGCCGTGAGGTTAAAAGGGTAGGTAAGACGCACAGGCTGGCAATAAAGGAAAAGCCGATAAGTGTTATGACAACGATACTAAACTGATGGAGTGCAGGGATACCAACAGCAAAAGTTGAAAGCAGTGCCATACCCGTTGTTGTAGCTGCACCTACCAATGACCAGCCTGTTGTTTCAATCATGGTTTTCACCGCATCTGCTTTCGATACTCCTTTTGCTATTTCTTCACGAACACGTTGGGTCGTCTGAATGCTGTAATCGATACCAGTCCCAATCATTATCGAGGCTATTGTAATGTTGATAATCGAAAGAGGAATGTCAAACATTATCAAAGCGCCTGGTTCCCAGGCAAGGACTACAAGAACGGGAATAATTGCCAGGAATCCAACTCCTATTGAATTAAATCCAATGATTAAGCAGGCAAGAACCAACAACAAAGCAATGAGAAGGGAAATTGCTTGTGAACTCATGATCTGTTTATTGATCACAACAGTTACAACATCCTGGCCAGCAAGCTGAGAGACGCGCCCGTTTTGAGGGATGACGGTGTTCTCTACGATGTTATTGACGCTGTCGATTAGTTTTTCTAATGTTTCTACGCTTGTTCCAGCGGGGAAGGAGACCACAATAAATGTTTTTGAATATTTTTCATCGACAAGTCCTTGTCTTGCAATTTTGTCAAGAATAATTGTGTCGACTCCAAGAAACTCAGCGATTGTGTCAATAATCTTGCTTCGTTCCAACACATCGTTAACTTTTTTGATCTCATCAGCTATCGAATATGCAGAGCCACCGACATTCCGTATTCTTTCTTCCATGTCATAGATTGCCTCAATGACCTCTGGATATGTCAAACCCTGACTATTTGTCTCTATGTAAAGAGCATTGAAATTTGCTCCAGTACCAAAATTTTCCGAGTAATCAAGGAGTTTCTCCACTTCAGGGATACCCTGTGGTGCCATATCAAAGTAATTGACATCTGTTTTTATCTGTGGGAGCACAAGCAAGGAGAGAACAATAAAGAAACAAGAGATGGTAAACAACCTCTTTCTGTTATCAAAAAGTAAAGCTGCAAAACGTTTCCAATGATGATTGGTTTTATGTTTCTCAAAACGAAGAATGAGACACAAACAAGGGACAAGAATTGTCGCGGAAATAAACACGAAAAATATACCAATTGCACATCCAAAACCAAACGCAACCATCGGTGGCATGGAGGACGTCATTAAGGAACCAAATCCAATGATTGTCGTAAAGGCACATAAAAATACTGCCTTTCCTGTTAGACCCAATGTTCGTTCTACCCGTTTTATTTTATCGCTAACATCTTGCTCTTCGGCAAACCGATTCGCAAGATAAATCGAATAATCCACTCCAAGCCCAAGCAGCAATGCGATAACAGCAATAGATAGGATGGTCATCTCAGGTTGAATGGTTCCCAAAATCCCAAATGTAAGTAGAAGCGCGTATGCCAACGGCATAAATCCAATAATAAGACCTTTAAGAGTTCTATGGAAAAAGAACAGAGCACCAGCAACACCAACAGCTGCTAAGGGAAATACAATAGTTAATGATTGAAGGTTTTGTTCTCTCATTGCCTGTTGCATGGCATACGAGCCGGTGATCGTCATGGTTGAATAGCGAGCTTCTTTTACAATCGCGGCTCTTACATTTTCAAGAATCTGATAATAATCTGCGTTATCTGAGAGTTGGAAGATGATGACCGCAACGTCAAAAGTATTAAGGAAAATGACCCCTTGCATTGCCTGCAGACGTGCCAAGTAGGTATTGATTAATTGTGGGTCATCAGGGATTTGGTATACCCCTGTTCCTCCAAGATCTTTGGGCAATGGCGGTTTTGCATTTTCTTCCTTGATGAGTTGAGCGATACTTGTTACCGAAAAGATACCATCGGTTTTTCCTTTGTCGAGTTCATAAGTGTTTATCTTGGTAGCGATTCGGTCCATTTCACGTAAAACATAGGGATCACGGATATCATCTGCTTCGATATAGATGATGATCGTGGATCCTATCTGAAATTCTTCATTAATCTTAGACCAGAGCTGCAGAGTCGGGTCATCCTTAGGTAAAAAGGTAGTCAGATCTGCTTGCATATATACGTTTCTGACCTGCAGACCAATCACGATCGTAATAATCGTATAGATGATGAGAACTGTTTTTGGTCGTTTCACGAGGAGCTTTGCAAGGTGATGGACTATGTTCATTGTTCACCCCCTTGGTTTCCAATCATGATGTGTATGTACTTGTTTCTGGTTGTTCTCCCGCTGAGGTTGGCTATCTTATTGAGTCGTGATTCAATGATTTTTATGCGACGTTGTAGAAGAATAATTGGAGAAATAGCGCCATATTTGTACGGATTTTTTCCGATACTTTCCGTTTTGATTTTCTCCCTAAAAATGATTTTGTTCTCATACATCTTTGAAAGGAGTTCTCGGACGGTGCTCGGATGAAGTTTGGTGCCTCGTATGATCTCATCACTTCGTGCCCCATTTTTTCGAAGGAGGTAGACATAGATGCGGGCCTCTGCCTTAGAATCTAGTAATTCATGGACCGCGGTTTCGATGTTTCTGTCGATAGGCGAACGAGTTTTGTTCATCACAGTGCACCATTTATATGCGATAATAGTAATAAAAAAACGTTGTTTTGTGGGTTTAAATACCTTTCCATTTTGTCGTCTCCCATCCGACAAAATATTTTATCGGCTAAAAAACGATAAAAATATGTCTAAGGAAAACATTTATTTCCTCACACCACCTCCCGTCATTATCAGAATCATGGACGAAAAAACACGAATAGAAAAAGACATCATAATGTTTGAGGAAAACATCAAACACATAAACAAAAAAATGCTCACCAACCGTCAAAAAAAAATCGTTGAACTCGCATCACAATATTACGAAGACACAAAATATTATACCAAGAAAAAAGACTACTTCACCGCGTTTGGCTGTGTAAACTACGCTCATGGGCTTTTAGATGTTATCCTCCAGACAACAACTCAAAGAGATGAACCCTATGAAAGTTAAAGGAAATATAGAAAAATATTATCATTACGCTTTCCCAATGCAAACCATACTTGTTACCTGCAACGACCCGGCAGGTAAAACAAACATCATTACCCTTGCATGGCACACCCCTATCTCCAGTCATCCACCATTGTATGGAATATCCATCTCCCCAAAGCGATATTCATACAAACTTATAAAAAAAAGCAAGGAATTTGTCATTAATTTTATCCCCTATTCCCTTGCCAAAGCAGCAGATTTCTGCGGGACCCACACAGGAAAGACCACTGATAAACCCTGCAAAACAGGTCTTACCCTAGTTTCTTCAAGGAAACTCTCGGCACCTCTGATTAACGAAGGATACGCACATTTGGAATGTACTCTTGTAAAAAACGTTACTCTTGGTGATCACAGCTTTTTCATCGGGGAGGTTGTCGCAGTCTCTGCTGACAAAAACGCCTTTACAGATGAGCTGCTACGAACAGACCACATACATCCCTTATATTATATTGGGGAAAACGTATATACTACGCTTGATAGAGCGAAACGAAAAACATTTTAATGAAAGAGAATCTGAATATCAGCATCAACACTAATTCCAAGCAACTGCGCAGCATTCCCCTGGTTGACACTAAACTCAAGAAAATGATTACTCCCGATAGTACACAGTAACTCCCCTTGTTTTACATAGCCATACGCAGAAACAAACGGCACCTGTTCCCAGCGACGGTCACTATAGACTATCGATATTTTTTTCTGCTCGATATCGCCTGGTAAAATATCCTCGGGGATATTCGTCATTAAATTCCCAAACCGATCAACATAAAGAATCTTCCCAACAATCCGGTCTCCTTGATGTTCCCCAAGGTGGAACTGCATGTCAACGAAATGAGTGGTTTGCGTACCAATCTCGTCAAAAGGAATCCCTCGAGCAATATAGGCAGCGATAGGTGCAAAGATATCGCGACCATGAAATGTTCGAGACAACGGATGAATCATATATTTAGGATTAGTTATCTCATAAACAACAAAATCACCTAACAAATGCGCAGTTGGTAAAAGAAGTCCATTATCTGGACCGATAAGGACCTGTTTTTTCGTTGTGATCATCAACCCTTTTCTCTCTGTCCCAACACCAGGATCGACAATCGCGACATGAATAGTACCAACTGGAAAAAACGGTGCGGTTGTCCACAGGATGAACGCACCTTCTCGGACGTTATGGGGGGAAATCTCATGAGTAATATCAATAACCCGCGCATCTGTGATACTAAAGATAACTCCTTTCATTTGTGCAACATACCCTTCTTTAGTACCAAAATCCGATAAAAACGTAATCCTTTTCATGTCACCGACCTCAATAACCTTTCCTCGATATTATTCTTATGTACAGATGCTTTATTTGTCTTTTTATCCTTACTTAAAGCAAAACTATATATGGGAGAAGCGTCTATAATAATAAGGATTGGAGAAGTAAGAAGAAATGGAGTCAGGAGAGATGACATATAAAAAAACAACTGTAGCAGAAGACATCTGGGCGCAAACTACCTCACGAAACATGACGTGCCCTCAGTGTAAAGGATTTTTAACCATTGTTCAGGTAGAACCTATCTACGATCCTAACAACGCCTACACTCCATACAGGACTATTGTTGAATGTTCCACCTGCTCATTTCGGATGGTCACAGAATCTTTTACAATTCTCGGAGGTATCAAAGATTTTAATGCCGAATATGTGGAAATCGGCAGTTGGGGACCAAGCGGAAGCCGCGTCCTCTCACGATTTAGATATTCAATTAGCTCAAACCTGCTTACTAAGCTTAAAAAATCACAAGAACTTGTAGAATTCCTTATCGTCAACAATCATGTCGTCCAAGTGATTGGATAGATTAGGGAGGGAAAGAAAAAAAGAATACATACAAATATATGTTCTTCTAAAAAATAAGAGATATATTTATAAATTTTTAAAACAACCATCAAAAATATAATAGAAAACAAAAAGCAAAGAAAAAAGTCAAATAAGGAACAAATCGATATAGTCTTGTGAAACTCATGATAAAAAAAGCGGTTGTTTTAGCGGCAGGCGAAGGAAAACGTCTCAGACCGTTCACAGAAACCATGCCTAAAGTAATGCTCCCTGTTGCCAACAAACCATTGCTTGAATACGTGTTTGATGCAGTCAAAAAAAACGGGATTAATGAAATCATTGTTATCGTCGGATACAAAAAAGAAGTTATTATGGAGTATTTTAAAGATTATAAGAACGTAAAAATAACCTATGTCACCCAGGACAAACAACTTGGGACCGCACATGCCCTCCTCCAAGCAAAAAAACATATCAAAAACCCTTTCATAGTTCTAGCCGGAGACAACATCATTGACTCGGGAAGCATCGCACGGCTTATAAAAGACCAAGCAGAATACTCACTGCTGATCAAAGAACATCCAAATACATCAAAATACGGGGTTGTTTTTGTCGAAAAACGAAACATCAGTCGCATCGTCGAAAAACCAAAAGAAGATGTTGGCAAATATATTTCAACAGGGATTTATAAACTCCCCTCCACTGTTTTTACAGACATCGAACGATGCTACTTACAAGGCGTACATGCGCTCTCATCCGTCATCCAAACACTCGTTGACACGGGTAAGCACATCAACACACTTCTAGCGAAATCTTGGATGGACATCGTTTATCCCTGGGATCTTATCGCCGTCAATGAGACGATGATCCAAACAACTAGCGAATCTACAAGTGGTACAATCGAGAAAGGCGTCACTATCAAAGGCTCCGTATTCATAGGAAAGCACACAAAAGTCTACGCAGGCTGCTACATCGTCGGACCTGTGGTCATTGGAGAAAGCTGTGAAATAGGACCTCATGCATGCATCTTCCCTTCCACTAGTATTGGAAATAACACCGTGGTGAATCCATTTAGTGAAATACGAAACAGCGTCATCATGGATGATGTACACATCGCATCAGCCGCATCTATCTCCCATTCCATCATCGGTAAGGGATGTCTTATCAGGGATAACTTCTCAACGATACCAGGAAAGACAACAATAGAAATCGAAAACGAATTTAAAAAACTTGAAAGACCCATTGGAGCAATGGTCGGAGAAGATTGTATTATAGAAAGCCATGTCGTAGTCGACCCAGGAAGGATCATCGGCAGAAAATGCAGAATCGACCCTGTGAAACATATTATAAAAAATATTCCAAGTGAAAGTAAAGTGATGTGATGTGTGCGGAATTATTGGGTATGTCGGATTTCGAGACGCACGAACCGTCTTAATCGAATCATTGAAACGACTAGATTACAGAGGGTACGATTCAGCGGGAATTGCCATTATCGATAAAAAACTAAAGATCTTTAAGGATAAAGGGGAAATTGTAAAAATTGAAAAACAAATCCCCCAAATGAAAGGGACAACAGGTGTAGGCCATACTCGATGGGCCACCCATGGAGCAGTAACAAAAGAAAACGCACATCCACATCTGAGTTGCGATAAAAAAATCGCTATCGTCCACAATGGAATTATCGAGAACTTCAACATACTTAAAGAGGAATTAATAAAGAAAGGTCATACATTTCTCTCTGATACAGACTCAGAGGTCATTGCTCATCTCATCGATGATATCTATAAAGGGAACCTCGAGGAGGCAATGATTGCTGCAACAAAAAAAATCAAAGGGTCCTACGCAATAGTTGCCATCAGCCAGGATGAACCATTAAAAATCGTCGGTGTACGCAAAGAAAGCCCACTTGTCATCGGTGTTGGGGATAGCGAAAATTTCCTAGCTTCAGATATCACAGCATTTTTGAAATACACCAATCGTGTGATGTTCCTCAACGATGGGGAACTCTGTGTTATTACTGCAAATACAATTCGTGTTTATGATAAAAACCAAAGACCAATCACAAAAAAGGAAGAGCTCATCACTTGGGATATAAAAGACTCTGAGAAATCAGGTTTCCCTCATTTCATGCTCAAAGAAATCTATGATCAACCAGAGACCGTTCATCATGTTCTCAGAGGGCGTATCTCAGAAATAGAAGAGACCATCACGTTTCCTGAACAGGTTGAAAAGCTGCTTAAAAATGAAATTACTTCCATCCATATTGTTGCGTGTGGGACCTCCTTTTATGCAGGTCTAGCCGGCAAATACCTTATCGAACAACTGACCAATATATCGGTGTTCACCGAACTTGCCTCTGAATACCGCTATTTCGGCACACGCAATGAAAACTCACTTGTTATCGCGATTACTCAATCCGGTGAAACCGCTGATACGCTCGCTGCTCTGCGAGAAGCACAGCTGTCAGGATGTAGGACACTTGTAATAACCAACGTCATCGGCAGCACTGCGACCCGTATCGCTGATGGGTATATCCTACAACAATCAGGTCCTGAAATCGGTGTAGCTGCAACCAAAACATTCACCTCGCAAATCATTTTACTTTTCCTTATCGCGCTAAAACTCTCCATTATTCAAAAGAAACTGGGGTCCAATGAGTTATACAACTACATCGTCCAATTAAAGGCACTACCGCGATACGTCCGCGATATCCTGCAACGAAGTAATGATATTATCGCGATTGCAAAACAGCTCAAAGACGCAACATCCGTCTTTTTTATTGGGCGAGGTATCAACTATCCGCTCTCCCTTGAAGGAGCATTAAAGTTAAAAGAAATCTCCTATATTCATGCTGAAGGGTTTGCTGCCGGTGAACTGAAACACGGACCGTTCGCGCTTCTTACCGATGAAACATCAGTCGTCGCTATCGTGACACAAGATGAAACCTATGAGAAAATCCTGGCAAATATCGGGGAGATCAAAGCCCGAGGATCAAAAGTCATCGCAATCGCAGAAGACAAAGACTCAGAAACCGAAAAACATGCTGATTTTATGCTTCGATTCTCTGCAGGCTCACATGTGCTTCAATGTATTCCCATCACTGTTGTTCTTCAATTGCTTGCATATCACGTTGCTCATCTCCGAAAATGCCCAATCGATAAACCACGGAATCTCGCAAAATCAGTGACTGTTGAATAAGGAGAAAAAAAATCATGAAATGTGTGATTCTTGCGGCAGGTGAGGGGAACCGAATGCATCCCCTTACATATACAAGGCCAAAGGTAATGCTTCCGATTGCAGGAAAACCAATCCTTGAATGGAATCTGTTAAATGCCCGGTCAGCCGGACTAAAAGAATTTATCTTCATTGTAAGCTATAAAAGCGAAATGGTACGAGAGTATTTTGGTAACGGAAATCCATGGAACGTCAAAATCAGATACGTCAATCAGGGAAAACCCATGGGAACTGCCCATGCGATTGGAACAGTTGAACCATTCGTCAGTGACTTCCTTGTTCTTTGCGGTGATACGATTTTTGGTTCCAACGACATCAAACAAATGGCAAAAAAAGGAAATAAGATAGGGTTAATTAAGATTGACGACCCTATAGAATATGGTGTCGTTGAACTCAAAGAAAAACAGGTGATAAAAATCTTTGAGAAAATGGACCGCCCTTCATCGAACGTCGTCAATGCCGGTATATATCACTTGAACAAAAAGATATTTGACTCTATTCGAAAAACGGAAAAATCACCACGAGGTGAATTTGAAATCACTGACTCCATTAACATGTTGATAGAAAAGGAACCAATGGAAGCAATGTTCCTTAAAGAATGGCGAGATGTTGTCTATCCCTGGCATCTACTTGATGCAAACGAGGAGTTATTAAAGAAAATGAAAACAAAGATTTTCGGAACCATAGAGAAGAACGTCAGCATAAAAGCAAACATCACGGTAGGCAAAGACACCATCATTCGCTCAGGAACCTACATTGAAGGCCCTGTCGTGATTGGTAACAATAGTAAAATCGGTCCGAACTGCTATATCCGACCATATACGACTATTGGGAATTTCTGCCATGTCGGAAACGCCTGTGAAATAAAAAACTCCATTATTATGGACCATAGCAACGTCCCACATCTCAATTACGTCGGCGACTCTATCATTGGACAAAACTGCAATCTTGGGGCAGGAACCACAATTGCGAACCTTAGGCTTGACAAAAAGAATATAACAGTAACGTTAAATGGAAAAAAAATCGAGACAAAACGTAAAAAATTAGGATCGATTATCGGTGATAACGTCCAGACCGGGATAAACGCAACGATTAATATTGGATCGATAATTGGAAACAACGTGTTCATCGGACCTGCCGGTTTTACCAGAGGGGAAGTGGTTCCTCAAACAAAAATCTTCTAAGTATATGTCTACAGAGAAAAATAACTCTTTTTCTCTATACAGTTATTTAATATATATCATCTTTGTTACTTCCTTGAATTTTCAATGTTTGCCAGGAAATCGTTATTAATCATGAGTACCAATCTTCTGGATGGTCTGCTTGCTTATGTCGCTTTATATTTTATTTCTCGTGATATGGGCCCAGAAGCTTACGGGATTATTGGGTTTGCAATGGGATTTGTTGGGTTATTTACGATATTAACAGATCTTGGATTTAACCCTGCACATATGAAGCGAGTCTCTGAAGGAAATGATATAGGGACCTGCATCGGTACATATCTAGTCTCAAAACTCATATTTGTGTTAATATTAGTGTTTTTCATCATTGGTGTTGTTGCAATCTGGAAATCTGTTCTAGGTCGTGGATTTGAATCCACCACCCATGAACTCGCTATTTATATAATTCTTGGATATTATGCTATAAATAGTATCGGAACTTTTTTTTATTATACATATATGGCAACAAAAGAAATAGCAAAAGCTCAGATACCGCTTGTTATTGGAACAGTTGCTCGAACTATATCTATAATTATTGTTGCTCTTTCTGGTTTCAATGCACTTGCATTAGCATGGGCATATGTTTTAGGAGAAATTATTTTCTTGTTTGTATCTCTTATGATGTTTAAGGGATTCCCCATAAAAAGACCGACAAAACATTGTTTTAAAAATTACTATGTTTTTGCATTGCCTCTTATTTTAGTAGGAATTTCGTATACCATTATTGTTAATGCGGATAAAGTACTTATACAACTATTTTGGACCTCGGAAGAAGTCGGATATTATTTTGCCAGTTTTCGCATTGTTCAGTTTCTCCTTGTTGCAGCAGCTGCTGTAGGAACACTTCTACTCCCTACAATATCTGGCTATCATAGCAAACAAGATATTGAAAGTATCAAAAAAACTGTATATCTTTCTGAACGCTATATTAGTATGTTAATATTTCCAATAGTCATTGGTATCGTGGTTCTCGCAGAACCGACAGTTCGTATTCTTCTCAGCTCATCATTTTACCCAGCGGTGCCTATCTTAGTTGTTTTACCTTTTTTTGTAATCTTTGAAGCATTGACACAACCATATCTGTATGAAGTTATTGGTATGAATAAACCCAATCTCGCACGAAACAGAATACTTATCATTATGTGTTTTACGATCCTTTTAAACCTTATTCTCATCCCAAAGGATATAAGTAGTATTGGACTGAAACTCTTTGGATTAGGAGCACTTGGGGCATCAATTGCTATGGTAATTGGTTATGCAGTAGGATTTGTTTATTGTAGATATGTTGCCTGGAAACTCGCCAAAAATCCTTTTAATCCAAAAATTTTCCTTCATCTTTTATCTTCTATTATCATGGGAGTAGTATTGTATGAACTTTTAATATTCGTATCTATTGACCGATGGTATATCCTTTTAGGATACTCTCTACTAGGTCTTGGAATCTATCTATGTATTCTCTATTTATTTAAAGAATTCACACGAAAAGATTTTGATTTTGTTCTTGATCTTTTAAATATAAAAAAAATGTGGAAATACATACGAGAAGAAATAAAAAAAAGATAAAAAATATTCACAGAAGCAAAGAAAATTACACAAATTCAATACAAAAAATATTATTTATAATTCTTTCAGAATTCAATTTTTAACCTTATTCATTTCTGGATTTTGAAATATGAATTTAAATCAGAAAAGAGAAGTAATTTAATAAGAGCAAAATCTTTCTGTTTCAAACCATATTTTCTGAGATTATCCATATCTCTTAAAAATAACTTTAATAACTCAATTTTATTTAAATTTCTTGCAGTTCTTTTTTTACTATGTAAAAAATTATCTAATGTATAATCAATGCCTTCGATATACGAATCTGGAGAAATGAAATATTTAATATTATTCTTATCCATCCATTTTTTCAGATAATAATCCTCACCGCATTTTAAGGTTTTTAATTCTTTACATTTTAAGAGAACCTGCCTTTCTAAAATCACATTTTCAAAAGAGAAAACGTCTGTATTTTTACTAACTTCATAATAGTATTTATAATAACTTCTATTTTCTTTCATATTTAATATTGGAATGCTTTTTACACAGGCATATGTTTGAAGATATTTAAAAAGAGTATCATAACCATGTATTATTTTCATATCTGAATCTAACTTTAAGACATATTCTGTATTCGCATTTTCAAAACCGGTATATAATGCATTACCAAGCCCAATGATATTTTTTATTATTTTACAATTAAAACTATTCGCAATATCTATTGTTTTATCCTCGCTATTACCATCGACAATTATAACATCATTAAATTTGATATTTTCTTTTACAGCTTTTATACATTGGTATAACGTTCGTTCACTATTTTTTGTAACTATAATAACGTCGTACATAATTCCCTTTGATATTTTGCTTTGTTTTCATTAGAGATGGTCTTGCAATGACCATAATACCAATTACCTAATTATATCCGGTAATAGTTCATTTATTTTATGACTGCTTTTTAGATTTTCATTGTTTCTTTGAAAGATTATTGAACAGGTTTAATATCTTTTTATTGTTTTTGTTTCCAAATAGGATTTTTTAATTTCCATATACCATTTATTTTTTCAAAAAGATCTCTATTCCAAAATTTATCAATTACCTGCCAGAATTCTTCTTCGGTGTGACCAACAAAATCAAGAAAATCTTTTAATGCTCTTTTATCGAGTTTATGATCATGTTCTTTTACAAGTTCTATACCTTTCTCGCGGGTAATACGTCCCGTTCGTATCCAATAGCTAGCGACATCTGTTGCACGAGCATGCCCATATTTTGGATATTTAAGCCAAGGATGAACAAGATACCCAAATGCATCTATCTGATCATAGTCTTCAATAAATCCCTCTCTTTCCCATTCTCCAGTATCACCAAGAGATTTAAAACCATATTTTTTAGCAAGTTCCATATTTTTATATCCATCCCATTTTACGAAATAGCTTAGATATATAGGATTAATTTCAGCTTCTTTGATTTCTTCCTGTGTTGGATAGATGACAGTATTCAAATCTTTCATAGTGATATCATCGTCTAACCAATAATCCCAATCAACAGCTTTTACAACATCATTATTTATTTGATTCATCGCACTGTATGTCTCCTTTGTCTGAAAACCGCCGTATTCATAGCTTATATTTTCTCCATATATAATCAAAGGAATGTTGAAATTTATCCCCATTCTGATTGGAAAGACATAGACAGCTTTATCCCAATACCAGGTTGGTGAACCCATTTTTACTAAAGCTTTCCAGAGAAATTTCCTCGCCATTTTTTTATTAAGATGAAGAGAGATAATATCGCAACCAAAAGTCTCACTCATATTATTGAAATTATATAAACCTGTTTTGGTCCAGCTGAAATTATTTACATTAACAAGTAAAGGGTTCATATGCATTAATTCTTTCATAACATAAACCTGATAATGGCTATCTTTACCGCCACTTACTGCGATAATGCAATCGTAGTAATGTCCATTTTTTCCTCTATATTTATCGCATAATTTCTCTAATTCTTTAAAACGTTTATTCCAATCAATGTTCTTTCTTTGTTCAGCCACACGACATGCATGACAAACACCCTCAGCATCAAAAACAATCCCTGGTCTCGTATCAGGCATTACACATTTTTTGCAAAATTTCATAGTAATCACCGTATATTTGGATAATCGGAATGCCAAATGTATACTTAAATAATACGTATATCTTAAATTTGAATCTACACTATTAAAAATAAATTATAAACCAAAATTAATGATAAATAATCAGTTTTTATTTAAATAGATATTATTAAAATAATTAATTTAATTGAATATGAGAGTTTTTATTTCTTCTTTTGTAAGAGGTCTAATATCTCTTGAGTTATACCTATTGAATTTACTAACTTGAGCGTTTGGATAATCAGAAAAATTAAATTTCATATCTGGAAATTCTATTTGAGGAGGAATTATCAACATATGTTCTGTTTCAAATACTTTTTTTGTCTCAGATTCAGATAGTAACTCTTCAAATTGTTTTTCTCCAGGTCTAGGTCCAATAATTGTTTTTTTAATTTCATCTTTTTTATAACCAAATTTCTCAGCGTAATATTCAATGACCATATCTACTAAATCTCCGATTTTAACCACAGGCATTTTTAGTATAAATATCTCACCACCTTTTGCCAGTAAGGTTGCTTTAAAAACAAGGGTAATGGTATTTGATATTGACATCATAAATCGAGTCATTTGAGGGTCGGTAACAGTAATTGGTTTTTGTTGTCTAATTTGTTCTTCAAATAAAGGAATTACCGAGCCTCTTGAAAACAATACATTTCCAAAGCGTACACAAGAAAAAACAGTTTTTCTTGTTCCTTTATAATAATTTGCATCAATCATTAGTTTTTCAGCTAGAAGTTTGGTGGCACCCATTGTATTGATTGGATTTACTGCTTTATCAGTGCTGATGCTTATCACTTTTTCAACACCTCTATTTAGCGCTGCATTTATGACATTTTGTGTACCGACTACATTTGTTTTTATTGCTTCAAAGGGATTATATTCACAGAGGGGTACATGCTTAAGCGCAGCAGCATGATAGACGATATCTATGTCCTCCATTGCTAGATGTAATCGCTCATTATCTCGAATATCGCCAATGAGATATCTTTTATTATCACCCTCGCCTAGTTCTTGTATTAGTCTGAACATACTGTCTTCATCATTGCTAAAAATCCGAATAACTTCTGGCTTATATGGTAATAATCTTCTAACAAGTTCACTACCAATAAAACCTGTTCCACCAGTAACAAGAATTTTTTTATTTTTAAAAACATCTTTTAAATGTTCGTCCATATCAATCACACAAAACAATTTTTAATTTCATTAAAAATATACTCCATTTCGTTAAATGTTAATGATGGATATAATGGCAATGTCAGAACTTTTTTCGAAATTTTCTCAGTTATGGGCAAATCTCCTTTTCTATAATTGAATTTTTCTTTGTAAAATGTTGTTAGATGAATAGGTTTGAAATACACTTTAGTCATGATACCGGCTTTTGTTAAATTCTTTTGTAATTGCAATCTACTTAACTCATCATCTAATTGAATAGTATACATTTGAAAAACATGAAAGTTGGTGTTTGGACAAAACGGGGGTTTAATAGTTTTAATTTTTGATAATTTTTTGTTGTAATAATTTGCTTTTTCTCTTCTCATTTTGATTATTTTATCAAGCTTATTAAATTGTGATAAAACAATCGCTGCATTGATGCTAGGCATACGGTAATTGTAACCTAATTCTACATAGTCAAATTCACTTGTTGTAGAAAAATAATCATTTTTATTTTCAAGTCTGCCATGAGAACGAATTAGCTTTAATTTTTCAAATAATTGTTTAGAATCTGTAACTGTCAGTCCACCTTCACCAGCGGTTATTACCTTATTTTGACAAAAACTAAAAATTGCAGAATGACCAAATGTTCCAATCTTTATTTTATCAATTTTTGATCCTAACGACTCCGCAGCATCTTCCACTAAAAAAAGTTTATGGTCTTCGGCTATTTCCTGCAACGCTTTTATTTCCTTGCAGGGAGCACCACCATAATGTACAGGTATTAGTGCTTTTGTTTTATTTGTAATTTTTTCTTTTACATCTTCTGGATCTAAGCCATAAGATTTATCTTCTATTTCTGCAAATACCGGTTTTGCATTTGCAAGGATGACAGAATTCGCTGTTGAAATGAAAGTAAAAGATGGAACAATTATCTCTGAATCTTTTACATCATGAGCTAATAAATCAGCATGTAAAGCTGATGTACCTGAATTAAAACTTAAAGCATACTTTTTTCCAATATAATCTGCGATTTTTTCTTCTAGTTTTTTATTTTCGGGTCCTGTCGTCCAGTAACTACCTCTTTTTATAACTTTGGAAACAGAACCTATATCATCCTTCTCCCAATATATTTTAAATAACGGTATCTTCCAGTTCATTTTTTTAACTTCCTAATGACATTTACAGGTACTCCATAAGCAATCGTATTATCCGGTATGTCTTTATCTACAAAGCTATAGGCACCGACTATAGAGTTTTTACCAATTGTAATACCAGGCATAATAGTGCTATGAGTACCAAGACGCGCATTTTCTTTTATAACTATTTTCCCTTTTTTATTATCTATTGTTGAAACTGAATAAATTGAGCAATGTGATCCAATCTGAACATTTTTTTTGATATCTACCCCATGTTTAGCATTTATGTATGTAAAAGCACCGATATCTATGTATTTGCCAAGTTTTAAGTTTTCATGATGTTGACACATCCAGTTCCATTGAGTCATATCTTTATTATCAAATTCCGGGTATTTCCAATTTTTAAACCTTTTATCAACCATTCATTTCACCAATGCTCAATATGTGATTTGTTTTTGTATCAATGATTCGTTTAATTGAATTTTCTTTAAAATATCTACTATTCTTTCAGACGCGCGACCATCACCAAATATATTCTCACATTTTTGAATTTTCTTAAGAAATGTCGTATCTTGCAAAGCATAGGTGATTGCTGCAAGTATCTTATCTTTCTCAGGATTTACATCAATGATGTTCATCGATCGTTCTCGCCCCTGTTGTCTACTTCCAATATTAATAACCGGCACATGAAATGATGGAGCTTCTAGGATTCCACTACTTGAATTCCCTATCATAACATTCACAGATTTAAGCAAGCTTAAATATTCTTCATGAGGAAGATGTACAAAGGTATTAAGATATGTTTTATCCTCGTATTTTTTAATTAAATCTCGTAGTCTATCCCCTCCAGCATCGATATTTGGGTAAAATAAAACTGTTTGTTCTTTTAACATGTCTAATATGGAAAGTAAATTTTCCAGTTGAGAATATCCTTTATCCTTTAAGGTTGTAATGGGATGAAATACAACGAGAAATGTTAATTTCTCTGGAGAGAGATTATATTTTTTAAAAATCTCTTTTTTGGAAGGCAATGACGCACTTAATATTGTATCAAGGGAGAGGGAGCCAGCAATAAAAATTCTTTTTTTTTCTTCGCCCATCCGTTCTATACGATCTGCATTTTTCTTTGTATGAACGAAGTGTATATGAGCAATCTTTGTAATGGCGTGTCGTATCGATTCATCGATTGTAGTTCCTGTAACATCACCTCCGTTGATATGTGCAATAGGAATGTTGAGATAAAACGCTGCTAATGCAGCTGCTAAGGATTCGCTTCTATCTCCAAGGACTACAAGAACATCAGGACGATTAATATTCAGCAATTCAGCGAAATTTGAAATCCCTGATGCTAAATAAAGAGCCATATCTTTGAGAGAATCACCATTTAAAAGCATAGGGATTTTTATAGCAGACGGAAAATCTTTTTTCACTAATTGATGAGTGTTTCCAAATTTTTGTAATAAATGTGTTCCTGTTATTATTGGAACTAATTTTAATTCTGCATCGTTTTCTATTTTAGTCATCAAAGGTTTCAGATAACCATATTCTGCTCGGCTACCTGTAACCACTGCAATTTTTCTCATAGTTATTCTACCATATCCCAATGAATCAATTCATCGGAGGCGATATCTTTTTTGGATTTTTTTCCAATGATTTTTTCGATATCTACGGGAGAGATTCCAATACCTGGTCGTTTAATTATAAGCATTTCTTTTTGAATGACCTGCCCTTTTTTAATATTTTTAGCTGCTATTATGCTTTTTCGAATAATATGCTGTATTGTTTTTTCAGATTCTGTAGGTCTTTTCTCAGATGACCCTAGTATCCGTTCAACATCTCGAATTCTTCGTATCATCTCCGTAAGTTCTTGGGATTCTAATGATGCTTTATGATCGGGTCCGGGGAGTTTTTTATCAAGAGTGATATGCTTCTCTATGATTTTTGCCCCAAGTGCAACTGCAAGTGGAGGGACAATAACTCCTAGGGTATGATCTGAGTACCCTACAAGACAATTGAGTTCGTGTTGCATAGTCATCATGGCTCGTAGATTTACATCATCATACGAGCAAGGGTAATTGGTTGTACAATGAAGCAAAATAATCTGCGTATTACCCTTTGAAGAAATTGCGTTAAAAGCATGTCTTACCTCTTCCAGAGTTGCCATTCCCGTTCCAAGAATAATTGGTTTTTTCTTTTCTGCTGCATATTGTAATGCAGGGATATTGGTAAGATCGCCTGAACTGAATTTATATGCCGGAACTAGCTCCTGCAAGAAATCAATCGCGTCAAAAGAATGAGGTGATGATAAAAAGATGATTTCTTTTTCATCACAATATTCTTTTAAGACTATAAAATCATTATAGCTTAATTCACATTTTTTAAGCATATCGATTTGTTTCATGTTTTTTCCGATATTGCTTCTTGCGTAATCTGCTATTTCCGTATTTTCTGTAACTACTCCTTCTGATCTATATGTCTGAAATTTCACAGCATCGGCATGGGCAGCCACAGCTACATCAATAAGTTTTTTCGCCAAAACTAGTTTACCATTATGGTTAACACCTGCTTCTGCGATGACAAAACAAGGTTGTGTAGTTCCTATGATTTTATGTTTTATTTGTATTGAGTTCAAATTTTTCCCTCACCTGTTTTTATTAAAAATTCTGCTATGGAAAAATCAAATTCATCATCGATATCGATACTTCGCTCACGTGGCATTATATATGGTATGATTTGGTTTGTATAAAAAGACCGAATATTTAGAAAGGTTTTCACCCTGGTAATAAAAATCGAACCATTTGGCCTATAAAGTTTTGGAAAAACCTGAGAGCGTGCATGAGCTTCTTTTGAAAATTCTCGTTTCAAAAAGCCTTTTTCTATTCTAAAAGCCCAATATGGTGTATGATCATATTCTGTGACACTAATGAGAGAATCTCCTAGGGAATCGGAAAAAACACCTATCGCGTTATCGATGTCTTCTGTTGTACGTAAGGGAGACGTGGGTTGCAATAATATGATGATTTCTGGGATATATCGTTCTTTCATTCGAAGTTGTTCAAGAACGTTAAAAATCACCTCTTCAGTTGGGCTTTCATCCCTGGCAAGCTCTGATGGTCGTATGATCACCTCCGCGTCGTATGATTGTGAAATTTTGGCGATGTTTTTATCTTCAGTTGAGACTACGAAACGATTCACGTGGTGTGAATGTTTTACAGATTCGATTGTATATGCGAGCAATGGTTTCCCATATAACATCTTAATATTTTTTTTAGGGATTCTTTTGCTCCCTAATCTAGCTGGAATTATAGCAAGAATTTGGGTCATGATCTCTAACTCAGGAAAATATTTATTGTATTTGTGCCGTTTATTTTTTTTGAGTAACATATTCAGTTTAATAAAATTACCTTTTCTTTAGAAAATCTGTTAAATAATATTCAGTTCAGTAAAGAATTTTTTTAAATGCTTCTCTGGAGAAGGGGTAAAGAAGAGGCCTGCGACAGCTTTGGTTTCAATAACTGCATCTTGGTAGTGTGCGAGGATGGTGGTCACTGAGTGGATAAATTCTGCTGGTGAATGAACCAGGTACGGTGTTTCTGTCTTGGGGGTTATATTGTAAAGATCAACGAAGATATTAGGAACGCTAAACGCCATCGATTCCAGTCCGCTTGTTGAATAGACAGTGGAGTGAATGTCCGCAATATTGAAGAGTTGAAAGATGTCTTCGTATTTATCTATCAAGATGATATGTTTGTTTTGTAAATTTGTATAAATGTTGTTATCGTATGGATGCGGTTTGAAAAGAATCCCGATGTTCAAGTGTTGCTCTTCGAGTTGGTCTGCTACCGTGGTGATGAAATCTTGTATCTCATTTTTAACAATCCACTGGGAGGTAAACAAAACAGTATGTGGAAATGGGGAGAAGTTCTCTTTTAGGTAAGGATTACGTTTTTTTTCCTTTAATGTTTGTTGGAGGTAGGGGTATCCGATGGAGACTACCTTGTCTTTGTTAAAGAGGTTGCCGTTTCGTACTATCTCTGCGTAAATCTCTCCCTGAGCAAGCAAATATTCTGGGATGCAATCCTTGTTTGTTGTGGGTGTCGATCGCCAGTATGCAGGATGGTATGACGTAATAAGACCATGTTGAAGTTCGACCGTAGGAATCTGTAGTTCCCGGCATTTTTGTGAGAGAGCCATGGGAAATCTCCCGTAACCGCATCTGATTAATACTGCTTGTGGCTTTACCTTTGTTAAGATTTTGGAGAGAAAGTGTTTGATGGATACAAAAACAGTGATAAAATCAACGATGTCCCTGGTAAGCGTGGCTGTATCAACAGAGGCAACTGTGCTGATGTATTCAATGATCTGTCGAAGGACATCTTCTGATCCCAGGTTAAAGTTCTTTCGACCGGTTATTTTATGAGAGAGAAGATCCCAGAACGTTGTTGACAAAAGAGGAATATGCATAGGGACATGATGCCATGAATACACGGGCCTGTCGTATTTCCTCCGGTATCCCGTGGTTTCTGGCCATTCAAATACTGCAAATGTATCCCCGAGGATCTCGTAGAGCGGGTCAAGGTAGATATCATAGTAGGTGTTGTTGTATAGTTTTCTGCTTTCACTGCTGGAAAAGCCGCAGACTGTAACGTTTTCTGGAAGTGTTAGAGGATAAATACTTTCTTTGATAAGAGAACCAACCGATTGAACGGCTTTCCTACTTAGTTTTTTCTTAGTAGATTTATCATTCAGTTTCTGGAAATGCGAATAGAGAAATATGCGTAGGAGGTTCCATATTCGGGTCCCATCGGAGAGCTGAAGGGAGTCTGTTTGGTAGTTCTTTTCGATGGTTTCAATGAGTTGGTATGCGGTTTGATTATTGATTTTACCGGAGATTCTCAGGTCATATTGATTGTAGAATTCTATGATTAGGGAAGCGAGTTGTTCAGGCGTGTTTCTTTTCATAGATAACGTCACTTTTCTTGTTAACAGGGTAGTGTGATTAATATTAAATACGTTCTGCTGTTTTCCAGAAGGGATGACAGAGTACTATCCAAAGGTTTCATTTTTAATACCGCTCCTAAACGAGGAAAAGACCCTTGCGCAGTGTTTAGATTTCCTGATTTCTTTGGAATATCCAGTTGAAAGAATCGAAATCCTCCTCGCAATTGGCAATTGTAATGATAACACTAGGGTCATCGCCGAAGAGTACGCAAAGAAATATCCTCAGATACAACTCCTTGAGAATCCAACAGGGAACACATCAATCGGTCGAAATATCTGTATTACCCATGCAACTGGTTCGATGCTTATGAATTACTCTGGTCATGTGATTGCGCAGAAAAACCTGCTTAACGAACTTGCAGTACGATTGCAAAGCGAACCAGCTGATGTGGTGGCGGTCGGGTGCTCGAATCTTTCTCCAGGCAAGCAAAACTTTGTTGGGGAGGTGTCTGGCGCTGCGTTTTTAAGCTTCATGGGTGGCAGGAACTTCTTTTCCCAAAATGCGGTGTTTGAAAAAGAGCGGTATACCGATCATCTATCGTTTTCCTGCTATCGAAAGGAGCCGGTGGAAAAAGTTGGTGGTTTTGACTCTGTGTTTTGGTGTGGCCAGGATTATGAACTTGACATAAGACTTCGGAAGGCAGGGTATAAAATCTTGTATACGCCAAAGACTAAGGTGTATCATTTCAAGCGGGATTCCGTTCGGTCGTTATGGCGTCAGATGTACCGATATGGGATAGCACGTGCGAAGATGGTAAAAAAACATCCTGATACCTTGAAATTTTTCCATTTACTTGGGCCAGGGTTCATCCTTGGTGGTCTTCTTATAGTTATCATAACTATCCTAGGTGTGATTCCTATTTGGATACTTCCTAGTCTTATCGTCGCGTATATACTGATGTCCTTGGTAAGCACTCTTCAAATAACCCGAAAACCCAGTGTCGTGGTAAGTAGTGTGTTGTTTTATCTGTTGATCCATGTCGGGTACGGTGCTGGTTTTCTCAGAGGAATCGTCTATAGTAAATTATAGAAAAAAAGGCTGTTATTCTTAAATAGGTGAGATGAATTATCGGTAGTGACACCACGCTTTTTTCTTGTGGGAAAAGAGAGGCGGACATGAAAAAGTTAAACATTGCGATTGTCGGCATTGGTCATATTGGCAGTAGGCATGCAAAGCATGCAAGCAAACTGGGAAATCTAGCGGCAGTCTGCGACATAAAACATGACCGGGTAAAGGCGTTTGCTGAACAATACACCTGTAAATCCTATTTCTCTCTTGATGAATTACTCGCTGGTGAGAAATTCCTTGATCTTATCGCAATCTGTACTCCCAATGGGCTGCATGCGGAGCATAGCATCAAAGCATTAAAGGCAGGCTGTAACGTGCTCTGTGAGAAGCCGATGGCAATAAAAGTCCGTGATTGCGAGCGGATGATCCATATGGCTGAAGAGACAAACCGGCGGTTGTTTATCGTTAAACAGAATCGTTTCAACCCACCGGTGCAGGCAGTAAAAAAAGTCATTGAGGAGGGGAGACTTGGGCGGATTTTGAACGCACAGGTCAATTGTTTCTGGAATAGGAACTTCGAGTACTATACAAAATCTGACTGGCGTGGGAAGCTACTTCTAGATGGGGGTACGCTCTTTACACAGTATAGCCATTTCATCGACCTTTTATATTGGTTCGTTGGTGATGTCGAGAAAGTTCGGGTGTTTACTGAGAATTATATCCATAAGAATGTGGTGGAGTTTGAAGATACAGGAGTGGTTGCGCTTAAGTTTGCGAGTGGTGCGGTAGGGACCATTAACTTTACTATAAACAGTTTTGGGAGGAATATGGAGGGGTCTATTACCTTATTTGGTGAGAAAGGAACCGTGAAAATCGGCGGTCAGTATCTGAACCTGTTGGAATATCAGTCTATTGAGGGGTATGAGATAAAAGGGCTTGAGCCGGGGAATCCCCCGAATGTGTATGGAAAGATTATCGGATCGATGTCAAATCATGAGAAGGTCTATGAGAACGTGATTGACGTGCTTACCCGCGGTGGGAGCATTGCGACGGATCTGCTTGATGGATTAAAGACCGTGCAGATCATCGAAAAAATCTATAAGGCGGCTGAGAAAGGCTATGAACAATAAACCGATGATAAAAGAAGTGCAGATAAGAGATGTGACGTTTGGAAGCAACGTCACGGTTGTTAAGCCTGTGAATCTGTACGAATGTGAAATCGGTGACGAGTGTTTCATCGGTCCTTTTGTGGAAATCCAACGGAACGTGAAAATCGGCAAGAGTAGCCGTATCCAGTCGCATGCCTTTATCTGTGAGCTTGTTTCGATTGGTGATTCCTGTTTTATCTCTCATGGGGTGAAGTTTGTCAATGATCTGTTTTCCCTTGGTAAACCTGCTAGGGGGGACCAGTCTCTCTGGAGGCCGACGAAAGTAGGTTCGAACGTCTCGATAGGAACAAACGCGACGATCCTTCCGGTGACAATCACAGATAATGTGATCATCGGGGCGGGGTCTGTAGTGACAAAGGACATCCTGGAGTCGGGAGTGTATGCTGGGAACCCTGCTAGGAAACTGAGGTCATTGTAGGAGAGGGGTGCTTGATGAATGTTCCTTTGGTGGATCTGAAGATAAATTATCGTTCTATTAAAAAGGAGATCGATGCAGCCATCCAAGAAGTGCTGGACAGCAGTTCTTTTATTATGGGGTCTTTTGTGAAAACATTTGAGGAGCATTTTGCCAGATTCTGTCAGGTGAAGCATGGGATTGGGTGTGCAAGTGGGACAGCAGCACTGCATCTTGCGTTGCTTGTTGCTGGGATTAAAAAAGGCGATGAGGTGCTCACTGTACCTAACACGTTTATTGCGACGACGGAATGTATCTCGTATGTTGGAGGAGTAATCAAGTTTGTTGATGTTGTGCCACAAACCGCACTGCTTGATATCGATACATTAGAAAAAACAATTACCAAAAATACAAAAGCGCTTATTATCGTGGATTTATATGGGCAGATGCCTGATATGCAACAGATCCAGGAGATAGCGGTGAAACACGATTTATTTGTGATTGAGGATGCAGCACAAGCACATGCCGCGGAGTGGAATGGACATCAGCCCGGGCATTATGGCGATATCGCTTGTTTCAGTTTCTTTCCAGCGAAGAACCTTGGATGTTTTGGTGATGGAGGTGCCGTGGTTACAAACTATGATGAACTTGCCGAAAAGCTCCGAATGCTGGTAAACCATGGACGGAAGACGAAGTATGAG